>JGI24158J21664_10003799_pt1 | contig 19165 bp, 12 predicted proteins | sample Ectturendosymbi3_FD_21664 | JGI IMG/M metagenome (IMG submission 21664)
CTACTGCCACAATTCAAATTATCAGAGAACGCTGATAATTTGATTAAAACAGATACTTTGCAAACGATATCAGTAAACAAGTAAAATGAAAAAATGCGTTCATCCCACCGGTGTGCATGTGCACAAATTGCGCAACGCGTTTGAAAAGCGCGCTTGGTCATACTATCTCAAATGATTTCATTGACACAACATTTTTGCGGTCGAACGCTGCCAAGCTTCAGCTCTGCTGAACGCACATGTGTTGCTATGTTTTTCCTTCGATGGCCAAATGAACATGTTACAAGTAAGCTCTTATAGGCTGCAGGTGAAAATCCATGAACTACCAACCAAGAAAGAAAGTAAAACAAATTAGTTGAATTTTTAGCTTCACCACTTGGTAGTATTCATTTTTCTCTTCATTATCTAAACAATTCAGACTACCCTGCCTTCAGTTATGTACAACAACCTTGCAAGGTGTAAGAATTAGTCGACATGGATTTTTTAATACAAAAGTTGCGATATAACGGCAGAACTCAACATGAATTGCTGTTACAAAAATCACTGCAGTTTAACTTCAATGCGACTGCGATTGGAATTGTATTTGTATGTTTTAAGGAATATTTGTTCCTTTTAAGAAATTTATTTGTACATTTAACGTTTTAACGAAGTTTACTACTATACGTAGAAGACCAAGCGAATCAACTGTGTTGTTTCAATTAATTGGATCAAAGTATTGCAAAGCAGTTGGAGAAGTATGACCAGAAACCAGATGTCGAGATTGTGACTGTGTACATAGGCATGCGGTTTCACCTGTACATTTTCTTCACCATGTTCTGCGTTCATTCGTTTTTTTTGTGTTTGTTTTTCTTCAACCAACGCCCACTATAATGCTAAGCGTTTGTTGACCGCATTAGATGTTTGAAAAAAAACTTAATACGTCAATCTTTGTAGCTATCATGAAATGAATAAACATGAATTAGGTAGAGCAATCAAGGAAAACAATAGTCATGCACCAGGAGGTAAGGATTCTACTGTACCTATCTACGCATGTTACACGTTTTTTAGAGCTGTATGAGCTGTCATAAAGATATAACTGGAAAATTTGCAATTGAAGAGCAGATAAAAGCTGATGCATCATTTTGAAATAGCTTTCTTTATCGATATCTGGCAGATGAATGCAAGATACTATCAACTTATGCCCTAGGTACAGTGGCTGATCCAGATCAGGCGTTTGGGAGGGGCAACCAAATGGGGGCCAAAAAACGTCTTCTCTTAATTAATAAAAGCCCAAGATTGTCTGCAACAATCGTTGAGTACAAAAAAAGTGGTTACTGTTTCTTGACTGAGTATCACACAAAAATGGTATACCGTTTCTAAACTACACATTACTGAGAACACTGTTGATGTCCCAAACAATCTCTTGTATTGTGTCTACAAAACGTATTTAAAAGATACGCTGCGCACTACTGTTTGACAGAGTTTTGGCTATTCCTAGATCAGACAAACACAATGTCTAAAACGTAAACGTATTCCCGAACTAGTTAGAAGTAGAACGTTTTCATTAAACTGAAAAAAACCGACAACCCAAGTCGCACGATAGGAGTCTAATAACTAGCTAAATGAGGATCCCGTTTTTAGACAAGTTTGTGCAGTTACATATGAAGGACATGCAGTAGTCCTTGCCGAAGCGACAATTCAAAAACAAAACATGAAACGAAAGGCATTTGCTATGAAAATATTCCCGTTTTAGATATCTGAGGTGGCTATAGTGAAAAAGGATTTCATAATCCCGTGATAGATTCACACTGTGCCTATAAGCACATTGCCCTTAAACATTTAAGGCCACCTGTAAAGGAGGAATTTCAATTAAGTCTTTAATACCGTTTCACATATTTCGACATTGGATTCCTGATGTGAAGAAAAAGACACCAATCTCACTAGAGCAGGAAATGAAAAAAGTTGTGACACTGTTTAACAGAAGTAAGAGCAAGCGGACCGAGCCCCCCTAAGTTCACATCGATATCCCTCAAGCTCTTGTGTCCTCAATGAAGTTATTTTCCAATTCATTATATATCACTACGAAGCCCCCCAAACAAGCTTAAAACCACCCCCAATGTTGTTGATTTGTCGATGGATCTGCTTCTATCCAGCCAGGTCAGAAAGCACAGGTGAGAATCAAACTATGACCAACATCAAACCATCAATCTCCGCCAATAGAGTCACAAAGTGAAAACGTTAAAGTTTTCACCCAGAAGATTGATTTTCGGCTGAAATTTATGTGATGCAAGTGGAATGATCCAACCAACAAGCTTCGCATTTTGCTATTGATTAAAGATTTCCTCAACCGTGCTAAATTTGTTTTTTCATGGCGGGGTGAGTTGTCTACAGGTTTGCAATGAAACAAAAGAATCCAAACCACATAACCACCAATCACTCCTGCTGGCGCGTAGGCAGAAACGCAAGTGGTAATATTGATGAGTAATTGGTAAACGATGTCCAGTCAGACGTTATTAGCCGTTTGCAAACATTTTGTATTGTATAACGTTTTCTCAACCACCGTAAACTTACGCATGCATGGCAGTTATTTAAAACACAAATACATGAAAGAACACGATTATGTTAGCGCCATGCCTTTCTACGCCTGCCACTTATCTATCTTCTGCACATAATTATTTTGATGAAACGTAAGCCCAGATATGTGTTACTAGTAAAGAGCACAAGCATGGATGGCGTCATCACAGTTGTTGTAATATAGTGTTGAGAAGACTTCCAACTAGATCGATTTATTAAATGCATCAGAGAGTGGGAGGCTGCAAAAGACCAGGGGTCATTTAGGCTGCAGACTTCCCTAAGGCGACGCTGTTTACAGTGTAAAGGCAATAGTTTATACCCAGACGAAGTATTCGTATTTAATTGAAACTGTCGATAATGGTTTAACTTGCTTGCTGGTGATAACGAAACTCATATGTTCATGCTGATTAAATGTTGGATCTAAGATCATGTTTGTAGTATTTTAAAATAAATCCTTTCGTTGATTTAAGTACTTTTGCATTTAAAAGGAAACATATACGATTTCTGCAAGGTTTCATAGCCTGACCGCATTGTTTCGAGACTGGAACTACCAAGACCAAACGGATTAGACCGTAAAGTCGCGTACCCAATGATACCGAAGTAAATTTTCCATGATTGTAAATCCTGAGGATTCGTCTTAGAAACAACTGTAATAGCAGTAAGTTAAAAAATTGCTCTGCGTATAAGGTTTAATATGAGAAATGCGATACCGTAATTAATGGAAGAAAAAGCATTGCAGGCAAGATGAATCCTCCAGAAAATATTGGTTTAACGTGGCCATATAAAACGTTTGCTGTTTTCACACATTTCGAAAATATTCGTGATAGTTAAAGAGGAAAGTCGTCGAGAGTCATGAACTATAGTGCAGCTCTGCAATGGCGTCACAGAATTTAAGCAGGTTGAGAACAAGGCGTCCAATCATGTATTTTGGAATGCATTTTGAATCGATGTGATGATACATGCATGGAATGGAAATTCGTTTACTGTTCGGTGGACATATTATTCGCTTTGAGACTAACAACTCTTTTCTGAAAGGGTTTAATGCGACCAATTGTGGTGAGCGTAACAGAAACCAAACATAGTAAGACACAACAGCGATGCCTCATTCGCTAATTTTCATAGTAACTACGCTGAATAATCCAAATCAATGCACGTGATTAATGCACACCAACAAAATAGAACACCGAAAATGTTTCTAGTACCCGAGTTACGCATTTTTATTACGCTGTGAGAAGGGTTAAAACGGCTTATGTTTTATTTCTAATGGAATTGATGACCAGTTTTCTATTGCACTATACTTTATCATTTTCACACCTGAGTTTGAACGTGTTTTTGGTAAAGCGCTTTGATGAGTTTTACTTTGTCTCGTATTATACGAATCAAAATTTGTGAGTTTAAAATGATTGTTAAAGGTAGCCCGTAGTTGATAGTTTTTGTATTTGTACATGAATTTGCTCACTTTAATACTCGAGCTTTTGGAGAAGGTTTTCATAAAAGTCTGTCTTGGCGTGCAAGGTGTGGAATGGTTATTGCGAAAACCGTATTGTTTCTGAATGAAGAAGTTGCTTTCGGTAATATATTCATTCAGTCTTAAGTAAAACGCAACAAAAGTAGTCTGGAGTTATGTCATCAATTATTGATTTCCTGGTCTTGTGTTACAAGGTCAGATAAATGCAAAACACGCGAGATTATTTAAGCATCCGAAAGAGCAATGATCTGATATTATTTTGCATATTCGTATATACCAATGCACATTTTTGTGCAATTGTTTGCAAATGTGTCATAATATTGGAAGGTTGGTTGATGTGTCAATTACAAAGAAATGAAGAGGTAATTTTCTGGACGTTACCCTCTGTTTAACGACGGAGTTTGACCCGTCATCGCGCGCCGTCATCATGTGGTGTTGTCAGCACTTTTGTTCTAAGTTGTCCAGCTTTGTGGCCCAACTGGCTAAGCATATGAAACTCTAGGAAATTCAGATTTTTAATTTTGCAATTTTATTGCTAGTTGTAAATGTTATCTATACTTGTTTTTTTAAGTGCCAACATTTTGCCAGTAATGTTTGCCTTACGGTTTTACAGGACTGAAGATGCGCTTGAAAACGCGAAACTAATTTTCCTATGAAATAAACTGTTATCAATTTACAACTATGGAAAAATAGATACGTGCAAGTTTCAATCATCGCAAAAGTATGAAAGCAGAAACAAGCTAGCAGCTTCACTGCAAGCTTGCCGCGAGGCTAGAGGTGATTTTGTCGTTTTTTGGACAGAGTTTTAACCTGAAATCAATCGGACATGTATGGAAATAAGTATATTTGCTAAATGTATAAATTAAGTGCAAGACAAAACTGCTAAATATCGAAATTTTCCGAAATATGATGTGTGCTTGTGGTTTCGAAAGGTTTCTGGTCACTGTTTATACAATTGCAAATAAACAACAAAAATTCCTATCTGTTCAAATAACGGAATTTATGAATGATTTAGGTGGATGATTATGGAGTAATTTGCTTTGTTGGTGCAATCTGGGAGAATCATGATCTGGAGAATCGGAAAGATATATTTCAAGGCTTCAATCCAAACCTTGTTTCCGTCAGGGTTTTATGTAAGATCGTGGAAGAGGTGAGAGCTCTGTTTTTAAATTACAATCTTCCAAGTGAGAATGATTGACATCTTGTCCATATGTTTTCCGGTAATTTTGGCTTGCTGCATTAAATCAAACAAAATGAAAACATCAGTTGGATGTTGTTTATAAGGTGGAGGGAGATTGAGAAAATTTTGAGAAAAGCACAACATTATTATCATATGAAAGTAAAACATGGTTTACACTTTTACACCGGCTGCACTTTTTCAGGTTAACAGTAAAAGTGCCATCGTATTGTGATGTCCCCAACTGAAACCGATTCTGTGCTATATACTGCATAAAACAAAAATCACCTTATTGGTATGTTCAATTATTTAACATAGCATCAATGCCATTGTTTTTACAAATTGAAGAAAACTTTTCGGATTTAAAAGTACCTTTTCAAATCTAACATGTTTTTGTTTAAATTGAAAAAAAATTGTGCGTTTTGTGCTTTCACAATGAGTTCATCCATTATTCTGAAATCATAATCCCATACATAGCAGCGTTTCCTCAGCATCTCTGGGTCACTAACCCCTAGCATATCCTAATAAAAGTTACGAACCACTGAAAACGTTATCACATTCACTGACTCCTCATTAGGGGTTCACGGACGCCAGATTAAGAACCTGGATCTTTTAGGACCACCAATAGCTATTCGATTTCAATTTACATATTTATTGCACTGCCAAACCACTTTACACTTGAATTAACAATCACTTACAGTCAAACGTTCGCAAACACCATTATTTTATAAATTGCGCAGTTAATGCTATTCGACATGTTTGCACTTCGAGAAGATGAATGCTAAAAGAAACAGTTGTCCCTTTTTCCGTCAGAGCATTACGTTTTTCAGCTGTCTCTTGTTGTATAGGCACACAGAAAAGACTGCCAACATTGCTATGGAAACTCCCATTAAACAAATATATTGATCCAGAGTTCAGAGATTGAGAGGGCTGCATTTATTTCTGAAATTAATGTTCATCATCGCGGCAGTTGCCAGTTGTTTTAATTTTAAGCGAGTCAAGACACTCATCTGCTAGTGACATTGGCTTCATTTACTTGCCAACCATTCGTCTATATTCAAATTGACCAGGCCACCAGTATGAAAACGTGATCCACCCCTATTCAACCAGTCAGCCTTGTAGACTTTAAATTTTTGACTTTGTTTCCATGTATTTTTATTGGCTTTATTGATATTCAAGATGAAGTTAAAATCTGCAAGACAAAGTTGAGGAATCTGCTGTAGAAAGGAAATTGCAAATTTTCTATTATGGTTGAGTAAAATATTAAATTCATGCGAAAATGCAATGTGTGAGAGTCAGAGAACGGAGACATAAAATTACTTTATGGTATCTAAACTGCATCCACTTCTCATTCTGATGCGACATTGAATAGTTATGAAAGTCGAACTTGAACTCAATAAATCTTCTTACTTGTACATTTACAGTTAGAAACACTGATGTCATCAAATTTTCCAATTAAGTTGGTTAAAGCCATGCTGAAACGTCTTTCCAAAGCTGTGAACAATGAATCAATCGCGCTGGAGGAAGCAAAGCTGTTGGGAGAGGAACGACAAAGGCTGAATGAAGTGGTTTGTCGCCTCAAAGAAAACAATCATCTGCACGATCTGATGCTTGATACAATGCATGACGTGAATTATCAATAGATTGTTTAGATTTCAAAAGAAAAAATGAATCTGGGAAAACAAATCACCCTGGAAAAGAGTCAGAATTTTATATGCGCCTTGCTAGAAAAGTTCTATCACGCACAAGCTTAATGACAAAGAAATTTAACAATCTTGATTGTAAGTGCAACGTTTTTGAATGTTAAAAAGTTACCTGAACTGTCCTTGAAACACAAACGGATGTTCTCAGACAAAAGAACAATGCCCTCCAAACTGGAATTCATAAACTGAACCCAAAACATTCCTCTCAAAAACGTTACTCAACTTTAAAAGATCAAAACACAGTGCTGGCCAGTGATCTTCCCATCTTCGAAAAAAAGCTTATGTTCTGCAACTTGAGAGGGATCGCGGTTTTAATATGTGGAATAATTTAGGAATATCAAATGTTTCAAAAACGAAGAAATTTGTTATGTTTTACGTCCCTGTGCAGTTTAAATAGTTTGAAAGATATTTGCTCACTGCAGGCTTGTGTATGTTATGTGTTTATTTTCATTGCGAACAGTTTGATCAAATAGACACACACAATTTGAAATACTCCTGCAACTACCTTCTCTTGAGAATTGTTCATGGCAATAGTACGTGTTTTTTCTGCGTTTGTTTAAATGTCAACATTCGATAGCAACTTTTATACTGGCTGCGCAGAACTGAAGATGTGTTAAAAACACGAAAATAGTTTTCTTGTGCAAATAAATTGCGACATCATACGCTTGCGTGCGTCATTGCTGTGACCATTACTACTCCTGAAACCAATACACTGTTCAGAGAACGGTATATTCGGTTTCAGTGGTCTGTAACAACATTAGGCACCTTTCAAAGGGTGATTGAAAGTCGTTTTAGGGTTGTGTGCTGAGCCAGGAGGGAAATTGTTCATTTCTGTCAAACTCCCGCCTTCCAGCCTGTTTTGCAGTGTCACATTCTGACGGCCTGAGCAGCAAACGCTTAAGCTTCATACTGTGGCAGCAAACAATAGATATCAGGCAGTTCTCACTGTTATTACATGTTCGCGCCACTTAAATGGAGGTGTTTTCCTTAGCGCACATCCTTTGATGGTGCATCGTAAAGTTACGCTTCCCTGACCGATTCCTTCAACAGTGTTGTTGGAACCACCGATTCTGTTACTTGGAAATGAAGTGAAATAATAACATACTGTACCAGTGAATCTCTACAGGGGATCACCATGATAGCTTATCTTATCTTAAGGTGCCGATTAATGCTAAGGCCAACCAACTTGTTACGCAAATTGGGAAATGAAGATAATTGCAGTATTCGTTTCCAATAACGGTGTTATCAATAGGACCATGGGAGGCCCACGTGGTCCTTGCAGGCTACTTGATGATCGCAGACATGCTGGTGACCCCTGAACAGTGGCGTGAGGTACACAGCAGTGAACGTATCGAGTGCAAGGCGTCAGGGCAAGACCGACTCTCAATGCATAACCGTCAACAGATGAGACTGCAAAGCAAGTAACACATTGTGGCGTAACGCACAGTGGGCAAGGGGGCGAGCCGCCCTCCCCCCCTGGCAAGCTAAATGTAAAAACTGTGCCCCCTTTGGTTGACATTTTGATATTTAGTAATTTGTTATTTTTTTCGTTTTGTAGCAAGTATAGACATCCACGACAACCAGAGATTCACTTTCATTTCTTAACTTTTGTTTAGAATTCTGGCTAGTAGGACCCCTACGGTGACCAGTGGGCCCCTTCAGCTAAGCTTTGCCCACCCTGTCTCAAATCTCTAATTACGCCACTGGAAACATAGTTTTCCAAATAATGCCATTGTCGTTCGACTTGTGCATTTCCTGTAGGATGGTAAGGAGTCGAGTTACTGGTTGCTACACCAACACTGCGGAAATAAGACCGCACTTCATGGGATACGAATGATGAGCCTCGGTCTGAGTGAATATAGGTGGGCACGCCGGTTATGACAAACAGCTGACTGAGGCATTATATAACAGTGGAATTGTTATGTTTTGGCAAGGAAAGGCAAATGGAAATCTTGAATATTCATCAAAATAGGTGAGTATGTATAGGTTCCTAGATTTGGATGGCAAAGGTCCCTTAGGATCTATGATTTGGTTAAAGCAACCAAGCCGATGGAGCGCCAGAGTCATTGGTTGCGATTGATGGAATTGTGGCTTATTTTATGCATATATACGACAATTTTGACAGACTTTGCGATCTTCTGTGTAGAACTGCAAATTCATGGTTCTGACAAAATGAAACAATCGTGTTGTTCCAGGGTGACTTAAATGAGAATGAATCTCTTCCATTTTGACATGTTTGGTTGATCGATGCGCTGAAGGCTCTGGTTGGGGAATCTGCACTAACATTGAATTTACCAGGCCGATAGCGTGTACTTTAGCTTAAGGATGCCAGCTCAATCCTCCAGCTTTGAATTTTATTGTCTTTGATTTTGCTTCGGCGACGATTATCCAACATGAAGGCAACAAATTGTTGATCAGTGACTAATTCGAAGTGCTGACGTAAAAGAAGGTCTTTCCACTTCGTGTAACTTTGATGATTGCTGTTGCTTCTTTTTCGACAGCTGGATACAACAGTTCACCTCCTTGTTAGTGTAACTAAGATGGCCACATCTGACGCGTCGCATTCAACCACGAAAGGAAAGGTGTCAATGGAATGAAGAGATGCATTTACTAACTCATTTAAGGTCTGCAAAAGCGCGGCATGCCTCTGTGTCCAATGGAAAAGAGTGTAAAGATGCAAGTGGTTAAACTTTGTCGGAAAACTTCAGTATCCATTTCGCATAATAGGATAGCATTGTTAATACCCGTTGGAGGGCTTTCTTATTTTGTGGAAGAGGAAAGTTTGTTTTTAGGCGATCTGGATCTGGCTTGATGATTTTATGGTTGATTTGATAAACGTTGATTTGAGTGGTAGACTGTACGGATTTATCTTCATTTATCGTTAAATTGCGACGCCTGAAAGCATCGAGCAATTTTGCAACATTGGAGTCGTGTTCCTCCTGTGACCGACCGCAAACTATTGTATCATCCTGATAGGCGTTGACACCCCATAAATTTTCTTCCTCCAGAAAGCAATTGATTGCTCGTTGAAAATTAATGTCGCCATTGGTGACGCCGAAAGGGATACGTTTGTATTGCCATAATTTTCTGTTTGCTTCGAAAGCAGTGCACTTTCACTCAGAGGGCAGTATAGGAATTTGATGGTAGGCAGATCTCAGGTCAAACTTCGAGAAGACAACGTACTCGGCAAGTCTATGAACCAAGTCATCTGTGCGAGAAAAGGGGTAAGCGTCGAATCCCGTTTACAAGTTAATGCTTTGAGAATAATCCACACACATTCGGGTCTTCCCGTTCGTTTGCACAACTACAGCTTGCGCAGGCCATGGCGAGCGGCTTGGTTCGAAGATATCATCTTTTTGCAGTTTGTTGTCCAATAAATTGTCATCTTTATTGTACTTCGTAGATTTCACTGCTATAGGTTGACAATTTCCTGGCAGATTGGGAAACAAACTTTCGGGCACAAGAGGCTCAGGTAGGGCACAAGACGCATGCTTAGCAACGATTGGGTCTTTCTTTAAACCATCATACTCGCTTATGTCTTCTGTGCAGCTTTTGAAAAGCTTGCCCAAGGATTAGATCACAACATAGGTTCTCGATGACGCCAAAGTTCTCGATGACGCCAAAGCGAACCTTGTAAGTGTTATTGTTGACAGTTCTTTCTAAAATGCATATTCTGAGAATGGTAGACGTTTGACCAATTTGAGCCATTGACACCTCTTGCCTACAAGGCAAAAATTTTGCATTCAACAAGCGAACAACACCTCATATAATTATCAGAACTCCCAGAATAAACTAAAGCACAAACGTTTGTCTTACATATAACAACAGTACTAGAAGCGGATGATAAAGTTTTAGGATATAGAGCACATACCTGCGACGTGGTTGCGGAGAAGTACAAACGAGCTTTTCCTTTGCAGACTACTTCGAAATGTCTTATTTTCTTGCACTTGTTGCATTGTTCATTTCGCACGGGACAAGACTTTTCTGGTTGGTAGTTACATCCACAGAAGCAACATTTCTTTTGACTTCAAACTACTGCGGAAGAGCTTTGCGAGTCTAATTTGTCCCTAGGAGCAACATCACTGTGACGTGAAACGCCCGGGAAAGATTAACGAGGAACGTTTTCTTGCTTAGCTGAAGCAGCAGATATTGCTGATGTAGAGTTCGTATTGTACCCAAGAGAGTTTCTCTGATCAGAGTCGACGGCGCTGGTTTGATCAAAAGCTGTCTTCAGGAAGCGTGTTTCGTTTTCCAGGAGGCGTGGACGAATTGCACGAGACAGAAGGCCATTGATGAAAGCGTTGCGGCAAAATTCCTGCCTGCATTATTCCCCACTAACGTCTTTCCATTGGCAGTTCTTGCTTAGTTTTTGCAATGCTTGGAAGAACTCGGACAACGATTCCCCGACGACTTGTTTGCGAGTTGCTAAATAATAACGTGCAAAAATTTGGTTCGGTGGTTTAATAAACATCTTTTCAAGCACATCAGTAGCTGCCTCGAATGTAGCACAAGCTTCTATGAAGTCGAAGACAGAAGCTGAAGTGAGATTAGTTAGAAGCCGAAGCTTGTCGATCGCAGGGCTCTCTTCTCCTCGCTCGTCTTCAAGCTGAGCAAATAAATTACCAAATGTTCTTTTCCAATGCTTCCATTCCTTCGAAGCTGAATCAAAGTTTGCATCAATGTCCAGTCGATTGGTTTATGCTGCAGACGTCATCGCTACAAGATTTGCGTTCAATAAATTGAAATGAACAAGTCGAAAAACTCGATAACAAAATCAAAGTATATCTGCGAGGCAAAGAAATCTCGTTACTGGACTGAAAACGAAACGGTAACGCCGCATGTCACTGCAGTAGGCACTCTGGCACAGTGCTTGCGAACTACTGGCACAACACGAGGACGCTCGGTGAAACTTCGAAGATGCTCGACACATTTGCGCTTGGAATGTACGCGGCATGCGATCAACCACACAGTATTTGATTATCATTATCTCACAGTGACCGCCGAGCTGATTGGGCGTGCTGCTCACTGCTGAAACGTTGTGTTGCAATTACGAGCCCTGTACAAGCGCCAAGCAACGAAGTAACCCGCAATTCAATAAATGAAGAAAATGACTGTTGTATCGCTCACGGAAGAATTGGGCAAATTTACAGAGGTTGTGCAAAATTCTCAAAACAGACTGATAATACTTTATCGATGATTATGAACGAAATGCAAGAAGTAAGAACCTGCGATACATTTAGCCAGCCCACGGTCGTGCTGGTGGAAGATTCACTTCGAAGCTAACAAACAGCCGCATAAAAGGGAAAATTGGTCTACGGTGGATTTCAGTGTGAGATAGAACTGGATGTATTGCTGCAGCAGATTGGTGCTGGTCCCACTAGAAAAATGTTTGTAAGTGGTGTCAGGTAAGTCATCCTGACTCCAGTCGTGTGTTGTGCTGACTTGTGTATATAGGATAAGATTTATTTTGCGTCAGACTCATGGTCCATATCACAAGGGCACTGGAATAATACCAAAATGGTTAGCATCCGCGCAGCACAGAGCACGTGTTATATGAAAATAAACAACACAGGGAGATGCCAAACATTGAAAGAGCGCACCAGCCACAAATGCATTTACTCATCATCAAATATTATTCCGGCAGTGCGATGAAAAATGAAGACATTTTGACATCAGGCTTTGAAGTAAATGGTGAAAATCGTCGGATGGGGATGCTCACAAAAGCATGTAAATTATTTTCGTCAAGGTTTCGAATCTTTTGAAAGATATTTTGGCTTGAGGTTGACAACCGTTTGTTTTTGGACTAAATGTAAAGCAAGATTTGACGGTAGGTATTTTACTAGTTTTATGAAATCAATGTAATTACTTAATTGGCTTGCGCACACCCTCGATATGGCTGCGATGATAGAGGAATCACAAGAAAAACAAAAATCATGAAGAGTCACGAAGTACACAGAAGGCTTAGATTGCAATGCATAGGCAATGCTAGAGAAAACAGACACCAAGGCATCACAACAGCACCTAAACTGTACTTAGTGTATGACTTTGAAGCATCTTACGTAACTGGTGTGGGCTGAGCTCAGTTGTAAATCTACCTACACATGTCCTGGAACCTCATAGACCCCAGAGCAGGGATTTCCACCTCAATTTCTCTTAGGGCCACATGAAGACTTATAAAGTAGCCCGAGGGCCGCATTATGGTGACCTGGGGGCTGCATTATAACGCTGACGAAACAATGCCCGTACCTGAACCTTACTAGAAAAGCTTTTGCATTTTACTTCCTGCGAAAGATATGGTGAGTAACAGGCAAATAATTTCTAGCTGTCTCTAAGGAAATTGTTCACTCGCTGGCCGAGCACTTTTAAGCACCGGTGAATAAACTAAATACCGTGAATGTTAATTATTTGAAAGTTCCTAATAAGCATCGCTTCCAGCACAAAATGTCCTCGCAGGCCGCGTGTTTGACACCAGTGACCCAGACCTTAGAGTAGAGCCCCCTGCAGCAATGCAGTCCCACTTAACTCCATTTTATGTGACTACTAACTATTAGCAAAGAGGAATAAAGAGGGTTTTCTTGTAGACCGTATCCACCTGCGCAGAACGATACATAAAGTTGTGTGACAGTGGTACGTATGTTCTCAGAAATTCTCGGAAAGTTGTCAAAGGACACAAATGTTGCAGAATAATCAATTAAGCCTTGGAAAAGCAGCCGAGCTCATTTTGTCTCTTCGTGAAAAGTCGGTTAATATGCGAAATTTCAACTTGGTTGAGCAGTACGCTAGAAGGCGTGCAAACTTTGCCAAGAAAGCAAAATTTCATCAACAGCTATAGGAAAGCGGTGAAAAAGGCAGAAGTTAGATTTTACTGTATTGTGATGGGGCCCACCGGTGAGCAATCTCTGACACACATCATGTCTGCAGCAGTGTCTTCTCTTCCGTTATTGACTGTTTGATTAAAAATTGGACCGCCGTTTTTGTAATAATTAAGAAGAACTTTTTTCCGGCATTTAAGCTCTTTGCTCCGGAAGTAAAGTATTACTATCAGAAAGACGCTTAAAACGATTCGCAAATGCATATTCAATTGGTGAAAATGATTTAAAACATGAAGCACCTGTGGCAAAGTATCTGCTTCGGAAAGAGTCGCAGCTGACTCATCGCTCGAACAATTTATTTCGTTTATAGCTCCCTGCAAAGCTATGTTTGATTGTTTAGCATGTTGTTCTTATTAACTGTAACTCTTCCCGTCACCAACGCTTGATGAGCGAGAACTATTTCAAAAATAAAATCTATGAACACGTATGTCTGAAGTTCCATGACCAGTGAAAGATTTAGTGACATGGCTCTACTTTCAAGCGAAAGCGTAAGAGTTGCAAAAACAGATTTAGATGACTTCGTTGATGAATTTGACAGTTAACATGATAATCGAAGGATCAACCCTAAGTCTTGCGAAGGCCACTATAGTGGCCTAAACATTTCTGGCCATATCTCGCCAGGTGATTGAGCTAGAGAGCTGTTCAAACCTCTTCGGATTCGACAAGTCTTCTAGTTCATTTTGAAAAAAAATGTCGTTTTGTGTTTGGGTTTTTCTTCGGGTGACGTCACAATGCAGGCATGTTTTTGTATCTTTGTGACTGAGATTACCTGACCCTGGGCACCAACCCAACGAGTCATTTTTTGACTCCAGTCTCTTTGGGATCTATATCTGCACTGAGGTCGCGTTGATAGGAAATTCTGACGTACATGGTGTGCAGATATATGAGTGAGAATCATATTGCTCATTGTCTATCTATCTGAATCTTTTGTTTTGGTTTTTATGAGGTATTGGGTGTTTCGCTTACGACAAATAGTCATAAATCATCGCAGGGTTTCAAAAGTCAGCTTCCAGAGGTAGGGCCGCAACCAACTGATATTTTCGGGGGGGCTTTTAACTTTTTTCCGGGGGGAGCAACTTGCTTTGGCACATGACAACCAAACATGCTTAAAAAATTTTTTTTGGGGGGCAATTGAATCGCCCCGCTGCCCCATCCCCTGGTTGCGGACATGGTCAGAGGAAAAGTTATTGTGAATATGAACGACTTTGTTGGGAATATTCTGCAAAGCAAGTTTTATGCCTGCTGTTTGATCTTGCTATCAGGTACACGCCCTAAATGCCGATACGCACATATATCTGCGGTGTGGTTATGCTACTTTAGCTACTACTCGTGCCGAAACCTTGCTGTTGTTAACTGCAAAGTGTACAGAATAATCCTTACCATATGGACTCTGCAGATTATTATTGCACTTGTGATGGTAGTTGAATACGATTGCTATTGTTACAACACAATCAGAAAGTGTCTGTAAGCTACCAGAAAATTACCGATTACTCAGTAATCACAAGCCTATTGGCAGATGCTTTATTTACAGTAGATCATTTGCTTTCTTAGTAACAAATTTTTGACGAATCTAGTTGGCTGTCAACAGCTCACTTGTTTCTGTGTGAAGATGGAATACTATTATGCTTTCGGGTAAACTGTTTTCACTTTCGTGCAGACGTTTTCGTTCAGGTGGGGCCGGCACAATCGTGTACGGAAAATGTGTTTCGTTTTACTGTGCATGTGTAGTGCTGTTGGAGTTGCGTGGTTAGCACAGAATATTCGATACTGTAGTGCGATTGCATCTTCTGGCGCTTCGGTGTATGAAATAATAACGCTAGGTCATATTTAACGATATTCAAAAGCCTCTACTGGTTTGATAAGGTTAATCATAACAAATTATTCTTTATATTCTTTAAAACAACGAAAATCACCTCGCAGAATAGACATTTATGTTTTCCCTCTTGCCTACTTTTCCTTGACCCGCTGTGCCGCCCCCTACAAATTATATACAGATATGAGTGTGCATACAAATAATTTCGTAGTTTTTGCAAGTATTTTCGGGATAGGAAACAACGAACGAGCTCTAAACTTTTAGACCTACTCCCATCATTCGTCGTCAACAGTACTATCTGTCCAGTGGCGTAACTAGGGGAGCATGGGGAGACATCTTCCCCCGGGCGCAGCATTCTTGAAGCGCCAAAGTGAGGTAGGGATATTACGTAATAAAAACGAAATGTCAAATGTCAGCGGATGCCAATAATTACGATTTACAAAATATCGAATGCCACCAGCTTCTACCCAACTGCTAAAGCTCACCAAGGTTCGCAAAGCGAGCAGTTACGGACGTTGGTGACGTTTTATAAAGAAGCTTCTGTCTGCACCAGTCAGCGCCCGCACGTGGTTTGACTCACGGCTGCGTCACAATGCAGGGTGTTCAGCAGCATGCAAGTTATCAGTTGGACGCTCATTTACTCACAACTTAATCTTCGCGTCTATGCTGTCACGAAAGGACGGGGTGGGGGCGCCTATGTAATCTTTTTCCCGTGTGCGGGAAACCCTAGGTTCGCCACTGATTCCATTTCTCTGTTGGTTATATTGCATCCCATTCAAAGACAGTTGTGCTTTTTGATGTTTGAAACTGAACTAAAACGTGATTTGTAAATTTCAAAATTTGTATTTTGCAAAACAACAAGTCATGTTACGTTTGAAATGAGAACAACCAGTATGCTTTTGAATTGTTGCATTCGTTGTGGTGTTCATTATTATTCCTTAAAATTCCTCGTAGCCAATACGCTGTTGCGCACTTGTCGCTTCCCTTTGCGTTGATATCCCGCCGCGTTACGTGCAGTAGTTGTGTTACGTACAGTATTTACGTTACCTGCCTCGTGCCTGGTTGTCAGATATTTTTAGAAAGCAGCTGGTGTGTTTTCATCCAGACGTCGTATAGTTTGGATGATTCACTAATGGAATGAAATGAAGCCAAAAATCCCATTCGCCTGATTTGGTTGGTTCGTTTCAAATTTAAGAAAACATGTCTTCAGAGGGCAAATTTTTCTCAACGATGAAAACGTCTGCTCAACATCTGTTCAGAAAACAAACACGGTTCAGTGAAACAATTATCTGTTTAGGGAGTAATAACGGTTCAATGATGCAAACATCTGTTCACAATGAAAATGTGTTTCACAGATGGAAAAGCAAGCATGGCAACAACTTGTGATTTGATAACTTTTCCAAATGCACTGAAAATACCGTGTTCTGACCTTGGTTCAAATGAAACCCGCAACATCAAGAACCCAGCGATTTGCATCCGTTCCGTCGATCTATTCTACGAGAACCAGATAATCCTTAATTCTTTTATAGACTGAAGCAATTTAAAGGCGACGGAGCAATCTGGTGTTCCAAATTCTTCTACGTTTTCGTCGCCATTGTTCTCGACTTTGCACGGCGATGCATACAAGTGTTAAATCGTGTTTTCGCGTTGCTGGCCTGGTTGTCAGATTGACTTTGCTCGTCAACTGAACTGATGTCTTGTTTGATTTCTGACCTGGTTTTCAGATATCTTATGGGTTGATCCGAAGCTTACACAGAGTCTATTTCTCCTAAATAGGTCGAGTCGTTTGGTTCATTTACATTAACGTCCTGCTGAGCAACTTGGTCATTTGCAATTTAGCAACACTGGCATTTCAAACATAATGTGGAAATGTTGCTGGAGGTTTCTGTTTCGAAAGCGTTTTTTTGATGTAAAGTTTTTTTTGTATGTGTTGCGCTTTTAGTGGAATTTGCCAAATTGTTCTATTATTATTTAAATCATTACCTTTATAGTTCTAGAAATCTAGGAATAACTTCGAAAGAAAGCGAGTGCTTAGCGAAGAATTGAAAATATATTATGTTGATTTTGTGCTTGTGCTGCAATTGTTTTATTGTATTTGGTTACCATTGTGATTAATGGAAGTTTATCAGGCAAACACTGCTATGAATTTGAAAATTCCACAGCAAATGTGATGGAGAAGCCACACATTTCCCGCCATTGCATGCTTGCACGGCGTGAGGTTTTCTTTTGTTTGGCGCTTACCACGTGACAAGTGACGTAATATAACACTGCGAAATTTACTGTCCAATCTCGTGGCCCCAGTGTCGGGATGGCAGCGTGGTGAGACGTTCGTTGCATTTGAAGCTGAAAAATATACCTTATTTCTGACGCAGTGATACAGAGCATTGTAGTGAATCTTGTTGTTAATAGTCTTCAACTGTTCTAGAAGATTTCATCTTTTTTCTGGAGAAGACTGTACAGAGATATCTTGAACGATCCAGGAGTTCTAGATATCCATGAGGTTTTGTCTTGTTTTTAGCGGTAAGACTTAGGTGTAATCGCCTGCATGATTGACAGTCGCTTTCCACCATCTTCTTGCCTTGGTAGCCATTGGTACAGCAGCAGCTCGAGCGCTACAGAAGTCTTTTTTCTGATGTTGTGTATTTTATTGCAGATATTGCCGAGAAGTGTCGTCTTCACTTTGTTTTGCACTTTGCATATCAGCAACAAAATTATTGGAAAGTGACGGTGCTGTGTGATTGTGTAAGTACTGTTTGCGGATAGGCGCTGATGGTGGGCTATGGTACAAACCGCCTGTTACGTCCAAGCAATCCCTCCGGCCGAGTTTCGCGCATTCCTCACGCGTTGATAAGTGCAGCGCCTGCGAGCCAAAGAAAGCTGTTCGTGGCAGCTCGCCGCGTGGTCCTTTGCTTTCGAAACGTGATGCGCGTTGTCGTGCAGTCGAATTTCTTTTGGCTTGTAACATTGCGTTGTTTCTGATCGAATTTGTTTTCGCCAGGAATTTATTCGTAACTGCTTGGTCCTGGTACGGACATTTTTCTAAAAGCTTGTTTTCCTTAAATCTGTGACTAGTTGTATATGGACTGTCCGTGCTTCATCGGCATCTATCCGTGAACGTATCGCCGCAAGGTAATACAACAGCTTTCTGGGACTGGTCGCAAGTTTTCGGAGACAGGACTTTTTGAGTACCAGGCTTACATCGAACTCTATCTCAGTAGAAACCAGGATCTCCTCTTGGGTGCTACAGAAATTTTGCTAGCAATGTTGTGATCAGAATTTCGATAATCATGTCTGTGGAGATGCTCAGTTTGTAGGTGAAATTAGATAAAACACAGGTAGCAGCCGAAGTAGCGGTAGGGCAGGGGCCAGTGAAGGTATTGAGGGAAATGCAAATTTACAAAAAAACAACAAAATTCTTCACCAATATGTTTGTTTCTGTTAAGCAACAATGTTGACCTCAAAAATAATAACAGAGTGTGTAGAACACCGTTCTGAATGTTGTGGGTGCGTGAATAGCTGCAATAAATTTGTTTCAACTAGAGATCATGTTGATGTGACCTAGTGAAGGCTTTATTAAACTTA
>JGI24158J21664_10003803_pt1 | contig 19161 bp, 9 predicted proteins | sample Ectturendosymbi3_FD_21664 | JGI IMG/M metagenome (IMG submission 21664)
AGATATGTGCAAGTTTGAATAATCGCAAAAAGACGAAAGCAGATGGCAGTCGACTGATTCCTCGAAAGCATACAGAAACACTAGTGCTTTTAAGTGTTTTTAAATTTTTGTGTCTTTTTTAATGATCATGTCGTTAAAAACAGCTTTCTTTCTTTTTTTGTTAAAACGTAACTGTGTATAATTTTTTTTCTTGCAGTAGAAGCAAACTCATTACTTAATGATTCAAAGTATCAGAATCCAAGAGTTCCAGGTCCGCAAACGTCTTTATCCCTATTGAAGTTGCGATGGTTTACTCATTCAGCGCACTGCGCGTGACCCCTACATCTCATGTTTCGTAGAATTGTGTGGGAATGCTCTTTAAAAACGATTATTCTCCTACTTGGACCAAAACTGAAAAATTTCAAGGATTTTTCGACGAATTAAGTGCCATTGCTGCTCGAACTTCATTTGGCAAATGCAAAATGTTTAAAACTCTTTTTTGCAAGCTTTATTTTGCATTTCAACTCAATTAATTTTTCAAAAAATTCCCGGAGAAAACTGAAATTCGTTTTGTCACCAGACGTAACCTTTTTCACTATCGAATCCAAAAACAGTACACTACCAAAATCATGAATGCCACTGCCAACTACGCTCGGCGCTGCAATCACTGGTGTTTTACTTTGCCTTCAGAATGATATTGATTCCAAAATCATCTGCGTTTCAAATCAGATTTCAGCTGTTGTTGCAACCAATGTTATATGCGCCGCAATGCGCAACGCACTGTGGTTGCGCACGCGGCGTCGTGCGGTTATCGTTGCACAACACGAACCACTTCCTTTCGCACAAGGCGCTGTGATTTGCAAGGTTTACAGTCGAGCCGTAAGCTGTGGTGGTATAAGTTCTGGTAACTAAAAGGTATTTTTTGTCACGTACTGTATCTTAAAAAAAAACAACAATGCCATAACAAAAATACTATCCAAGAATAAAAACTCGCAAATCAAGGCTGGTTATTTTGGTTTTGCCAAGCGGAGTTTTAAAAAGTCAGTTAGCAGGTCGAATTGTTAAAGAAAACGGAAAAAACTTTCTTGAAGAAAGCCGGAATAGAATTCTAGAAGGCAAGAAAACGAAACCGCTTTTACAAAGCTGTCAGGTTTTACAAGTACAAACCAGAAGGCAAGGCCAATCTTTTGAGGATTTTCGAAGAAAGGCAATGTCAGTGGATTATGAGCAGATAAAAGCTTAGTTATTGCCCTTTTGTACTGACCTTAGCAAGATTTGAAATCAAACTTTAATGGATTGTACTAGGGAAATGGCCCTGTTTAGTTCTTGCCTTTTTCGTTGTGTTGCGATCAAGGTCTGGCTCTCGTCATTTAATCTGTGTCATCAGTAATGAATGGCCCATGACATGATGTTGTTTTTTCCGTTTTTTCTTCAGTAAACTGAATATATTGATGAACAGTGACATTTTTTAAAAATTTTTATGCAGCAAAGCTTTTTGTTTTATCTTATTGATAGTGGCCAACCAATGATGGTAGTCCTTGCTTGCTTTTTGCAATCAAAACGTATTTCGTGGGCTTAGACGTACAATCAGCGCCAGTTGGGGGTTCTGCCGCCATGAATTCATTGAATAAACTAATTATTATCTATCATCTGGATTCAATCGCTTTTCCGCCACTACTCCATCAGGGCAAAAGGTTTAAAATTCTTTACATCTTTGATGTGTTGTGAATCCCATTCATAGTCTAAAGTTGGTTCTCCTACAATAAATCACCTTCGATCTACCGGTAGCTTCTGAACTCGGCCTATTGGTTATGTGTATATAATGTACTTGTTCCAATATGTCTGCAGCCAAGCATCCCAGTTTTTCAACTTCACCAAGTTTGGTTGATGTGATCGCAACTTCCAAAATCAGCCTTGTGGTTAAACAGACATTGACTGATATTAGGTATTCGTTCAATGCAGTCAGAATGGCACATTCAGTAAGAAAGCAGGCGCTTGAGATACCGTGGTCTGCGTTCGTCAGGATTTTAAGTGCAACGTTACGTGGTTATTCTTTAGTCACCGTTTTGATTAACAGCACAGAAGGCCTCCACGGTTCCTTTGCCGTCAGCGTCAGCTTGTTGACAAATAACCTCCGACCAGCTGTTTTTAGACGAACTCTCCGACATCTTGGTGATCATTGCCGCAGTTCCTTTGATGAAAAACTTTGCCACTTTGCAGATAAACTGTGCATGCAAACGAAAGCGAAGTTTTGCAAGATTTATAGCTTGAAAAAAACATAAAACTTAAACTTCCTCCTGCTAGAATTACAAAGAACAACTTTGTAGAGTTGTTCTGACACCACATGGTTTCAAGCTCTGCTTATTCTTTAATTATAAGAGCAACAGTGCGTTGTGTTTTTGCATAATCCAGATTTTTCTTCTGTTTAATTAGATTTTGAGTTTGATGAAGAGCAATACCGTATTTACTCGATTGTAGCCGCCCTAAATTGTAAGCCGCCCTTGATTGGAAGCCGCATGAAATGGTGTTAAAAAATTAATGTAAGCCGCCCTTGATTGTCAGCCGTACTTCACCATAGGTACCTAAGCCTCTGAGATACTATTGTGTATTGCATGCTTCGTGTTTGATTAGCAACCCAGGCAATGATAATTCACCACTATCACTGTCTTCTGTTCATGATAATCCCTCCTGTGACGGATGTGCATGCGAAAAGAGGGTTTAGTCAACAAAACTTAGCCAAGGAAAGACTGGGCGTCTTGTAGACATTTTCACAAGCTAATGAAAAAATGTAAGCCGCCGTCTATTGTAAGCCGCACGAAATGATGAAAAAAACTTTCTAAGCCGCGGCTTACAATCGAGCAAATACGGTGTGCGACTTTGCGTCACTCCCCAAGTTAAACAGCACAGCAAGTGGATAAATTTAACAGCAGGTTAAAATTGTTCATGTTAGCTCTCAATTTGGGTTTTCCTTGAATGTAAATATTTATCTGGTGCGTTTATGTGACCTTTATTAACCTTGTCAATGGTTCACTTAGAAATAAAATAAATAAGTCACTTCATTTGTTGAACCAGTAAATGTTTATGAGCCACAAACTATGACTTAGCAAGGCGTGACTTTTTACAGCCAGCTATTGAAATAACTTAAGACTGAAAAAAGATGCTGACCATGGCTTATACCACACATAAAAAGAAATCAGAGATTGAGAGAGAATGTCGACCGATTAAGCATTTTATAGCAGAGTTAAGTTCAAGCACATATTATTAATTTCCAGTGACGTTGATTCGAAACTGTACAAGCACTAGTGCGTAGGACTTGAAGTTTGATTGATTAAGCGTGTGTCACGCATTACTTCCTTGGGTGTGTCGCCGCGATGTTGCCGCACGAAATGATTTTTCCCGTTTTTATTTCCAGCTGAACATTTGAGATCAGGCAAAGTTTATTTCAGGGAAAGCAAATGATTTGTTAACTCTCCTGAAACAAACTTAGTCGTTGTCATGGCTGAAAACGACATCACTTGTTTCGAGAAAAACACAAAAGAGAATGATCATAGTAAAAGTGAAGAAAGGTAAGTACGGCTGAAATTCATAGATATGCTTCCTTTTTAGAAAAATTTTGAAGCATGCATTCGAAAAGCTGGTTTTACGTTACGAGTGATCATTTCTTGGATATTGTTAAGTTATTCAGAAGTTAAAGACGCTTTTATAGAGACCAGACATCATGGTCACCAGGTGAAAGCGTCTTCGCTATAGCTTCCCTTACGGCAGTTTCAATTGATTTTGATGCTAGTCAGGGTTTAAAAAATGATCATAACCTAATTTACACTCAAAAACATGCGAGACACAAAATAAGAGAAGAACTGGGACTCTGTAATTCAGCTGAAAGATTGTTTTGTATCTAGCATAATGGTTTCCTCTTGAACTTCAATATCTTTTGCGTTTAATTGCTGAAACAGCATTGTCACAAAAAAGGTTTTGACTAGACCTCTTCATATAGTAATCCCACTGATTGCGTTGCTGGATGCAGAGGTGTTTTATGACATGCTATATGTCCTATCCGAAAGAAGTGTATTTTCTTGTTCATTTTAAAATTTTTGCAAGGAGAGTAGTTCAACAAAACATTGCTTTCGTGTTGCCTGCTGTAAGGCAATTCCTGGTTTACTTCCAAATTTTTGAAAAAATAATAAGCACGTTCAACTTGTTTCACGCAATTCCACCATTTCTTCAGATAGATATGATAATCTCTTCTTTTTTTGTACTGAAAATGAAAAAAGGAGAGGGCTAGTTATGTTTTGCGTTACCAAAAAACTTCCAAAATTGTCGCATTTCACCACTTACAATGGAAAATTGTGATTCTGGACGCGAGGTATATAAAAGGAGAAGACTCATCGCTTTGGCCAAAATAAGTTCAAGAGATTGAATTTGCATATCCGCTGGGTTTGCATATCCGCTGGATTGTACGTTGCCATTAAAGCGTTTGGAAACCAAAGCGTTTCAAAAACCGGTAATTTTGAGACAGCCCAGAAAAGTTTTTTATTAAGAATGGCACTCAGAGCAGCCAAGTTTCGGTTGCAAGCTGTGGTGTTCTTCCTCAAAATCTAGTGTGAAAAAAGTTTAAAGCAAACTGGATGCATTTGAGATACACTACGCATTGTTGTCGTCACGATTTCCTGTCTTTAAGTTTAGCCTGAGATACAATGCGACAGCTGTTCAGTTTCCTTAAACAAAACATACTGGTTCGCGACGAGATTAACTCGATGGAGGAAACACGAACGAGATTTCAATTTTGTCACTGCAAATGCTTTTCCGCAGTAAATCTTGTCAAACTAAAATGTTGATTTGCTTCATAATTGTCGTTTTGAAATGAGCTTCAGAAACACCTGTAAATGTTTTACCGCCAACGAAAGGTATAGAATTGTTTTCACAAACCCAGCAAGGATTGTCTTATCAAGACACAAAGAACTTTAGTATAATTGTTGGTTGTTTCGGCATGAATGAAATGTAATGCTTTACGCTTCTGTGAAGGTTATATTTCTTCTAAGTTTTCTTTTTGTAGATTGAAGGAAAGTGTATATCACCTTCGTTACCATGTCATAGCTACACCGCAGACTTATGACCACACGACTGATTTACTTCGTTGTTAACACTAAGTACACAGTGAGCTCTGTTGGAATCGAGACATTTTGAAACAAACCTAGCTGATATGACAATTTTTTCTGCGTGCATCACGCCTACTCACAGTAAGACTGAACATTTATCGGTTAATTCTTTGCATTGACGTTAATGGTGCATTGGATAAAATCCATTAGGAAATATTCGAAGCACAAGACATGGCATCAGAAATGTTTTACAGCTTAAGCTTGGTCACCCAGAATAAAAACTTTTCAGCAAGCCTCTTTGCAAGCACGGTTGCGGAGTCGGAGTAGTAAGGAGTCGGAGGTTTTTGGGTGGAGTCGGAGTCGGATTCCTGACAGCACTGGGAGTCGGAGTCGGATTTTTTTGTCCGACTCCGACTCCGGATGTCCAATTGGATTAATTTTTACATCACACTCCTAAATTGGGAATTCCTGTTGAAATGTTGCAATTTCTTTTGAAACTTTTGTTGAAACAGAGATTTCTTGCTGTGCACCACGATTTCCATTGATTTTAACAACAGCCAAATTTCATTCCCTTCATGTCAAGGAGTTGGTGTCGGAAGTCGGAAATTTTGGAAAGGTCGGAGTGGAGAGTCGGAGTCAGAAACTTTGGGAAGCCGGAGTCGTAGTCGGAAATTTTGGAAAGGTCGGATATTTTGCCACCGACTCCGCAACCCTGTTTGCAAGGGCTTATAACGGCCATCAGAACGGGTAATAGTTTGTCCGCTGAGAAAGAATATGTAAATCTCAAATAGTAATGGGCACGTTAATGCTGACATATGAAGGATGTAGTGCTGAAACACTTTAAAACAAAAATGTCAACTGGAATGATCGAGGTGAGCAGCGCAATTGAAACGCTCGAAATATGTCGCTATTTTCAATGGCGTTGGCCATTGCTTTTGTTAGAAGAAATGGGTAAGACGCTGACTCATATATTTTTTCAAGTTTTTTTAGAAAATACATTGTAAGTTTACGCAAACGTTTTTCGTTTATGAAATATGTTTTTGAATTTTTTGGTTTTCATATTTTTTCTCATTTTTCAGTTCTTATATTTATTTGTTTATTGAATAATTTTTTTGCAATTTTGGGGAAATGTTTTTGTATGTATGTGCAAACATATTTTTGGGTAATGCAATACTGTTTTCAAGTGTCTGCAACTGTCTTGTCAAGTCATAAACTGTTTATTTGTCAGGAAATGCCCTGGAAGGTCGGGTATTGCTATCTAGCAACTAATCCGAGTAAACTTTTGTTTGTCCAATTACATTGACCTTGCGGGGTTGCTTTGATGTGTTTGATCGCAAATTTGCGTCATGGCTTTCTGTACGTTTTAATTAATCAGACCTCACTGCTTAATTTTATCTACAGTTATCACGGTGAAAAATTCCCAAACGCGATCTTGGGACCATTGCGGGCGTAAACTAGATTATAATTAGTAATAACTGGCAGGCCAGTAAAATGTTCTGGCAAACCATTCGGTGTTTCCCCGGTAAACGATCTTGCAGTATATTGCTAAATCCATAAAAGACCAAAATGGGGTTTTACTCAGCAATGAGGACGACATCCTGTGCAGATGGAGAGAGTATTTCAAAGATTCTTCTGAATCCAGTCACTCTCACATCATTGGACACACAGGAGGTACATTGAGGGAGGAATATACCATAACTGCAACCGAAGTGTTGCTATAGTTGTCAACACACTGGAGGCTAGGAAGGCTGCACGTTGAGATGAAATCCGACCTGAAATGCTCAAAGCCTTGAACAAAGATGTTCTTTGGCTGACTCGTGTGTGTCAAGTGGCCTATAATGTTCTGGAAGGACACCGAAAGATTAGCAAACTGGGATGATCATCCCCATACACAAGAAGTGAGATAGAAGTGAATGCACTAACTACCGGGACATCTCTCTCCTTAGCCTCCCTGGAAAAATTTATGCCAATTGGCTTGAACAAAGATGCCGCGAAATAACTAAACCAAAACTGGAAAATACCCGGTGCAGTGTTCTTCCTGGCCGTAGCACTACAGACCGAAATTTCACTCTTCAGCAAATTATTGAGAAATATTGGGAGTGTGCCAAAGACGTCTACACATGTTTTGGCTACCTCGAAAAAGCATATGACCGGGTTCCTCGGGAAAATGGGGAGTGGTGCTAGAGTACAGTGTTAACTGCCGCCTGTTACTGGCCGTCAAGTCATTGTATTCCTGCTCGGAAATTTGCGTCCGTAACGGCTGAGTTAAAACACAATCATTCATCGTGGATGTTGGAATCCCCCCAAAGGTGTGTGCTGTTATCATTACTTTTCATATTCTATATGAATTGGAAAGACAGTCACAGCTAAATCGACGGTGCGGTCACTGTTGGAAACTTTATGATCAACCGTTTGTTTTGTGCAGACGATTTGGTGCTGCTAGCCTCCTCTGAACAGAATCTTACAACATGCAACTAATCACTTTTCTGCTGCGTGCGACAATGTGGGACTGAAAATTAGTATTAAAAACGCAGTGTTATATCTCTCCAGAAATTCAAGACAAGGCGCACTGCAAAAGTGGCAATATAATCCAGCAGGTAAAGAAGTTCAAGCAACTTGGGGTGCTATTCACCAGTGACGCAAGGCAGAACAAGGAGAGTGATAAATGGAATGGCAAAGCAAACGCATTTCTGCTTGAGCTTTATCGCTCTGTGGTCACAAAACAGAGCTTTTAAACACCGCAAAGCGTTTAGTTTTTAAATCGTTCTTTGTTCCGACCCTCACTTATGGTCACGGACCTTGGGTAATGACTGCAAGAGTACTACCTAAATTCTCAATTGCTTGAGAATCTAGATGGGATTTTTACGAAGAGTTCACGGTGTGCGCTTGGTGACAAACTGCACAGCTGTGAAACTCGTAGAGCCCTGAATGTCAAGCCACTTCTTCGAATCGAGAGAACTTAGCCACGTTGGCTCAGTCAAGTGAGCAGAATATTCCCCAGGAAAGATTGTCCAGGCAAGTCCTGTTGGTTAATCCCACAGGAACGCGGGCCAAAGGNATACCAAGGGCCCGTTGAAGTGATTACATCTCCAACCTTGCTTTGTTCTGTTTTGGTGTATAGCTTTCAAAGCTGGTTATCGGACAGTCAAGCTTTACTTAGCCAGCAAAACAATCAGAGATTTCTGAAAACCGTGAGGTATTTCGAGTACTCCTATAAGGTTGCTGTCCCGCGATCGTCTTGAGAGGGAAAGCGAGAATGAAAATGAAACAATGAATACAAGGGATGATAAGTTGAAAAAGGAAATCGCACCTTTTAAATAAAATTTTCGTAAACAAACTTTTAATTTTTCGAGATTTGTAAAAAAAATTGCGCCCGTTTCCGGTCATCGTATTGCAATATAAAAGATAATTGTAATTAATCATTTTAACCTAATTGTTTTTGTTCAGTTTCCTGCATTTTGTAAGTTTTATCGTAGACATAGAGAGTGAAGCGTGATGCAAGGAATTCTTACGGTGACTAGCACAGAAAAGTCGCAGGCAATCCGTCAGAAAATAGTTCTTGTTCTTATGCGAAGTGATAGCGTTCAAATTTTGATGTTACCTTCAGGTCGCATGCAAATATTGACATCATGTAATCTAACACACGGAGGCGAATACAATTTTAGCGAGATTGCGGAGACAAAAGAAAATCAAGCACTTGAATTTTGGTAGGTGGCTCAGGTTTTAATGTACGTACAACAAACAAAATTTTCGTCATCACCAGCTTTGCGTGTAGAGTCAAAAGAGCATACATTAGCGGTGAGGCAAAGAAACTCACGGTAACAAATTCAACGCGAAGTGCTTCATCCGTAATTTCAAAGAGGACACTTTGCTGTAGTCTCTCCAGTGCGTTTGTTTTTGAAACAGAGGCGAGGGGTTTTAGCGGGCGTCGGTTGCACGCTCGGAAATCGCTCGGAAACCCCTGACTTCAGTGGGAATGGTGATTGGGCAACGTTCGCTAATTATACGTAACGATCTTTCTGACAGTTAGCACTGATGTTGAAAATCAGCATTCCGTAAGAAATTGTTATGAAGCAAGAAATATGCAGGTGGCACGCACAACTGAAGTTTTGCACAAAAGTTGTTTTTTGGCAAAGCATTTATGTTTTTCTCAGCAGCAGAAAGTTCAGTCCCGCAACACCGTAAAACAGAAAGTTTCAAAATCATGTTTAATTGTTTGTTACAAAAACAAGCTACAATAAATCATTCATTCCCCCCGAAAATAGTACAACAGCAAGCTACAGCCATATTGCCCCCTTCCACCGGAAAATATCAGCTGGCTGTGCTTGCAGCCCTGCGAAAGAAGCAGTGAAACAGATGATGCACTTAAACGGTGCCTCGTTTTGTGAAAGTGTACATTTTTTTATAACGAAAAAAAAGTCCAACACAGCAGACAAATTTTTGGTGGGTAGGAGAAATTACTGATTTTCGATTACATGCAGAAGGGAATGTGACAAGGTACATGTGCGCGGTAGTATTCACTACACAAAACGGCACACATGCTGCAAAATGTTTCACGTGAAGGAAACGCGGAGTAAAATGAAGATAGTTGGTGAGTGATTTCAGCGCAAATGTTTCAGGATCAATATCAAAAGAAACAACTTCATCTGCGAAGATCGCAAAGTGTGTAAAAACTTAACATTGATACAAAAACTCGAAAAGTGCGACATCGTAACATTTGAAAAAAGGTAAATTTTGCTGTTCGCATTGGATTCATTGTACAGACTTGATGTTCACTGCTCAGTGATGGTCTGATAGGATATGATTTTCATTTGATCGTTCAAAAAACTACCGTCTCGAGTTAGTAGATTTGTTCACAAGCAGTGCAGTTTTTGAGAAACAAAAAAATCTTCGCTTTCTACGCCCATTTATGGTCACCCGACAAAGACCCTCAGTTTACAAGTTGGGCAGTTGGAACAGCGTTTTCGAAGGAGTTTAGCTCATAAAACTATAGAATGGCTTCATTTGCAAGCAGGACGGCAGGGGCGTAACGAGGGGGCAAGGGGGGCATAATTACCCGGGCAACGATCACCATGGGGGTGCCTAATCACTGCGGGGAGCGCGGAAAAGTCCCAACAATGTCACAGGTACTTCCTTCAATAAAGTACGTTTGCTTCCGAAAGACTTCAGGTTCGAACATGAGGGCGCCAAACTTGTTTCTTGCCCTGGGCGCCATCTAATCTCGTTACGCTTCTGCAGGACAGTAATCATATGCTAGTATGTACAGAGAAAAAAAAGAGAAGATACGGAGGGGAAAAGCAATTGATAGATAGAAATTAAAGCAAGGAAAATAAATTTTCAGCAGAATTACTGTCACACCAGATTTACTGTACTAAAAACAAAAATTCTTAAATTTCAAACACCACTGCATCACATTGGAGAATTAAAAGTTAAAGAAACGTGTGTAGCAAACGTGTAGTGGTCATTTCATAAGCCAGAGCAATCTGAATATTGCAGTTTAAAAAAGTTGTAGACATTTTCAACCAAACCAACCTTGCTGCAGTCTTAAAATATTTTCCGACAACACTGCAAAACAATAATCCGCCAAACAGCAAGTTTATTTTTCCTAAATGAGATCATTTATTTTGTAGAAAAACCTGGGGAAATCAAGCTGAATCTTTTCTGGCTCATCTCGGGATAGTTATTGGCCTTGGAAACATTTGGAGATTCCCGTACATCTTGTATGCGTGTGGTGGAGGTTGGTTTTACGTACAATCGAGAGTGTTTTTCAAAGAAAATTTGTGCTATCATTTCTTCCACATTTTTTCCTGTTGAAAGTGTGGTTTGTTTGTCATGTACAGACGCGTGCTACGTCTGTAAAAAACATGATGGTCACAACGTAGGCCGTTCATTTTCAAGCCATAGTGGAAGGTACTTCACCACTAATCCACACATAGATTTCAAAATAAAATGGTTTGTTTCTTTCTCATATCTCACATTTTTCGTTGTCGTTTTACCGCAATATCTCAAAGTGGGACCCGCAAAAATTGTCATAAAGACAGTAGGTCGTAAGCTGAAAAACTTTGAGAAGCGCTGTTGCAAATGACGCCTTTGGATGATAATTTTCTATAGGTATTTTCGACTGCCTCTCCCACAGCACATAAGTGTTTCTTGCAGTTTGGTTGGTAATACCAAAACATCAACACAGCCAACAGCTGGAAAGCAACTCCTTCAGTGATGCGGTGCGAAAGAAAAAGTGGGCAACGTTTTAAAAGCAAACTGCATTACTGCAGTTCAACCAAAGCCTTTAGAGTTTGTTGTTGATGAACTTTTGACAAAAAATGACATATTTCGTTTGCATCATTGTCTTTTTTCAGCATATGTTTTACATTAATATATGCAATTGTGATGCGTTTTTTTGTCAAACTGAGTTGCCACTGCTAAAAGAAGTCCTCTCCTCTAAACTGTGGAGTGCAAATACAACTATGTTTTTGAAACTGAGTGGAACTTGAAAGTCTGACAAAGTAGTATAGGATGGAATAAAGCAACAGCTAATGATTTAAGTAAAATCACAACGCCACATAAAACCACAATTAATGATTTACGTTTGATCGGCATCGAATACGTTGATCTTTGCTGACAACGTACATATTTTTTTTCCGAAAGCGTCGAACATGATTTTATTTCAACCGTTCGTTGCTGCGTTAGTATACTGTATTTTAATAACTTTATTGGGTGGCAACAACGCCCCATTTTGAAACCTCTGGGTTAGAATATTTACAAAAACCTGGACGAATTTTTTTGCCATTTGTCAGGCACTTCTTGTCATAAAACGAAATTAAGACAGATGGCTCGCTCAGAATGTTGCATTCTTGAATTCGGTTTCAATTAGCTAGAGATGGCTTATTACCTGCAGTGCACGAGTATACAAGCTTACCACACAAAAAATTTCTGTAACGGTTGGTAGCGTTGTAGTAAAAACTGAGTGGCTTATTCTGAAATTTGGTCACAGTTTTTGTCTGGCGCAATGAATTATTTTTATTGCAGCACCTAACAAACCTTTTGTCCAGCTACATTTTGCTGCTTATTGCAATTAGCAGACATTTCAGCAAACGACGCTGATAAACGAACGAGTCTAGCAAAGTTTTGTAAGTCAGAACAGAGCCACGCCGCATCTCTCAAGTCAGCAGCCTTAGCGAGAATGTTTTGACAAAACGCGTTTATGCTGCAATTTTTACACACAGAACTATTTTTTCTTTGTCTTGTTCGTACGTTGCGGCATGCGTTGTGGTAAACTCGCCGGCTTCACATCCGGTTACAGTTGATTCGTGGAAGAACTTATGTTGCGGTTCCGGTTTTTAAATTAAACAAAAAGACATTTCGGTTTCGATTCGCCAAAAGTTATTCGATCACGATTGTTGTTTGGTCCGACTTCCTGGGTAACTTTTATAGCAAGTCGTTGATATGATGGTAGGTTTGCAAAATTTTTTCTTGCGCCTTGCTGCTTTTCGGCTTTTCATTTTTTTGGAGAACTTCGATCTAAAACAATAACGCCAAGCATCAAGGCAAAAATAGTGTGTCTTGGGATCCGTAAAGTTATAGTTAGTAAACGTTTTTTACCGAGATTAACTTTACAGCAAGCGTGATAACAGAACCGGCCCCAGAAAGTTTTCAATAAGGGGGCTTTACGTCTATGCAGGGGGATTTGACATTCTAAAAATTGATAAAAACTCCCATGATTCATATTTTTTCATATTTCAATATAGGGGGCATTGGCGCTTTGTTTGGGGGGAGTTTAAGCCCACCAAAGCCCCCCGTGGCGACGGGACTGGTGATAAACACAGTAAATGTTTGTTTTTGACGAAAGACATCGGCAGATCGTGTGTTGGAAGCTTGTTTGCAATAAGAAAATCAAATCAAAGCAGTAAGTGACCGATTGTTTTGGATGGGCAACCTTGTTTGGTGCTTCGATGCACAACTAAGATAACGTGTAGCGCCATTGAACAGCGAAACACAATGGAGTTTTACCAGGTAGCATATGGGATTTTTTATCAGCACATATGTAGCAAGAAATTTTTTATCTAGGGCGTCAGGCTTTTATGTCCAACCCACCATTTCAACAAGTTCAGAAAAGAGAACCCTTTTCTTGCATGCATTAACACAATGCAATAAAATGACGCAAAGTTGCTGTAGTTTCTCAAATCTTCAATCATCATGTCCTTCGGCAGGTGCGTTTCTCATTCCTTATGTCACTTTTGTTTTACTTGGAGGATTTCCACTAATGTTCTTGGAAGTTGCAATGGGACAATATACGAGAAAGTCGGCGATAAAAATGTGGAGCATTGCACCCATTATGACGGTAAACTTACTTGCTTGCTAGTCTTTGGTAGCTGTTGGTGCCTGTTAGCCCCAACTATGGGGCGAAATTCTGTGTTTGACAACAAAAAACGATTTTTATGAAAATTCGTGATATTTTACGAATTAATTGGTAAATGTGTTTCGCAACAACGGATTCAACGAAATTAAGTGAAAGACAACGTAAATTTTATTGATACCGGTTGCATTCAAACGGCGACACATGCAACTTGAGATGAGAAAAAAGACATTTATTGAAAAAAATCCGATCAATATTTCTGTATATAGCACCACCACAGAGTGTTTTCTGGGTTCTAACTAAAGACAAATCGCTTTTACCTTGTCCAATATGCCTTTGTTTTCATCAACCTTTTTCCACACAATGACCTGAAGTTACAGAGATGTTCTACGTATTTTTTAGCTATGCTACGCGAAGGTCACCTTAACGTCACATCCCCGATTTCTGGCTCTCTGAAACAGGATATGACGTCAAGGAAATTTTAAACGCCGGTATCAAAATGTGTTTGCCATAAGCTAGTAATTGTTAGATAAACAGTTTTGATGAAGGTTAACAGCAACAAAAGGGAGGCGCCAAGTGACGTGGATCACGGAGGAAGCTACTGAATGTCAATGAAATCAGAAAATCACTGAAAAGTCAATATCAATCTTTATATCTCAGGAAAATACACAAAAATTTACAAAGCCTAGTTGACATTGAGCTCAAAAAATATATCACGGGTTTTGTGCTAACAAACTGTATATCAGTTATTTCAAAACTAATTTCATGCTCATGAACAACCGTAACAATATTAAATTTTCAGTTTCTATTAGTCACCAACCAATTTCACAGAAAAATAGCTTAAAATATCTTGGCATTATACTTGATGATAACCTGAGTTGGGAGCATTAAAATGAACTGGAGAGTTTGTGACACAACTCTCCAAATCATGTGGAATGTTGTTCAAATTAAAACACTGTACCAATATTTTAGTGCTCAAAACTGTTTTGTTGCTCTTTTTCATTCCTATTTAACTTACTACTTAGCTTGTGAAGAGTCAATTAATCTACTTTACTCCCTCTCATCAGATTGCACAATAAACTGTAAGAGCCCTAAAACATGACAAAACTAAAACAACTATGCTGTATTCCAAGCACAGGGTTTTAAATATTCCAGACATATTTAAGTTGTCAGTTTACTCTTTACCAAATTCGTATACTATTTTGATAATGGTGAACTGCGTGAAGACTTTGCTAAAAACTTTTCTGATATTGCATCAGTCCACCTATTGAACAAGTCAACCAAAACGTACTTATCTGGATTCGTATAAACACAAACCCCAAAATGCTATTAGGCAATTCGTTTTTACAAGGAAACTCGCATGCTTGCAAGATAAAATTCAGTCCGCGTTTCTTCTTGGACTACTTGTCAATTATAACCAGCTCAATAGCAATCGTGACCTCACGACTTATCGTCAAATGGGCCAATTCTTTGAGACATTGTTGTCCCATCGTTCTAATTAAATTCTGTGTCGCAAATTGCTCGCAGCAGTGAGGTGACTCTTGTTCCAGGTTTATCCCTTCTAATAGAAATTTGCTCCAAAGTTTATACAACAGGCTCCAATAATTTTGTAAAAAGTACAATAGACGCATGACTTTCGATCTAACGGGTTGGTCAAGCCTTTGTAATTCTTATACTGGAGTGGAGACACGCTTGCCGTACCGCTATTCGTTTCGCTGAACCACTCTGTGAAACAACACTACTATTTTGCTCGCTTGACCTCGACAGTTGAGAACTGACTGACGTAATAGAATAAACTGCTTGCTGCAGAGTCAGACTCAACGCATGACTGTTAAAATGCACATACGGCGCAGCTAGAGTGACTTTCTTCACCTCTATCCATGACCTCTTTTAGACTCATTCTAGCTGCGCTAGTGATGGTAATCGGTTGATATGTATGCAAAAGTGTTGTAACGCTGTTTGTTGATTGATGCACACCACTCCACTTGGCCGTCATTTTATTTGTGAACAAGGTTCATGTTCAATAGGCATTTCTTGCAGACCTTTCGGGATTATACAATATGTTTGCTTTCGATAGACGCAGCGAAAGTTGGACCACAAAAATGTGAACAATTTCAACTTTATGAAGGTGGAAAATGAGGATTGACAACCAGAAATTTAAAATAGCTGACTTCACTTCGCGTAATGATCTGGAGGCTCCAAATTGGAAACGAACCGTTAATGTTTTTTGTAATGTTACAACACTCTTTCAACCTCCACACGCACCGACGACTTTTCATTTTTGAAACATAATAAGATATTGTTAACGTTCACACGCAACAGGAATTTCAAAACGTTCTCACGCACCTTCCTCCGTCTCTCAGGGCGTTGGTATCGGTTGCACAGCACTCATGCTCTACAGTAACGTTTACTACATCACGGTAATGGCTTGGGCAGTCTTCTACTTCGTGCATTCCTTCACTACTGGACCCCTGCCATGGACGCATTGCGGTATGTAATACGGTAAGGTAGGTAAGGTATTAAAAGCACCAAGACAGTGAATTGTCCGCTTGATGATGAATTTGTTGTATTTATAAGTTACACAAGTTATTTTTATTGGCCACCAATTCAAAGTTTATCGAAAGATGCCGCGCTGAAAAATAATTTAAATTATGTTGTGTGAAGTTGCAGAAGCCGACGTACTTTGAAGTTAAAAGTGGATTGAATTTCCATGTCCTATGTTTTTAGTTTGTCTAGACTTCTGCAAGGAGATCAAGCATGGTGTTTCCTATTCTTGGCTGAAAAAATTGGTATTTAGCTCTCTTCTTTGTTGTAAATTCTAACAGCTGTTCCTAGGATAGCGGCTTCAGTAAAACGCTCCATGATTTTTTGACAGAACACATTTGCTATCATCTAAGATAGTTCTTAGCATGACTTGTATTGTAATAGGATCTCCTGTCTGCTGCTGAACAGTATACAGGCGATTACAGCTTCAACGTGCAATTGCAAAACTTTGAAAGTTTGCGTGAAATAAATACTTTAAATGCGATAATTTTCCTCCAGAATGAAAAAAACTCCAGTTACAATAGAAACATCTCATTTCTTGATGCAACAAAATAAAGAAAGAAATGAAATAGTTAATATCCTGGTTGATGACAGCTATTTTGGCTAGGTCTAGTGACCATACACAGTACAAGAAGTTGAGAATAATGGCGGCACTGTAGCTTACGCTACATGCTGCAACAAATTTTGTAACTTCTTATGCCTTGCATTCAGTGGCGTAGCCAGACCAAAAACTTGGGGGGGGGCAAAAATTTTGGGGAGGGCAAAATATTTGATTTTAGGCGAATACCACTATTTTGTTTGGACAAACGCCTATCAAATCATAAACTGACTGTATTTTCTAAAAAATTGAGGGGGGCCATGGCCCCTTTGGTCTCCCTGGCTACGCCTATGCTTGCATTCAGAAACTTTTGTTGCGTATTGTTTCCGAGACTACAAGTTCATGAACGTCTATCACAGTGGTCCTTAACCGTGGTGCCCCCCTCTCCCCCGGGGGGCGTCAATAAATATCCAGGAGCGCGCTAGCCCTTACACGCCCTACAGCATGGAAAGTTTGATCGGTAAATTTACCAATAAATACATTTGTTTTTACAAATTGTTTAAAATCAGGGAGGCTTGAAACAAAAGACAATTACTTGAGGGAGGCGTGGTAGAAAAAGGTTAAAGATCAGTGGTCTATCACGGCAACTAATGTAGCTAAAACAACAGCCTTGTACATAAACTGTAGTGTTTGCAACACAAGGGAAATGTTGATTGTTTTTGTTTTTATTCTGGTGTTGAGGTCAACTTTTTAAAAGTTTTTTCCTCTTTGCCAAAATTGAACTTTTTTCAAGTTTTTTCACGCTTTGGAGGAATGTGTTCTGCATGTTTGATGTTGGCTACTTTTAAACGATTAAGTTCAGGTGCGGCGATGAATTGAAACTCACAATCTCCCTCAACTTTCACACTTGATTCTTTCTAATTGCAATTAGTTTATTCAATGAAAATAAGCGACAAATAAAAGCTCTAGATTTTCTGTAAGCTTTCGAGGAATCAGCCGACTGGGCTCTGCTTTCACCTTTTTGCGATGATTCCAACCTGCACATATCTGCATTTAAGTAACAACTCTCCACATGTGAGATAAGCAAGATATATGTCTGCAAGCGTTTAATAAGAAATTCATTTCAAGTAACACTACGCACCGTCAGTCCCCAAAATAATTTTTACAAATCTATTTTAGTAACATTCAAGGGCTGACAATGCGTAGTGTTACGTGAAATCAAAATCCTATTAAGAATTTGCAGATAGATTCCTTGCGTATCTCATATGTGGAGATAGTTACTTGAAAATCACCGCTACTTAATTTTGCACTATTACACAGGTATATAGTGGTTACGTAGCCTATATGCTCGTCTTGGTGGCAGTACGTTTTCTAAAGAAAGATGATAGGTCTTAGCTGTTTTCGTTGCGATTGATATTCCACAAGAGAAAGTTGATTTTTTTTCACCCACGCAACGTTTGCTTTGTAAATATTAAGTCCCTATATTTCCAACTGCAACTCAACACCGAACCGATATAACTCTGAAATACTCTGTTTTATTTTAACATTACTTTTCAGGGTTGTTTTGCGTCTACCTAGTGGTGCATGCGTTCTTATTGCAGATAATTGGTGGAATACAGATTCTTGCTTAACGTACGGCGAGTTCTTGAATAACACAGTGGCAAGAGTAAGCAAACAGCTTTGGAACACTGATGCTAATGGAAGTGTTCTTCCAACAATTGAATTTTGGAAGTAAGAGTTTTTATGCTGCCAATAACTAGGCTGTACGGTGTTCTGGTCTTGTGTTGATGTCGTGGTCAAAACCCCAACGACACAAAGAATAAAAAAGGTTTTTCATTTTTCAGTAACTATGCTATTCGAAAATCAAAAGGTTTACAAGATTTTGGTTCGTTCGATAATTGGCAAATGCTATTGTGTTTGGTGGCGTCGTGGATCATCATTTACTTCTGTATTTTCAAGGGAGTCAAGTCATCAGGGAAGGCAAGTGACATGCTCCAGTAACCCTACTGTACTGTGCGCTAATTTCAAATTTGCTGGCAATTTAAATGCGGTGTAATAGTGAACAATTCGTTTTCCGGGTTTTCTTTATGCTTTATTGCATGCATATTTAAAGCATTTCCTGTCCTCTAACTAGCTCATTACTTTTTGGTTTCTTAATGGACTTTCAGCTGGTTGATACATAGACAAAAACGTATGTTTCGGTAACTTTATAAGTTTGTCAATTTGTGTTAACCATTGTAATTGGTTAATTCCAAGTTTTTGGGGACGGTAAATTGGTTCTTTGCTTATCTGTTTTTGTGCATGCTCATTGCACACTGATCAGTATTGCACTATTCGCCGAGTCAGATAGATAGTACAGATTAAAGCTGGGAGGACTGCTGAATTGCAGATAGCACGTTGTAGATTTCTTCAGCAACAAGGTTTCTGAAGTTATTGCCGTGACGCAATCAACTGGTGGCATCTTCAATTATTTTGCAGACACCTTCCCGGCAATCGTGTATTGTGCTGCTGAAAATACATCTCCGGCTAGTGCTGTAATGGGATTGCTCAGAAAATAAATACGTGTCTGAAATAATTAAACCATGGATATTTATTTATTTATTTGTTTGTGAGCAGACACGAAGTCCATAGTATGAACACACACACTCTGC
>JGI24158J21664_10003804_pt1 | contig 19160 bp, 16 predicted proteins | sample Ectturendosymbi3_FD_21664 | JGI IMG/M metagenome (IMG submission 21664)
TAATTTTGAATTGGAGGCTTCATTGCTCCAGTAGACCCCAGCAGTTATTCATTGACCCCCTGGCCATTCAGTGACCCCCATTCGACCCCGTGACTATTTATTGACCCCTGGAGGTCGATATCGACCACTTTGAGAACCACTGGCCTAAATCGTCACTTTTTTCTAATCCCCTTGAGGTGACGATTTAGGAAAATTCTGCTGTTAGAGTTAGTAGTTGTCATGCAAAGTGCTTGTCAGGGCTGACGTTGTGCAACGGTTCGCCGTAACAGTACGCCAATTGGAATCTATGACTTGCAGCTGTCAAGCAAGAGGCATCGGAAGCATTCATGGCCAAAGAAGAGGAGCTGTTGGATAGGATTAAAGACAAGGATGACGAAATTGGATCACTCAACTCCCAGTTAAAGTATGTTTCGAGCTAGCAGTTATTTCGTATCGGCTAGTTACGTTAAGAGATTTGTGATGTGTTGGTTTTTATTTACGTGCATGGATGCCATCAAATAATGGTTGTGGAATTTTTACAGTCCACCCAAGTTTATCATGAGTTTCCGTTGTTTATTTGTCTTGCGGACGAGGAGGGTTCTTCCCTAGCAGTCGTCCACATCATTTACACCCCACACCGCTCACTACGTTTTCCTGATCCACTTCTTTTCCAAAAATGGTCTCATCTTGTTTCCACGAGGCTGTGGTTGTGTCGCCGTTTGGAAGAAAACTTACCGACTGCTTTGCTTTCCTAGGCGCTATTTAGATTCCTAATCTTCGCCCCGTTTGAAAAATTGCATTTAGCGCCAATCATGCTTACTTCTTGACGTAGTATTGTGAGCGTTGCTATTCACAAGCACTTATCATTTCGACCTTTTCAAAAAAGCATTGTTCGACGCTTCAGTGTTTGTTTTACAGTCTTTTGCGCTATTCATAGCTCTTAAGTTTGCTGGAAGCTTTCGAGGATCCAGCCGATTGGGCTCTGATTTCATCTTTCTGCAATGGTTCAAACTTGCACATATCGTATTCAAGTAACTAGCCTCCACGCAGGTGGAGAGTTTGAATCAACCAGCAAATTTTTCCCAGGAAGTCGATTTCACGCAACGCTAGTGTTTTAGCGATTGACGTTAACTGCACTTTATGCAGAGCGAGTCAAAATCAAGTCAATGAGCTGAAGCTGTTGCTCGACATGTACAAAGGGATGTCGAAGGAGCAACGCGACAAGGTGGGTCTGCCCGTTCGACGCCGGCCGTGCCCCCCCCCGCGAAGCCAAGCCAGTCACCCTCTGTTTTTGCTCCCAGGCGGAAATCATGGCCAGCGAGAAGGAGGCGCGGTCATGTTTCGAGGAGCTGGAAGAGAAGTGCAGCTCCCTGGAGGCGAATCTGGCCGCCGCGGAGGAGGAGTCGAAGAAAATGAGGGGCCAGTTGATAACGAGGAGCGAGGAGTTGGTGAGCGCGCTTGATAAAGTAAAGGCGGAGAAGGAGAGAGCTGAGAGGGCGGAGTCGAAGATGCCCAAAGGCCCGGACGCGGAAACCATTAGAAAGATGAAGGTAGCGGCGGTTTTGCCGAATTATATGTTTCATAGACCGTTCCACTCATGACTGTTGTTGTAAAAATGGGTGCAATCTCGTTTTACTTAATACGTAAGTAACAAGTCCCTCATCCTATGGGTATTGTAGATAATTGTTGAGCTGTTTCCCCAACTGTGAAACGCTTGGATGTAAGTGCTGGGATGATAAGTTTACGGTGGCGTACCAGCCATTGGTAACGCCATGCACGGCATGTTAAAAGTTCATGAAGCACATTGCAGTCATTTTTGTAATATTGACTGAACGAGTTGACATGATTAGGTTGTGTGTGCGCTTTGCAACCTGCTTTTGACATTGTAATCGAAATGACAATGCTGGGTTTGTTTGCTATTCAGCATAATACGTGGTTAGGGGTTGAGATAGAGGATATAGTTTATGAAAGTTTGCCAGGAGTATTATCAATCGTCTACGAATCGTCTGAATACGAGCTGTTATTTTAAAGTAAACAATGTCACTTACTGAGGCCAGGTATTGTTTAGAGTTGTCACATGAAGCTTTTCCGTTCAAAACTCTTCCGAAAATCGAATTTCAAAAACAAAAGGATGCTGTAATCTACGTGAGCATCTCCTTGGTTTTTGTTCGCCGATTTTGTTCGATCATTGCCCGATTGACGAATGCAAAAGTTAATGATTTGTGCCGCTGCTGCTTTCAGGTCCTGGAAGAAACTATAGCTGAGCTTCGCCGCAACGTCGCAGCCACCAAGCAGGAGGAGGAGGCCCTGCTGTCGGAGATGGACGTCACGGGCCAAGCTTTCGAGGACATGCAGGAGCAGAACCTTCGTCTCCTGCAGCAGCTGCGAGAAAAAGACGACGCTAACTTCAAACTGATGTCTGAGGTGAAATTAATTGTGAGATTGTGGATCTGAAATAAATTAAGTGTTTGGACACTTTTCATAACTTATTTTGTTTTCAAAATCGCAAAATACTGATAAAATAAATCATCACGACAACATTAAAGTCATATTTGCTTACCGTATATACTTATGTATAAGTCGAGTCTTTGGGAGACGATTTTAAGGTGATATTTTTGGGTTCGACTTATACACAGGTACTGTTTATGGAGATGTTGCTGAAGAGTCGTATACAATGTGAATGTGAAAAGAAAACTCCGTTATTATGCAATATGCGTGTTATATACGGTAGGTATATGCCGGCCTTAAGAAACGCTCCAATTGTTATTCTTCACCTTAAAAAATACTCACATGTTGACATTACTTCACAAAATTATCAAACATCAGCGTAATGTATTTTGTGGTATGTAGGTTGTGCCTGGAATCTACAGTCGACTTCTACACAGGTAATACTTAAAATGACGCAATTTTTTTATCTTAAAATACACATCGACCTATACACAAGTATATAGGGTAAGTTACTTCACGTATTGCGTTCCACGAACTTACCGGGGATTAGCACGCTTTGAATCGGATAAGGCAGGGGGTGGCCAACACGTCGATCGCGATCGACCGGTCGATTGCCGAGTCTCAGGCGGTCGATCGCGCCTGATTTTGCATTGAATTGACAAGATAGCTAAAAAGAAGATTTTCCAATCAATATTTCAGAAAGTACATAAAAATGAAAAACGTTGCATTTCATGACATTTTGTGCTTGTGACTTTATTACCGACTGGTCGATCGCGAGTTACCAAGAAATTTTCTAGTCGATCCCAGTCGAAGACAAGTTGTCCACCCCTGGGATAAGGGAAGGTCATTGTGTTAATCCGGCCACCTCCGTATCGGGAAGGATTTAAAACATGGACTACTACCTAATCTTGAACTGTTAAATTTTGCAGCGCATCAAGGCGAATCAGATACAGAAGCTGCTTCAGGAAGAAAAAGACGTTCTTCAAGATCAGACAATGACACTGCACGCCCAGGTATGAGGGCAGACGTTCGCGCGGTTGAAACATTTGCTGTTTTATACAGTTTGCACCCAGTCCTCAACGTGCTCGTTGGTCCATCAATCGCTGTTTGAAAATCGCCATGTTATCTTTCACATTACCAGCAAAATATAGGTAGGTTCCTGTTGCTTCGGTTAATGTTTACATCTTTCCCATGGAAACTGGTGGGTGTTTTAAATAACAAGGGACGCATGGTAGGTTCTCAAGTCCTAACTCCAGCAAAAGGTTGCGTCAACACCATTGCCAATGTATACTGTTTGTTTTTTCTGCAGATGCTGTTTAATTTTCAGGGTAATAAAGTCTAGCTTCTCTGGCTTCTGATTTTTGTCACAGCGCACATGGGAGAACTCGCTTCCATGTAGATCAGGGCCGTACCGTGGTGAGATGGCCCTTAGGCTCCCCCATGTTCGAACCTAAGATCTATCGGGAGCAATGGTACTGCATACCTGCGACATTGATGGGTACCCCCCAGTGATTCGGCGCCCGGGGCATTGTGCCCCCCTCGGTACGCCCCTGATGTGGATAGACTCATATCACTAAACGACCTGTCCGTTCAATGTTCCAGGTGGAAGCTCAGAACCAAGTGGTCCGCAAACTGGAAGAGAAGGAACGAGCTTTGCAGAGCAGCGTGTCCACTCTCGAGAAGGAGATGGTGTTTCGGTCGCAGGCGATGGAAATGCACAAAAGAAAAGTAAGGTTTTATTGCGTGTTTTTCACAACTTAACTTTACTTAGAGAACAAGATGACATTAAAACAATCTTACTCGTGTGTTTTGCGCTAACTCAACCTTTCATCGCGGAAGTAAAGCGCTTGAACGCCGGTTAAACTATTGCTTCAAAGACAAGAAAACATTCGCTAACGTGAACTATTTGGCGTGTCGGGTTTGGCGGGCTGAGGCCGCTCTCAGAAGTTGTGTCGACAAAACCAACCGCGGGCATCAAACATGCAGTTATCTTTCTCGTATGTCTTGTTTGTCGCCACAAAACGCAATGCCGAATGTGTTTTTTCTGATAAACAGTCAACCAAGTCAAGCAATAAAAACAACACAACCACTGCGATGAAAGCTCGAACGCTGCGGCCATGATGTTCCATGTCGTCTCGCGCAGTGTCTGTTTCTTTTGCTGCTGAATGGATTGCCGCAGCGGCAATATTCTCTAAAGTGTCTGTCTGTTGCATTGCAAGCCCTGTCCATGCGGAGTGCTTGCTCGCGTGCCTTGCTGTGGTTGGCTGCAGCTCCGGCAAGCACCGAACCATGACCACCGTCGCCGTTTTTCATGGAAACGACCCGGTGTGCATGGGAGCATTGTTCGCATGAGATTGGTGGTGACTTCAAAAAAATGTTCGAATCAGAACGAGAACGTGAACTAAGCGGATGTCGGGGGGTATGACTAGAAAGGGGGGTGTCTTATTAACACCATCCGCCGACCAGAGAAGTGTCCAGATCGTTTTTGCAAAAGTACATCCCGGGGTTTCGTCGACGCTTAAAGCGATTAATCTCGTAGGCGGTGGAGATGACTCAGATGACTGAGGATGCGAAACGAGAAATGGTGAAGCAAAAGGAACGACTAGCCATCCTGGAGGAGTCTGTCGACAGGAAGGTGGAAACTTTAGAAGAAGAACATTTTAAGCTGAGCCGCTTGCAAGTACGTAACAATCAATCACGTGGTGCACAGACACTCTGTCACGTGATGTATGATGAAATTTATACGATGCGACACGTCGGTTGCAAGATGGGTCAGTTATCGGCATGCCCTAGTATTTAAGCATAGGTCTTGCAGTTTTGAAAGTCACTTTAGTGCCAATAGCAGCTATGTCCAACCCGTGGCCCAGTAGAAGGCTTTGTGCGGCCCAGTTTAGGTTTTCGCTGTAGTATAAGTATCCGACATACTGACAACCTGTCCTTATTTTGATAATCTTTAATTTGACATTTTTGATGCAAGTAGTCTTCAGTGCCATTTTGTCACGTCTGTTACCATCACAGTTAGTATTCAAACGCTTTCAGTACATTGGCTTAAACTAAATTTAGTTTGCTAAGATCAAAGTAGGTAATTGAATGTACGGCCCACATTAATATGTTATTCAATGTACGGCCCTGGTTAAGATAGAGACATTGTTTTTGGCCCAGTAAGCCATTTGGGTTGGACACAGCTGAACAATAGCAAAAAACAACGTTTTTGATTGTAGTCAGCATTTGAAAGGTTTACGACGTGCATTTGCTTAATGTCGATATTAATAGCATCTACCGGTAGTTGAGTTAGCATCGTATTGGTTTTATGGCTAGATCGTAGTGGTATTCAATAATTAAAGTTTTGTTGCATATTACAAGCGCTGTGTTTTTCCACAAAAATGGCTGATTGAAGCAAAAGCAACAATATCCTGGTCAAGGCGTCGCAGTGCCCTCAATCACTGTTTCTTGTTTTGGTTTATTTTTGTTTACAGGAAGACGGCGCGAGACTAAGACGCAAATTGGCCAAGCATAAGAAAACCGAAGGTCTTTACAGCGCCGACGAAGTGCTGATGGAAGAGATCAAAGAATACAAGGTGAAAACATGAAGTATTATTCATGACACTTGCTTAAACTACCCATGTTTCCTACTGCGCAGTAGAACCACATGTATAGCTTCGGTCTCTACTGCGCCCCGTTTCATTCAAACACTCCAGGCTTTGATTTCACTGTTAGGACCATAATGGGGTTATCGAAAAGTCATGGTGGGGGTGGTAGGTGGGCGCGCTCTGCTTAGTTTAGTTTTTCTGGCCTGAGCAAGCTTGGTATTTGATAATGGAAATCGCAAACCGCTCCATCGCAAAGGGGGGTATGAAGCCGCGTGCCGGTTCTCGGACACAGTCTTCGAGATGTCGTAACCCTTGCGTCGGCAGTGACGTTTCAAAACAGGACACTCCGTTTGTCTTGCTGCAAAAACGCAGTTCCTGAATGTAACTCACGTACGAACCCAACGTGACCTGTCGCCGCGGATCACCGAGAGGCAACAAAAAAGACTTTTGCGTAGAAGCAAAACTCGCGTTGAGAACACGCGTGGTGTGGTGAGTCTTTGATTAACGCGACGATATCCCGATCGAGCGGTCACGCCGCCCAGTTGCGATTTTACAAGCGATGTGATGCGTTCAGCGAACCTTCCGTTTCGTTAAATTGTCTCCAGTCACATTTATTCCAAGCGTTTCTTGTCGTCGCGTTATACTTTATTTTTCCGTGGAAAAACTTGCGTCGCGTGTGAAACTCAGTTTTGTTGTTTGGCACGTAGCAGTTTAATGTTGTTTGAGCGTAAGTTTTTATTTCACCAACCACCCTCAAAGGATTAGACTTATGCATGTGTGTTGCTGTCTTTCCGGGCAACTTCAAAACTGCTTTAAGTACGGAGATACCGACATCGGTAACACAGCTGTCAAAATATTTGAAAATGTACGTAAGACTGGACGATTACCATAAACAACTTGTTGGGTCAGCAACAATACGGTTTTCGCAACAACCATTCCGCATCCCTGGCCATCACATACTTATAAGAAAACCTAAACTTCGATGAAAAACATATATCCTGTGCAGATTACTTAGATCTAAGAAAACCTTTGATTTAGTGAATCACTGCATATTGCTGACAAAACTTGAGCATTGTGGTGTAAGAGGAAACGCGTTTAAACTAATACAGTTGTATCTTTCAAACAAAAAAACAGCATGTTCAGGAGGAAACACTGAGTTAACTATCATTTGTTTTTGGAGCGGTTTGCTTTCATTTGTCATATAAACGCATGGCGTACATATTGAACTTTATCTAACAGACTTTTACGTACTTATATAAACTGTCCCCTTTACATTATCAGTAGCTTTGCCCATGGGAGGTCTGCAGCCAAATAACTCTGGTCCTTCGAAGTCTTCGACTCCCGATACACTTCATCAATCCGTTTATATGGAACTCATCGCAGCGCAATGCGTGTGATATTTACTAGAGCCACGTATTGCGTTTATTCAAAGGAATCGTGTTAGCGCCATGAAGCGTATGCTTTTCCATCGCCGCCACATATCTGTGTTCGTGTTCTTTCATGTATCTGCGTGTATTTTGCTACTGCCATGCATGCTTAAGTCTACTGCGTTGCGTGTGGGACGTTATACAATGCAATACTTCAGTGGAGCTCTCGAAAATCGAGACAATTTGTGGGAACCCAGAAATTGACGGCCCGGGTTCAGGTTGTATTGGTGCCGTATGACTTTCGTAACTAACCGATCTGTCAGCGACCAATGACGAGCAGGTCTACGTCAGTATGTGTTCGTTTTTCCCATTTTTTCGAAGCCCCCAGGCTTTCAGCGGCGTTGGTGTTGGGAGGTCGAGGTCCCTCCCAAGTTCCAAAGACATAACCGTTTTAGTATTTAAACTTGGGTGTAAAGTTCACATTTGTCTTGTTTTTTTTGGTTTTTGAGCAGTTTTCCAGTTAACCGTTCATCAGGATCGTGTGTCAAGTCAGAATATTTTGCCCCCAACCAGGTGGGACTACCGGGCATTTGCACCCCTCCAAAAAAAATTTTTCAAAAACACTGTGAAAGCGCTAATAAGCTTTTTAGTAGTTAGGTACAACAACAAGTTAACAGCCATTCGCCTCCTCTCCCTGAAAAATTCAGCTAACCCCGGACCCTGTCCCGAACTGATTTCCGCCGCTTCCGGGTTCACGCGAAAACAAACGGGAAAGCACCGTTTTTTTCACTTGCTGTGCCTTGCATTCCCAGACAAAGCTCCGCTGCCCTTGCTGCAACGTGAACAACAAGGATGCGGTGCTGACCAAGTGCTTCCACGTCTTCTGCATCAAATGCATCAAGACCAGGTACGAGACGCGGCAGCGCAAGTGTCCAAAGTGCAACGCCGGGTTCGGCGGCAACGACTTCCACCGCATCTACATCGAGTAAAAGCGGATCCGCGAAAGGACCGTGAGCGCTCATCCTCGATCCGTTCCATCCAACCGCACGTTCCTCGCACTGCTGCCGGCGCCAGGAATGCGGCCAGGGGAGGACGAGCCGCTCCATGAAACTTGTCCTGGTTGCGAAACGGGTCGTGGTCGAATCTCCTCCCCTTTGTGTTTTGTCAAGTTTTTGCTTCTACGTTGCTGCGTCACTGATTTGAAAAACAAAATCTACTTCCTTTGATTTTCGAGACAGCGACCAGTTTTTTTTCAACAGATTTTCGCGATTTATGAATTCAAATCAGTTGTGCTGCTGCCAACACCAGGGGCGGATCCAGGTGAGCGATTGGGGCGATCCTCCCCCGAAAACCTACGAAAATAAAGTTTATTTACCATAATTTTGTACAATTCTGAAAACAAGTTTCGCGACAGTATGAGACTTTACTACCAAATATTCTTGAAATCGCCCCCACCCCCCCAACCTTACCGGCTGGATCCGCCCCCTGGCCAACACTCGGCTCGTTTGTTATTTATTTTGTCCTGCCTTCTTCTCGTGTTGTGACAAAAATGGGTTTTAAACCAAGACGTTTTCGGCTTGCAGACGAAACAGTCACTCCGCTGAGAGGCGCTTGTAATTGAAGGCAAGACCAGGGTTTTCCTCCCGGATGTTTTCTTTTAAACAAAACTCGCCGCGTAGATTTCTGAAAGATCGACCATGAATTTACCGATTCTCGTCTTCGCAACGCAAGTTTCAGTTTCACTATCTAGAGTTCTTCTGTCCTGAAAAAGCAACGGAATAAATAGAAAACCACATTTCCATGATTTTCCGGCGGCGAAAGGACGCAACGAATGTGGAAAGTCAACAAACGCTCATTTTTTCGCCAAGCGTTCGCACGCCGTCGTTTTAACACTTGGCGCCGATTTTGCGTGAACGCATACCGCATAGTGCAAAAATCAGTGGATGTGTTGACCAACACAACACAACACAGCACAACACAAATCCTCGCGCGGTGTGCTACGGTGCGTCTCCTTCATGTGTTGCCGTTTCGATGTTGCTCCAAATTGTGTTTACGCGAAGCACCGCGAAAACGAAATGCAAAATTTATTAAAAGTATTTTTTCCTGCGAACCGTTGTCGACAGCAAAAAAAACGTCCGCATTGTCAGAAACAGCGCTGCTGGTGTGTTGGCAAAATCCTGGTGTGCTGCTCCTATTGCTTTTGCGTTGCAGCGTCGTCTAGCAAAATACAGCGCGAACCGCACTAACATGACTGTGGACTTGTGCGTTGACAGATCTCTTGTACGTAAGCATCCTACGATGTGTTGCCGAGGTATGGCCCGAACGTTCGAAAACCTCCGCAGGGAGGTCCGACATAACTGTCCGAAACAGAAACCCTTTCTTTGCGCGGAGGGCTGAAAGCTTGCGATGGAAGTTGTGAGAAAGCCTGAGCCAGTACTTTCCGCATCATTTGAAAGAGATTTTCTCCAAACGTAGCAAAGTAAAAAAAGTTAAACCTACTCCGAAAGCGGTATTTTCAGAAGCGGTGATTTTTTTGCTTACTTGATGTAGCCGGGCCATGTACTGTTTCATTAAATACAAGGTCGCAACGAATATCTGCCGCACTGCAGAATTTTTGCGCAATTTGCTTCAAGTTTTACGACCCCCACGTTTTCAACCTGGGGATCACGACCCCCAGAGGGTTCGTGAACCATTTTGGGAGGAAGGGGTCGCGAGTAGATATTTTATGTACACAGCTGTATTACATTTGTTTTATTTGAGTTTTTGATGGGGGTCGTTGGGTTATAATGGGTCGCAGCACAAAAATGGTTGAAAACCACTGTTTCAGCAGGTTTTGTCTCAACACCAGTGACTTGTTGGGTAACTTCGTTGACAAAACTTCCCACTCGCTTCAATCTCGTGCACCTAAAAATGACGCCACACAGCTCCGGATTCAGATGGTGGGGGTCCCATGTGCGGATATAAAATGTTTAAGTAGGGGATGATCGATGAAGTCGCTAGTACTTCCACACCACATATCATTAATGTTTATGACGTAATATTGTGACGTCGCATTTGTTAACATAACTGTAACAAAATTTTATGATGCAACATGGTATTTGACAATGATCAGCGATTTTTTAAACTGTTCCAAAACAAAACCAGTCGCTAGAAGCATCGCATCTTTTTTTTAACATTTGCTTGAAAATTTTTTGGAAAAACTTTCTGGGCCATCTAACGTTTTCATCATCTCTGAGCGCCAGTCCTCGCTCAGCAATAAATTTTACGTCAGAAACCAAACGTTGCAGACAGAGGCGATTTCCGATATTGTTCGCATTGATTGACCTGACTGGCTTGTTCTGTAGCAATTCTTCATAGTGATTAACTACATCTGCGATCCAATGTAAACGTGGCATCTTTACGCTTCACTGAATGCTCGTGGCTCCTCAAGCGCTCAAGTCCTCTTGCAGGTTCGGCAGAAATGTCTCCGCTGGACCTCACTGCCACTGTAAAATAGTCACTTGAATGTTTCTTGACTTGGCTGCAACTTCTTCCTCTCTTATATTTGCCTCTTTTGTACATCTTTGAGAACTACTTGGATAAGCTCTACACTTGTTAAAATGATGATCCCCTTCTGCCCGTGTTTATTTATTGATAAGTTCGATAAGGCTGCCACATTTTCATCGCAAGAGAGAATTTATGACTGCCGCTTAAGTGTATTATCTAACTGAACAAGTCAAAGAACAATTAGGCCTATTTTATTGATAAATTTTAAGCATTCAAATAAGACGTCGAGCGTGGATGATGTTTCAGTCAAAACACACAAAACAAAATACTTATTTACTTGTCCTGTTAAGTTTGTGAATATTTTACAGTTTCCTTAAATTTCCTAAAAATGTAAAATCGCCTTCAACAATATTATTAAACTAATTGCATGAAAGATGTTTTTTTAAACTGCACACCAGCTTTAAAATAGTAGAAACTGGTTCAATTAGAAATATTCCTCTTTCTTTTAGGTTTGTGGCTGCATCGAGGAAAAAATCGTTCCACATTGGCGTAATGAGCCATAATGCTGAAGTAAATCTGTGCAATCTTTATCAGTTCGCTGAAGCATTCAATGGTATTGAAACATTGAAACTTGTAAAATATTTTGTTATTTTGCCCATCTTTTATCTCCCATCATTTTACAATTAATTGCATTTGGTTGATACTCTTTAAACGAACTGAAACTACTTTTGGTAGTGGTGAAACAGTTTAGTTTCATCAATAAAAACGTTTCTCTCAAACAGATACTACTCACATGGTTCAACATTTTTCCATTCAGTTGAATAATTGTTTGCAAACGGAGGAATCTATAGTCAAAGCAGTTAAATTCAGCAAATAAAGTGATCAATTTAGCCAGATGTGCAGCACAAGACTTGTACAATACAAGTACATCTGACATGAATAGTACACAGTCACGATCCCTGCCTTCTCTCAGTATGAGTTTTGTTATAGTGCTGATTTAACTTTGCTTGATATGTACATGTGACTGTCTACACTGAATCCTTGCCTTCACACCTAACGAAACACAATGTGATCCTTTAGACTTCTCAGTATTCTGAACTTGCTTATTAAAAGCAACCAGAAATTATTACAAAGGTCTCAATGTCTTAAAAGACTTAAACAGAGTTCGCTCAGAGAATTTCCAAATAAACGTTTTCAGAACAACAGTTAGCTTGTCGATAGACATGAAGTATGAATATGAAGATGGGTATATTTGAAGCATCCTTGGCAAGCTAGGACAAAGTGATAGCCATCTGGTTACGCTGTGAGAAATAAGTTTTTGGCACTCACTATCCGCAAAGTCACAATAGTTTTTCAGTGTCTTTTGCGAACTTTGTAAATGCAACCACATGTCATTCACTCAGCTCCAAAATTATTTAGTCCTTTTCTGAAAAGGGGATTTCTTCACTTTTTAGCATTACTGATGAGCAATAATTGCTAGAAAGTACTACACTAAGCTATGTACAATAAGCTACACCAAGGCTGCCCAACCCGCGGGCCGCATGCAGCCCGTGAGGTTGATTTAAGTGGCCCGCGATGTAATACGCACCAAAATTATACCTGTTGTTTCTGTTATGGGCCTACCATGCAAAAACTTGTATAAAAAAGCTTCGAAAATATGTCAATTTTTTAGATTTGGTTTACATCCACACAAGCTGACAACACTGCGTGCAACTATTGGACTCATTATCACCTCATGTTATCGCATAAGACTGATCGACATCAAGGGATTTGTTACGTCACAATGGCTTATTGTTACGTCATAAAACGTTTGTGGCCCGCAATAAATTTCCTCATGCGAAAGTGGTCCGCAACACCAAAATGGTTAGGCAGGCCTGGGCTACACTGATCATCGTATCGCGGTTCATCAGCAAAGTTAGTACGAGTAGAGTGCCTATAATGGAGTCAGAAGTCCGCGCCCTAATGCCAAAGTCATAGAAATATTGAAAAAAGATTTGCCATTGTTATGTAACGATTAATTGTGTGGGCATTCCCGCCTTTCCAGCCGAGAATTGTCTCAACCTAAACATATATTAATTAGACAACTTGCAGGCCCTCCCATAAACTAAGCTACGCCACCAGCTCGTATCCACTTCCAGTTGAGTAGGGACAGCTTACTGCATTTAATTCAATATATCAGGGTTTTTTTAAGGAAAATGTTAGATACCCCGCGGTATGGATCTGTAGGAACCCGATTTCCCTGGTACTAGGGACCCGATTTTCTCAGATTTTAGGGACCTGATGATAATTTTCTCTGATTCTAGGGACCCGATTTGAAATTCTAGGGACCAGAATCGGGTCCTAGAGCACCTTAAAAAACCTGCAATACATCATAGCCAGTGGCGTAACTGACGGGGGCAGAGGGGCGAATTGACCCCCAGGCAAGCTAAATGTAAAAACCGGTCTCCCATTTGACTTACAGTATACTTCGGTTTTAGCATTCTTTTGGTTTTCAGTAGGTTGTTGTTTTTGTGTGTTTTTTGGATTATTTTCCGGTGATTTAGGTTTTTAGTTTAGCCATCCACATTCGGATTCACCACCATTTCTCAAGTTTTTTTCTGTGTGTTTGGCTAGTGAACCCCGTGCAGTGGACAGTGGGCCCCTTTTATCTAAGTTTACTACCTTGGATCAAACCTTTAGTTCCGCCACTGACTGTAGCTGTGTAAAATAAGAAATGTAAAGAGGAGGATATTTTGACATTTTTGAATGTCCTCGGAATCTATTTCATTTCTCATGAAAAAAGTGGCGATGTACTCCAAAAAGAGGACGTATGGTAGCCTTACTTAACAATGCTACTCATATGCGACCTGTGCAAATCTGAGTAAAGCAGACTAAAATATACCAGTAACGAGTAGAGACGTAAGCTAATGCGTTTTACGTGGTTTGGCCTTGCATCCACTAGATTCAGATACCTGACCGACTATCAGGAAACAATAAGTGTAATAGTTGTTTGGTCATAATATCAAATAATATACAAGTGAAATACTGCCGTCTGGACGAACGATAATAATTTAATAGCGTCTACAAACAAATTTTCCTCGCTAATAAAAATGACCAAGTGGCACGTACATGTAAATATGGCTGAACACATGAACGCGGTGGGGGGCCCTGGGCCCTTCCCTAAATCCATCGCTGACTCCACATGTGAAGGTAATGTCTCCCGGAGATTACCGAAAAAACACACACTGGTTGATGAAACCCGTTATGGCGAAAGAATTCCTGCGTGAATGCTTCCCACAGTATACTGCTGGAGACGACGCGACAATATAGCATTTATGTTTCCGCAACTAGCGTTGTTAACTGAGTTGAAGACTAAGTACCGTCAATCCTGCCTCTGTAGTGCTTCGTACGGCTTATCAAGGAAACACTAGAAAGTTTACCATCACCACTTAACAGTAACACCGAGTTGTCACATGCACTAGTTCGTGACGCTCCAAAAAGAATGTTAATTGTTGATCAAGCTATGTGGTTAATCAGCCAACCGGAGTTGTGGAGCATGCTGTGAATCATTTTAGGATAAAAAAAAACATTCGGAATAACAAAATATTTGTTATCATCAAGTTTTACCACGTAAATAAGGTTCTGAAACTTGTTTGAAAATATCGCCATTCCGCCAACACGAGCAGAAACCAAGACCACGACGCTTTGACGTCATTTTCGAGGGCACTGTTCAAGCGCTTTTATATCAATGGCATTGTTTATCTCAGCGTGTAACATCATAAAGCTGTTTTCAAGCGAAAAGTGTGCGCAGTTGCTGGAGCTGCTGCGGCTGTTTCATCGCCATTGGCAACGACGCGCCAGTCAAGTCCCCGGTGCGGACGACAAACTTGCGAATGAGCTTTGCACACAGCGTTCAGCATACATGCTGGAGTGGGGCGGCACACAAACGCTTGCACTTCTGAGCTTGCCAATCTCACCGCTATCGACGGTCGATCGTGTCGTTAAAATTCACATTTCGTCGAGGCATGCGTATGCGTCTCAGTGCCAGCTACGTGTGGCGAACACAGTGGCTGTGCCAGGAAATGTGAAGAGCAGCCGTGGATTTAACAAGACTTGCCGACCCGATCTGGGGAAAGGTTTCATTGTGTTTTGACCAGTATTATGTGATGTTAATGGACTGGTAAGTTATTGCGAGAACATAAACTGGACTGTTATAAATTAAAGGTCGACCAACGATTGGAGGTGGTTTTGATAGTTTGTGAAGAATGCCATTGACCTTTAACACACTTCGCATTTTTCTACTTGAAAGTGACAGGATTTGCGATGAATTTATTCCGAGGAAGAAGTGATTAAACGAAGTGTAAGTCAATTTTTACTGTACCAAACATTATCTATTAATTCAGAGGACAGGGTGGGAGGTTTTAGTTGATTTATTTGTTAATTTTTTATTAATTTGGGTTCCAAGCTGAGTACAGCACATCAATGTACAATTCCAAGGACTGCATGGTTCCCTGTATTGCCCTTTGTAACATCGAGAAAGCAACGGAGTAACCTTGGTTGCATCAAATATCTTTCGTATTTCCTGGGACTATAATCATCTTTCGTGCGTGGTCCATTCTGAAGTTACTTTACATGTCTTTATTCAAACTTGATCTCTGTGAGATTTATGCGCTCTATACAGGGCTCTGAAAGTTTAGTAGGAAACATTCCACAGCTTTATTTTGCCGAAGAACCCGGCAGGATGTGCAATTAACCTCCTTATTGACTGGCGATGCATTTTTCTTCGTTTAGAAGCCTTGGTTTTACAGACCTTTGAAAACAATAAAATTAAATTCGATAAACCGGCGTGCCACAATGACGTAAAGTTTACAGTGCTTAGGTCAAAATCATTTTGACAGTCTCGCAGCTTATCGATACCTGCGTTGGTCGTTTACACATTCCATGTGAGTTAATGTTTTTCGAAAAAAGTCATCACTCGTAATTGTCAACTTTGTGAAGAGAATGGCAAATAAAAGATTATCGGCAGCCACTCAAATCACATTGTTAATTCGTTTTTTAACTGATTGTGACGGATTAAAACGTTTTGCAAATTTCATAAACAGCAGTTAATTCTTTGCTACCTCGTCATCTTATCGTTTCAACTCGGATCCTTTCAATAACTTTAACGTGTTTAACCCTTTGGGCGTGTGGCAGCCGCTGTATCGTTTGATCTAGCTTTCTTTTTCCCCGGTTTTGCTCATTGGTGACGCGCAGTGTCGTGTTGTCGTCACAATCAGCTGTATTTCGTTTCCCAGGCTGACTGCTTACAGTACGAAACGTTAAATACGGTAACGGCAATTTGGGTGAAAAAGGCGTTTATATTTCTTTGGTACTTCTGGTGGCGGTTCCTTGTCCACTTATAATAACCTTGCAGTGTTCTGCGGACAAAAAGTTTGGGAACCACTGTACTACGTTGATCATACTTTTTTCTACTTTGGTTTTGTTCTTTGGTTGCATTTTTAAAGTTAGGCTCAAAGCATTCGTATTACTTTTTCTAACATTTTCCACCACAACGACCCTAAAATCATTTTTCCTCTTCGTGAAATGTCAGCCACGAATGGGCAGCTTGCGGTGCGTACTGACAGCATCTTCATTTACTTCTTTCAATGCTTTCTTGTTGATAAATGAGTAAACCAAAAATGCGTAGAGTGGCTAATTAGTACTTGAATGGACGCCTGGTTCCTGCAATGTCAGACGCAAAAGCGTTATATCGGCCTGAGGTTTCGAATCCTCTTGTCTGCTTGCAATGGGTGAATCCATTTGCATCCAGGCGCGTAGCCAGGGGGAAGGCAATGGGGGCAATTGCCCCCCCCCCATTCCGAAAGTAGCACTAACAATTTTTACGTCAATCAAGCTTTTGATATGCAAGACAAGGAAATGCGTCAGTGCAACTCAACGAAATTGCTTGAAAAACCTATTCCACTTCAACTTTTAATGGAACCTGGTCAAAGCAGTATGGTTTACCAGTTGCCCATGATTAATCGAATATTGTGTATAGTGTAAATGCTGGAGAATTCATGCCATGACTGACGTTTATTGAATTTTAGGTTCCTTGTGGAAGTTGGTGACAATGAAATACGAACTTGTATATACGCGCTTGTAATCACTAACCGAAAGTAAAGCAAGGGAGTAACGCTTTCGCAACTGTTTCTGACGCACCAGCTTGCTGTTTCCCACCTAATGGTGACGTAAACTCAAGGATGTAGTGCTAACAAAAAAGGTGTGGGAAAGCACCCAAAAAACTAGCCATTTTAAAACAGCTTCAAACTCATTTTAAGGCAAAACTTGAAAAAGGTGTGGGAACGTCGTTCCCACGCGTTCCCGCCCCACTACACCTCTGCTTAAACTTCAAGACCATCGCAAAATACCTCTCTGATAACTGGCATGCTACAAACACTATATTTTGCCCCTGACTGCAGCATCATCCGTAGCTTTAAATGGACATCGTAGATGTTTGTTTTTGGGCAGTTTTGCAACTAAATGTGTGAATATGGCGGTGATATACAATTTGTATGCCTTGAAGCTCAAGCCTTGGCTAAGAAGGTTTCAAATTCTTTTTTGTAACGCAATTAGGCCATAGACACTGTTTAGCAACAATAGCATTTATTCTAGATATTTAGTTGTGATGGCATGTAGACCTACTGTGACAGTTCAATCACAAATATGTGGAACCTTAACGGTTTCATCAATGATCTCCCTTTACCTTGCCGGCGAGTAAAAAAAAAGTTTTATCAGTAATCAAAATCCGACCTGTGTGCCTACGTAGTCTGAAAATCTTTCAACATTCACCTGATGTTAATTGCCAGCTTTTCATACAGTAAATTTTAAAGCAGCATTCAGCTGCAACGCGGAGAGTCAGCAGCAAAATCTAACGAAAGTAGGAAGGTGCTTTTTATTTTTTAAGTGTTGAGGCCATTGACACTGCCATTACAGATAGCTTGCAACTTCTTTTCTCGATAAAGCGCATGTAACCAAAATGAAGGCAAGTTGCATTTTTTCCCAGGCGATTGGATTTTGTAATTCAAACGCGATGGATTTAAAGAAAGATTTAAACCGCTTAGTTCCCAAACTTCTTTGAGCACGACCCAAATCTGAGCTTGGTGAACACCTCGTGACCCAAGCCTCAAAGAACGCTATGAAAAACTAATGATTGTGTGATGATTTTTGCAATAAGTTGCTAGGTTCGTTTTCAATGTCAGCAATCTACTGTTTTCTTAAGTACTACGCTACAGACAGACAAGCAGTGTAACGTTAAAAATCTACAACTCCGGTTTTTATCACCTCTGCGCGACCAATTTTTTGACCCTTCTCCACCCTTCTTTGGGTTTTGATCCATACTTTGGGAACCACTGGGCTAGATCAACTTACCAACCGTTGTGTTAAGCTGTAGCAACATGTAGCCCCATTTCTTAACTTAGAGCTGTGGCAATAATCGAATGTTGCTTCGTTTTCGCAAATACACAAACGTTTCCACATTGCGTAAATTGAGTGGGTCAAACATATGCGGGTTTGTTTTAGAGGGCATGTATAATTTTCCCCAATTAAAAAAATTGTCTTTGTGATAATTGTTAATTTTATTGTTAACTCTGAAAAGCTAGATAGATAAATAACCAACCGTTTATGTGAAGCAGGATTAGTGGAAGTAGCGTACAAAATTGCTACCGCAGTCGTGTTTCATGGCGTTTGATGACATAAAACCCAAACATTTTTCAAACGCGTTGAGCGACTCCAGCGTTTACATTATCAGTTGCATACGTCAAACAGTCGCTCAAGAATTAGGCATGATCCACGTCTTAGTCTACATCAGGGGTGTCAAACATACGGCCCACGGGCCAAATCCGGCCCGTTGCGGGGTTGGATCCGGCCCGCGGGATGATTTTGTGAAATAAAAACTCCTTTGTTAGCTTGAGAAGTCTATCCAGTTATACTTCAATAACCGGTGACTATAGATTTCAATTACTTGCAACCTTAACGTAATTGCTTATATTTTATTGTTTTTCTCTGTTTTTTCACATGAAAATTTCCCCTTTTCTGCATATTTCCTTTTGCATGTTCACACCGGTTTGATCTTTCAAACAGGTATGAACATGCAAAAGTTCAACTACTGTTGATAAAGTTTAACCCTAGAACTCCGGGAAAAAGCATACCTTGAGCTCCAGCGATGTCGATTGCGAAACCTTCGGAGTTCTAGGTACAACTCTAATTGAAATTTGCTACGTAAAGTTTAAGATGGCTAAGCCGAGGTGCCGTGCTAAAGCGTTTTTTTTTATTT
>JGI24158J21664_10003805_pt1 | contig 19159 bp, 14 predicted proteins | sample Ectturendosymbi3_FD_21664 | JGI IMG/M metagenome (IMG submission 21664)
CAGCCCTAAAGGAAAGAAACCAAACAATTGGCTACAAGAAACATGGTGGTATATCCGCCTATCGCAAAGCGTTTTTGTTATTTTGATGATAAATTTTTAAAGAAATAACGGAGGAAATATGATCTTGACTGTTTTTTACTACCTGATTTCCCTGGATATTGAATTTTATAATTAAGTTTAACAATGCTTTTACTATTACGTTGGCGATATTGGCGGCATTGGATTCAAATCTGGTCGCCAATCTCGGGCTGCGAAAACACAGCCCTTAGTTTATCTGCAGCTTGCAACAGTAGGCTAAGCTGATGAGCTGTCTAGGGTTGGAGTTTGAAGATGTACGGCAGTAGCTGGTGGATATCATTCTTGGACAACAAAAGGTGTGACTGATTTAAAACATTGAAATGTGAAAATTTTGAAGCATGAGAAACCTGGCAAGCCTATAAGCNCTCAAGTAGACCTTTAATGTGTTGGTAAGGTGAACATTGCAGCTGTAATTGATTCAGGATACATACTGGGAAAGCATAACAATCCAGTAAAAAAACGAAATTTTGTGTAAAATCACAAATTTTTTGGAAAATTTAAACTTCATTTGAAAGAACATGATTAAAGTACCAGCTCAAAGAAAATGGCTCTAGCCTAGGTCTGCTGCCATGACACGGTTTTAGTATGCAAGTGGTGCTGTGTTCAACTCTCGCCTTTGCAGCTTTGATGGCAGTGGTTATGCGTCATACTTTCGATGGGACCGGTTTAATTCTTTTGTGTTCGTGTTTACGCTTTAAGGTTTGGGCTTAGTTTCGTTAAACTGAAGTGAATGTTTTCTATCTATCAATGATGACAACTGAAAATTACGAGTTTGATAAGATTAGGACTGCTGGAGTGACTGGAAACGCCACTATTTATATGATAAAAACAGCCAGGGTGACAATCCTAGATGTTCAACCAGAGATGAAATTTCGCAGCAAGTGACAGCCTGAGGCATGCATCTCTGCTTGTACAGTCTTGTCAAAGATATAACCGATATAACCAGTGTTACAGTTGACTGAATCGCCTTGAAATACTGAGGCAAGCACAAGAGAAAGATGGTACTTCGGGGCAATAAACTAACGGGAAAGCAACCAGCAGCAATAGAGCTCACGCGACGAGATCACTCTATTTATACCAGGTTGTGCCATCGTTATATAGGGATGAGCGAATTACGATAATTCGCTTGTGGTGACTATCACAGTGACTTGTGGGCACCATCTACCGGTGACCATTTATTTACATGTGGCGCCATCTTCAGGCCGTCACAACAGCTTGCTACTCGAGCATACATTTCAATTTGTTAAAAAGGCAGTCGCAGTAACAGCGTTGCATTTATACGAATAGTTACGTTCGACTAGAAACAATCGCCACTGTCTGTATATGCCACATCACTGCTGGAGGAGCGGCCTCTTTCGTCTGGAATCGTAACTGATAACAACTAAGTGGCCAACCGCCAACCCTCTTGCCTGATTTTGATGAACTTTACTTAGAAAGCTTAAGGACCGCAGAAGCCGATATATCGGCTTTGACTTTTTACATCACAGCTTGCCAACCGATAGAGCCATACAGCTGTTCAAACGCTGTAAAGAAGCAGAAAGTCTCCTAGTTTCGATTTAAAATCCGGAGTCTTTTGGGGTTTACCTTTTTTGGCGTGACGTCACGACTGTGAGGTCAAGGGATTTTGGATGACATCATCAGGACCTGATATAGCGGCAATTCATGCGTTTTTTCTTTCAAAATAAACTAGGCGTAAGTCTGTATCTTTAGAGCCCTTGATCGACCACCTAGCGTTAGTGGTTGACAAGCTATGGCCAAAAAACGATAACTACTTAAACCCCTGGGAAATTCCTAGGGGCGAGGCGACGCCCTTATTCCTCTCACCTAATATCTACCCCTGGTCTTCACCCTATGACATTTTCAATCTTTCTTGGACGCATATTCACCTTGTTTCTTCCCTCACATTTTGGAAGCAAAGCCCAGGAACATTTGGGTGGATGTCAAGCGGCCTACAATGACGGGTTATCCATTTTAGTAAGTGAGCGAGGCTGTTGCCCAATTTTAAGTTGAAGCCTTTCCATTAAGGGCAGTTGTTCAGACACTAAGTTTACCCCCTAAAACTTTCCATCGAACGACATATAACCCTCTGGCAAGTTCAAAACACGTGTCAGTACCAGCGCCGTTTTTGTACTATGGACTTCATGTCTGCGGACAAATAAAATCAATCAATCGATCTTCAGACGTATCTCGCACCCAATTTTCCGCCTAAAAAGCAGAGACGAGCATCGGACTGGACATGGATCTGGACTATGACGAATTTTTTTGCATTTGATCCGGACTGCAAATCGCTTCAGAAATATAGGATCAGGACCCGATTTGGACTAAGTTAATGAAAACGAGCTGCAGCATTTTTGTTATTGAAAAGCTGCACTTTGCTTATTTTTAGGACTTCACTTGGACTTAGACTTCGCATTTAAAACTTTTTTAAAAATATGGTTGGACTTGGACTGAGTTTTAATGTCTGGATCGAAAAACACGAGTCCGCTCTGTCTGGATCGAAAAACACGAGTCCGCTCATCTCTGCTCACAAGCTGCATTCCCGCTAAGTTTTTTCAACAAAGCTCGCATCCAGTATTCCGCGCTTCAAAACCCGCAACCTTCGGTTTTATTATTGCTGCTGATTTCTTTGCAGCTTCTCTTGCAGAACGACCCCTTGAAACACCTTACGTTTCGTTTTGATGTTTTACTTCAGCAGCGCGGGACGAGCAGATGAGAGACGAGCACCGACACATTTTATTCATAACTTTTGTATAAAAATCATCGATGCGACGGGGAGGGCAGTGCGCACGCGCCGAAACAACAGTAAAAAAAGTCAAAATTCACAGTTAAAATTCAAGACGAGCTTCGGAGGTCTTCCCCAGCCCATCGTATGAGGGTCGTTGGCACGATTTGGCTGAAACTGCCTAAGTCCGACAAAGAATTCAAAACACAGTTTTTGTGCTTTTCTTACCACCAATGAAGGCCGGGGGGGCGGGCGTGGCCTGCCGCCGCTGTGGGACCGTGCTTCTGTCCATGGGCCCAAGAACAAACGCTACATGAAGCGCTGGTGCAAAAATGGAACCCAACGATAGAGGGGGGGCAAGACGCGGTAGAAAATTAGCCGATTTCGCTATTCTCACATTGAAATTCACAGGACAACGCGTCAAATCAGAGCTGGACGGTTTCACAACCACGGTTATAAATTCAACCTCGGCCCTTTCTTCGCTCCCACATCATTTCCTACGTAATCGTTGCGTCACAGTGCTTCCTCAAAAAGTGCTAGTGCGCCGCTTCTCTGGGCACGGTGTCCATGATGTGCTGCAAACTGGCGTGCAATGTGCCCGGGAGTGGCCTCCTGGTCGGCGACTCGTCCCAGCACTCGGTCATGATGGACCAAGCGGCGTCGGTGAAGCCCGGGAGGCGTTCGGGCCGGGCACCTGAAAACGACGCACACGTGACCCGTCAAAAAGTCTCGAAGCAGAAAGACAAAGCGGAAAGCAACGCGGATGCAGTGAAACGGAACAGGGCAACTAAAAACATTTCCGGCACTTTTTCTCGTACTACGGCCCAGAACCGAAGGTTGGCTCAGGAAATGCGTATGCTTTCAGGTTTCAGTCAAGCTACCCAGGTGAGTGGCCAGGTTTCGGTTGCCGCGGGTTGGGGGCACATAAACCATGAACACGTCATTGCTATCTACGCCCGGGGGGGGTGACTTCCGATACTACCGAGCTCCAGGGTCGGATCCAGGAGGGGGCAATCGCCCCCCTAAAACCTGCGAAAGTAACTTTGTTCACCATGATTTTGTGCAATTCGGAAAACAGCATTCGCGATATAACGCCATTTTGCCGCCCATTGTTTTGCCACAGAAGTGTTGTTATTTAACTATTACTGAAATCGCCCACCCCCCCTTATCTTACTGGCTGGTTCCGCCCATGCCGAGCTCCAATGACGACGAACCGGGAACAACAGCGCACGTTACGCATGAGCAAATACACATCGTTTGGACGTCACTGGCCGTTTACCACCCCCCATATTTTCATTGTCGACAGAAGTCATCTCAGTGACCCGGTTAGTCGCTACGTTAAAGGTCGGTCATGTCTGAAAAGGCACACTAGGGAGCGCTTACGACCAATCCCAACTGAACTCGCACCGAAACAAAGAGATAACATTTCGTTTGGAGCTATCGTTACACGTCAGGTGGCGGTTGGAGGTTTAAGATCTTTTTTTTACTTTAAAGAGGTGCTGGTCACAAGAAAGTATCAGTTGGTTAATCAATCCAAAAAAAAGCGCGAATCCGAAACCTGGAGCGTCACGTTCGCTGAGCGAGACAACGCCCCCCCCCCGCCAAATAGACTTCTATTGCTGCTAAGCGCGCGTTTCGCTTCGCAGAACGTTTACCAGTAACACTCGGGAGAACAAAAAAAGGCCGTTCTGGTCCCCAACCCACCTTGACGCACGGCTGTCCACAGGTGGTCCTTGGTGGTGCAGGTGCGGTAGTTCCGCGGCAGACGGACGGTTCCGGCGCAGAGATGCCAGAACAATATGCCGAACGCGTACACGTCGACGCTGTGGTCGTACTGGCCTGTTGTCGGACCGAACGCAGGTTAATTTATCGACGACGACTGATGGCAGGCCGAAGCCTGGGCTGCCGAGGTGAACTCTCTTGCCCAAGGAGCGCTATGCTTCGATTCACTCGGCGGCCGTGGATCGAACACCCAACCTTGCGATAGAGAGGCGGACACTCTACCACTGAGCTATTGGCGACCTGTTGTCGACGGCGAAAAACGAATGCTAAATGGCATTTACAAGCCAAATATCACACTTTAAAATCAAGGGGGTCTGTCCCCCGCCCCCTTTCCGACGCCCATCCAAGCGGATCAGCGTGTTGGCGACGGGGCGATCGGGAATTATCAACATTGCTGGAGGAGGTTTTGAGGCCTTATACGACCGTCGTTGCTCAAGGCGCGGGAAGGGTTTTTGACAATGAAGCCACATGGGCACGATAAAAGATCTAAGACGATTTTTCCAAACCAGGGGTCGCATTCGCAAGGTTTGAAATGAAATAAAATGTGTAGCAAAGTTTAAAAAATTCAACTGGGTGAATTAACATTATCATCCACGATGAGCGTTAATTGTTGAAGGTCATTTATAAAATCGTTTGTTCAGCTTCTTGGCAGCAACTATTATTATCGAAACATAAAAAATCGGAGGTGGTTTAAGATATTTGTATTACTGCGCTATGGCAACAAATCGCTTCGTCCACGTTCTGAAACCTGCACACAGGCCACAGTATGTCGCGCACTTTCGTTTAATGGACGGGAAAACAGCTGTCGAGAGAAATTCGCTCCGTGTTTTGTTTGCAGCTCATTTAATCCTTGACCATCTTTGATTACGCGAGGACAACCAGACTCGTTTGTGAAGAACATGTGGCGCGAAACATGGAAACACTGGAATGAAATAAAACATCGCTGAGCGGACCTAACTTATACGCAACACAACTTCTGTCCTCACACCGACTCACGCGTCAAACAAGTCCACACACATACCTGTGAAAAGCTCGGGGGGCATGTGAATGGGGGTGCCGACGATCGAACCGCTTATCATTGCGCAGGGCTTGCAGAAGCCGAGGTCCGATATCTTGGCGCGATTGCATTGGTCGAGCTGCGTACAGAGGATCACGTGACAGCACCACGTGACCACAACACGCCGCCAGACAACGTGATATGACTTCGTGCGAGGCATAAACATAGAAAAGCGGAAAGCAAACAGATTTGCGGAAAAGCGTGCATCGCATTCGCGATGGTAGGAGTCTGGCTGCATGACTAAGCGTTCTGCAAGGTGTTGTCTTTAACCAACTCTATATACGCTGATGTCGACGGGTTTACTTAAACCACGGATACGTTCTTTGGAGGTGGTCAGTGTTCCATCCCCCAAGCTGCTTTCCGCCTCGCAAGAAAGAGTTTACAGCAGAAGTCAGTCAAAGTAATTCTGTTAAGTTCTTCCTGCATTTCGTTACAGGGCAACGCATCGAAACGATAAAGTCTTCGTGAAACGTTGGCGGTTTCAACACAACTCCTGGTCTCAGTGCACCTCAATGACGGTTACGCTGTTTTAAGTAAGTTTCATACCGCGAAATCTTAAAAGACGTGGCAATCCAAGCCAAGCGCGTGATTCAAGCGATGCATGTGCGCAACGATCGAGCTTTCAACAGACACGCAGAGGAAATCACGTTTGCAGCTTTCGCAACACACGAAATCGAAGCGCGACTAAAACACAGCAAGTTCACAAAAGCTTTTTGTGTCGCACGCCGCATCGCATTTTTCAAATTTCAAAAAGTCACCCACCAGGATGTTCTTGAGCTTAATGTCTCTGTGGACGAGGCCTTGACTGTGCAGGTACCTTATCCCTTCGACGGCGTCCAGGGCGACCCTTATCCTGTCGAACTCCCGTAATCCTCTCTGCATGTGAAGACACACAATGTGCTTGCTGTGGTTAACGGCTACATCGCTTATGGCTTCAGGAACCAGAAGTGGACGGAGTCGTATTTTCTTACATGTCATGAAGTTCTAATTCCTACAGTAGCATGAACGCATGTTTCTTGACAGTTTTGGTCCAGCCCGTGTAACTTTTTTCTGTTGGAAAAGAACTTGAAATGAAAAACTTCATTTGTGCCACTAAATGTTCATTGTTGGTGTAAATGCAGTTCAATCATCGGAAAATGAGGGGCAACTCAATGCTAGCAGTGTAATGCCAAATCTTCAATGCTCTCGTTTCAAACATGAACTGAAATGTATATCTAACCAACACTCACCTCATACCTCAACACTGGAGGAACATTGTGCAATTGTTGCTGTGTCAACAAATTGCATGTTTCAAGTAATTCAAAAAAATTTTTCAAAAAAAAAAAAGAAAATTTAAGCAACGACTTGAACTTAAAAAATAAAATCAAGGTAAAAAACAAACTCCATCACCTCCCCAAAAAATTCTAAGGCTTCACCTCCTCCGCTAAAAGAACGTGAAACTCGCTCAACGGACTCGGCAATAATTCTGGTTTTTGTACACCTCCGGTATAAAAGTTTTTCTAGAACAGTGGTTCACAGGCTCGCAACCAGAGGGGGAGCAATCAGGCAACTGCCCCCCACCGACATTTTCAAAAACGTATGTACAGCAATAAGTTTACATCATTTTGCCCCCCTCCCGAAAAGATCAGTTGGTTGCGGCCCTGGTGGTTCGTAACCTTTTCTCTACCACGCCTCCCCTGATAATTGTCCTTTGTTACAAGTCCCCGTGACTTTGAAAAATCAATTGGACGGAACACTTTCCTGTTCAAAAACTATCCATGTTGCAGAGCCCGCAAGCGCTCGCGCCCCCTGGAAATTTCCTGCCTTCCCATGGAGAGGCCTCCCTCCCCGGTTAAGGACCGCTGTTCTAGAACCTTCGCAAACGATTCTGCAAAAACGACCCAAACGCTTCTTGTACCGCAAACAAACGTTTCACCTTCAGCGTGCGCTGGTGTTTGTTTACCTTCAAACGCACTGTGTTTACCTTCAAACGCTTTGTTCTTACCTTCAGCGCAACGTGCAGGTCTCTCTGCATCTTCTCCATGATCAGGAACACCGCGGGCTGATCTGAACCGTGACCGCCGTAATTCCTGTCAATCACTGACCCGTAAAGGTCAACGATGCGCGGATGAGGAGGGAGACTGCGAGGAGCATGACGTCAGAATCAGCGACAAAACGAATGCAGTGAACGGAGCGTCGTTCAAATTTTTTTTCGCCAAACCTCACCAGATGGTGTAGTAGAACTCGAGTGCCAAGTCATTCCAATGCTTCTCATCATGGGGAACCACCGACTTCACGGCCAGTTTTTTGCCCTCGGTAATGGGGGCCGACCAGTGGGTGCACGAGTAGACGACCCCGTAAACACCCCTGCCTATCTCACGGCCGAGCTTGGGCATACCTGGAAAAAAACGATGACAAACTGTTGACAACACAACTCCCCATTATCAGGCTGCTGTTGTCCTGTTGATTATTTTGGGTTGGTACATGGTTCCCACACATTTTCAAAAATCATTCCAATACCTTTTCAATACTTAGTGAAAAAAGTTTAATACCATCACTTCTTGTTTTCATTTTTCCAAACTTTTATTCACGGAACACAATGCAAAAAATACCTGCAGAACTGTTATCAACGGTAAAGAACAAATGGCTGAATTTAGAATTTCCAAACTTTTTTAATACCTTGTGTACATTTTGGCCAAATTCAATACTTTTTCGCGGTCTTGAAAACGGATTTCACAATTCACTACTTTTTCAATGGTTTCAATATGCGTGGGAACCCTGTTGATATGTGGGTGCCTGATTTTCGATTAGAAACTGGTTCTCACCATGCATGAGTTCGTCCAGCAGCGATTTGCTGTTGAGCGCCAACTGGGCGATCTGCGGCGCCAGAACCTTCGACACGTGGTGCTTTTCCTCTTCTTCCTTTTCCAATCTGCACCTGATCCGGAGCTCCATCTGGCGGAGAGCTCTCACGAAGGCAGCGTGAGAGCGTGACAAGTGCGACCTGCAACAAAGCGACTAGTGACAAGTGCGACCTGCAACAAAGCGATGAGTGACAAGTGCAACCTGCAACAAAGCGATGAGTGACAAGTGCGACCTGCAACAAAGCGACTAGTGACAAGTGCGACCTGCAACAAAGCGACAAGTGCGATATGTAACAAAGCGACGAGTAACAAGTGCGACCTGCAAATGTGACAGAAGTGGCATACAGCAAACTGAGAAGCGTGACCAGCAAACTTTTCCCTTGTGACCTGGAACCAAGTGACAAATGCGCAATGTAGTGGCAAGTGAAACCCGCAGCAAAGCAACAAGGGGGACTTGCAAAAAGTGACAACCTTCCACAAAATGAGCTTTCGTATGTAATTAGTCCGAAGCGGGCGTTGCCGAAGCGCTGTGACCAACGGTCGCCACAAAAGTGTGTGTCCTGTGTCAGGGTGGAATCGTAAAGCGCAGTGAAAAGCTGCATTGATGCTTCTCACACGGCACTGTTAATCATAAACGACTTCGCTAAAATTTATTTAAGAAGCATAGAAACGGGCTTCTGCAAAGGCGCCACGTAGCTTTTCATCCAATACATCTAACGCCACGCTTGTATTCATAAGGTTCGTGTGGGGGGGAGGGCTTGAGATGGGTCAGTTTGGGCTGAAAAACTTCCCGCAAAGTCAAACCATAAAACAAAGTAGCAAATTGCAAGGCCAGATGAAAAGACATGAGGTCATGGATGCCGGTAACAGTCAGCATTAAGATGGATAGTAATCAGCGACTACCTACATGTCCTCAATCATATGTACTTGAGAGTGAAAAGATAAAGCTGCTGACCAGGACACAGTTGATGAAATTTAAATGTAAACAAAAATACGAATACTTTCCTATTCTTGGATGACTTCTCCACTATTTCTACAATCGCAAAGGACCCCATCCACTTCACCAATATCGCTAACGTTTCTACAGACGCGGGGCCCAGTAGCAACGCTTCTAAACATTTAAACCAGTGCCGCGCCAGATGCAACTACGCACCCAGTCTGCTATTTCACAAACGTACAGTTACTCTGTTATTCACGATTTTGATACAAAACATCGGCTCCACCACAGAAAAGCACATCATCAAAACACCACCTGAATTGCATGCACATGTTCTTGGCCAGTCTGGCCTCGCACAGGCCGTTCAGGACCTGTTCGGCGGTCTTGCGTTTCCACGCCGCGTCCAAAGTGTTCGCACCTCCGTTCGAGAACGAATATATCACCTGCCAGGTTACAGTGATGAGCGTTCGCGCAGGATCTATTTCAGCAACGCCTTGTTGCCAGAGAAACCAATCTCTGGGCCTTGGCAGCAGTTAAAATTACGAGACGCACGACTCTATTTTCGGCGAGGGGGATCTCCCGTTTGCAGCAAGGGGATTTGCGTCAATGCCCCGAGAAACCCTGGAATAAGGCTGCTTTTAAAGCATGCGACGAATTACCACCGGTACTTGTAAACTTTTGCTTGATATTTTCATGGCAGCCGAGATTTCTACAAGCACCAGTCTTCAGATTGGACCAAGGCTATCGACTCTTGCCAACGATTGATAACATGTCTCACGCCACTTGAAGCTGATGAACCCACGTTCGTTAACGCTGGCTGAAAAGGTGCGTGATAACGTTTTTTTGCACAGGAAGTAATTCTAGGCTTTTCATATTCGGCACTTGAAAATTCGAGACCACACACCGTAAGTTAAGCGCAGATCAAAGAGGCACTGAGGGAAGAAAAACTTCTCACCAGCCTCATGCGGTCGAGGAAGGCTCTCAGGAGAGACGAGCTTGAGTGGATGCTGAACTCAACGTTGTACGCTGCGTTTAAGAGCTGAAAGACAGTGGTAAAATGAAACCCAAACATTCATTTGCAAACACAGGTCTTTCCACTTTTCACGAAACCATAACTGCTGACGTACGAACTTTGATGGGATGCCGTGTTACGTCACCCACAATGATAAGTACGTGACGTCAAGTTGACTAGCCTGAGCTAGTCAGCAAGATTCAGGCAACGTTTTAATTCTGAAACAAAAATACTGCATGCAATTAAGGTCCGGATCCCTTGGCTTCTTCACCACACAGCCAGACACATTACCAGCCAAGAGTACTTCACGAACGAAGAAAGCAGAGCCGAGGAATTGTGGCCATTATGGATACAACACAACTGTTGGCCAATTTAAGGGTTTTTGAAACTTATAGCATTTGCATCAATTTAACAGGTCAGTTAGCACTGAACAACAACACAGCAAGTAAGAAAACGACCGATCATCCCAAGGTCAGGAGTATTTCTCATGCAGAAGTACTTTATAACGCTGCCGCAAACTATTTTTTCAACCTTTGCGTTAGAATACAACAGATTTGCGTCGAAGCACTGTTTTGCTTTTACAAAAACCATCGATGAAAAAAGTGACACTTTTTTGTAGAAACAGCGATGAAGCGTGAGCTTTCGCTGCACAGCACCGCAGTATTTACGGAAAGTTACTACTCGCCGGGCGTCAGGCCCACTAGTACGGCGCTTCCGCGTCCTCCCCGTGCAAACCCACGTGACGAGACTCAAAGCGGACGTGCGTTGACACTCGTCATCGTGCGTGGGGACTGTTCGGCAACAACCGCTGCTCGCCGTGGAGTGACACAGCGCGTCTCTCGTGCAGTTTGCTTGCGAGGTCGCGACGGCACTGAGCTCCCGGACGCCCTGGCTTGGGAACAAGGCGCACGGGATAGCCTGGTGAGGTGGAGCTTTTATCGTTGCGACAATGCCCTAAGAAATCAGGCCATTAAGTAAAAAGTTCCACGAGACAATCCAAAACACCTTCTGCAAGAATGTGTGGCGTAAGGAAGAACACACTTAACCCGAAACGCTAGCCTTCTGAAAGAATGAAAGTCGGCTATGCATTGACAGTGTCTTCAATTACATGCTGTTGCAGTTTAAATCCTTTGTGAAGCGGAAATGCCATTGCAGCGAATCGGCCATTCACACCTTTCATTTACTCGAAGCTATTTCCACGTACAAGCAAGTGACAGCGCATTTCAGTTCGACGTTGGAGCGAGAGAAGCGTCTGCGACGGCCAACCAGCAAGCAGCTGCAACANGCCTTTACAGCAACAGCATCTGACTAAATCGAGCCCAGATTTTTTCTGCCAAGGCAGGCAACCGCTATCATGGATTAGCGGAAGGCCTGTAGCCACGGGGAGCATTCCAGGTCAGTGCCCCCCCCCCAATGTTTGTTGTATTCACAAATTGTTTTATTAAAACGTATAATAAAAACAAAAATCTTGCCCCCTAGAAATGTATTTTCCCCCCCAAACCTCAAAACCTGGATACGGGCCTAATAAGCGGGTAAATTATTCGGAAACCTAAATACAGAAACAGTTCGGAAAACAACAGACGTCGCATCGAGGTACTGTTCAGTGCGACTTTTACACTCGTGTCGAAATCTGTTACAACAGTTTTGGCTTTTATGAAAAAAAAACTAAACAAGCAATATGAACTAATCCCGATCTTTTCAAGGCAATGAGAAAACTGCGGTTGTGAAAATGGCACCTTAGAACTGCGTACAGCACGAGGTTGTTGAAGCCTATTCCGGGCCAATCGTTGGCACGAGGAGCCAAACATCAGAAGGCAATTGAGGGCGGGTGATGAGTTGCCTAAGTATATAAATACCAAGTCGATCCTGACTGATTTCCATCGCATTCACACTACATCTAAGACAATAACTTCGTCACACTCGTAGGAATAAATAGGCCAAAAACTCCACCCTCGCAGCAGCAGATCACCTGTAGCGCAATACTGGCGGATCATCAACGCTTCTTCACACCGTACCGCAACAACACGGTGAAGCTAATTCACAGTGGGCTTAAACACTGCTGTCATATAAGAAGTGATGGAATCGCTATCCCAAAGCAAGCGGATGCATCAAAACATAAGAAAGCTCCGAGCGTACACTGTAACAACATGGGAGACTTGACGGAATCTGGTCAACGCATTGTCAAATGTTTTCCTATATTTTTGGAAAGCTGCTCTCCTTTTTCAACTTCGTGCCATAACATGAGTTTTTCAATAATTTTTGCGGCTATTGCTAGAGACCTCCAGCAATTTTCTGGCAACTGGCATGAATCTCCTTTGCTACCTAGACCGTTCAGGCACTCATTGCAATGCCAAGACCAGTGGTAGGTAAACTTTCGTGATGATGGCCCAAACCGCTTTTTCAGTCGTATTTGAAGGTCCATGTTTTTTTTTTGAAGACCTTATTTCAAGCTTATGATATTCTGTTACCTGTTACATAACAATGCTACGTTTATGTCATGCACTGCATGATTACAAGAACAATGCCTCGTTAACGTCAAACAGCCAATGCTCCATAGTTGTTACAACAACTTATGTTCTATCCCACGCAACCGGCGCAGGACTGTAGCTCTTACGTACCACATGGCACGCAACAGAAAGTGAAGCAACCGGGAAGTGTTATGGGGGCCCAATCCACCAGAGGTGCACAGGAGCCGGAGTGTCGGGGTAGACTCTGGCCGGAGTCTTAACGATTTTCGAAAATAGGAGTGGAGCCGGAGTCAGTTTTTTAATAAGAGGTTAGTTTGTTTATTATTAATTATTATTAATGCACATTCTTTTTTACCAAGCATGTTATAACATAACCTTCAAATTTGCAAAACTACTTCACAGGAAGTTTTAAAATTTTAATACAACTTGGATGCAAATCAGGTTAGGTTGGTGAGTTTCATGTGTGTAAAGATTTGGACAATTTCTTGTTCTTGGTGATACGTTAAAAATCTGTTGGCCAATGAAATTTAGCTCACATAAAAAGTTTAGGTATTGTCTCAACAACCAGCATAACCAGTTTTCTGTTTCGAAGGACAAAAAGCACCGTATCCCGCATCTAGTTTTCTTCCAGATATAAAAATGAGTTGGAGAAATCTCACTACTGCCAACATGGTCGAGTGGGAAGCGACTAGAGCAGCCATGTCCAACCCAAATAGCTTACTGAGCCAAAAAGTATATCACTATCTTAACCAGGGCCGCACACTGAATGGCTTATTTTGATCTTAGCAAACTAAATTTAACTTAAGGCAATGTACTGGAAGCATTTGAATCCTAACTGCAATGGTAACAGACGTGATAAAGTGGCACTGAGGAGCACCTGCAACAAAGATTTCCAATCCAAATTATCAAAATAAGGACAGGTTGTCAGAATATAGGATACATTTACCACAGCAAAAACCTAAACTGGGCCGCACACAACCTTCGACTGGGCCGCGGGTTGGACACAGCTGGACTAGAGTCTAGTCACTAGACAATCGTCAGTTCGAGTGGCTCCTTTGTTGTATTTGGTTTTTCTTTTGATGTACTTAAACAAGATTGTAAGTCAAAAATTTTGGACCCCTTCTGATGTACATTAGTGTTAAAGGTTAAGGTTAGAGTTTGTTTGCGTTTAGTGTTGATGGTTTGCGGTTAAGGTAAATGCTTAGGGTAGGCTATAGGGTAAAAAAATTTATGGCCACCTTAATCCTTTATCTGAGAAGCAACTGACATGTATTGCAGTGATTAGCAGATTCATTTGATACGTTTTTTTGGTCTTTTTAATGCGAAAACCGGATACGGTTGTTTAGACATTGCCAAAAGTTTGGATAATTCACTTTGGAGTTTAAGCAGGAGTGGGAGTCCAAAACTTTTAAATGTTTCGGAGTCGGACCGGAGTATTTTCAGCCGAAGCAGGAGCAGAGCCACACCTCTGCAATATACAGGAGCTAAAAGGCCCACAGTTTGCCCAGCACTAGGCTAGACCAGTGGCTCTTAATCCCGGGTAGGTAAACTTCCATGGGGTAAATTTACTGAACCACAAATTGCAGTAAATGTAGATTTTCGTAAATCATTCTCAACTATAAGACATTGTTAATTTCGTATTTTTGATAAATGAGCACCACTGAGTGTGATTGGGGTAAATCTGGTAATCTTGTTCGATGAAAGGGCTAGACATGTAAAAAAGGTTACGAACCGCTGGCCTAGACCATTCAGGCACACATTTCAATCGGACAGCGCGGTTACTTGGGAGATTAAGTGAAACACAGACAGGCCACGGTCAAGTAAGAGCGTGTCGAAGAAGCTCGAAACCACAACTCTCGAACGTAGGAAGCTTGTATCTGTTGAAAATTTGCAAAGCCCCGAATCCACTGACCGCACGCTCACCATTTTCAAGTGTCGACTGGCTTCCTCCGCTGCTCCAGGCTCCGACTCGCCGTCGTCATCGAACATCTCGAGGTGCTCAAGGCACCGCGACAAAGTGCCTGTCACGCTGTCTCTGCGCACAGGTTCAAAGAGCGCCGCGTTTAACATCGTCGTGCCTCGAGTCGGCAGCGCTTACATACAACTCGTACGTGGTCTTATCAAACCTTAGCACGTTAATGGAGTTGTTCAATTTATCGGCGGCGGCAATTTTGACCTGGTTCAGCACCAGGTTTTGTATGTTTCTTGTTGCCGCGGTAACGGTCGGGTGATTGACGGCGCCGCTTTCGTCTTCTGAAAACGAAATCGAAAGGAAGAATCAGCTTCTGCGATGAATGCGTAGTTACATTGTTACAAGCCCCAAACTAAAATAGACGCTCCATGCACAGAATAGCAACCAGCACGACCGTGAATGCAACGGAACTTGCTGCCACGTATGAAGATAAGTGATTGGTGACATACAACATTTTGCTGTTTTCGGAAAAACTGTAAAAAGCGAGGGTTGTGTTCAACAAGAAGGTGATGGCGTACACGACTGAGTCAAAATCGATATCGTCAAAAGTTTGATCAGTGCGTAGTTTACCAGACCTGGATTTCGAGTTCTGGGTTGGAGACACCATTTTTTAATATACTTGGCAGCAGCAACGTATCACATTGGCAAACTCGTTTTCAAAAGTTGGGGTCCTACGTGTGGTCAACAACATATGATGGAGTGTACCAAAAAGCGAACAGTCGAATAGTGCAATTCGCTCCAAGCCTCATCAGCCCGATCGAATTACAAATTCATTGCTTCACCATCAGATATTTTCTTTCAAGTATGCGCTTCTGACCGGAAGCAGTGTTTTCGGCAAACAACGCTGAATTTCAAACAATGCACTGTGATGCGTCATTTCGCGGACATCAAAAGCTTCTGTTTGCTGTCGTTCGGATTTGTCGTTACCGAAACCCATCCATCATCAACGCCAGAATTACCTTCTGAATCTTGGCTCGTTACGAGTTCAAGAACGGTGGAGGCGCACTCCTGCTTTACCGAGGAAATGATGCTCTACGTGCAAAACGGGCGCTTTAAAGTGCGAGTTGTCGCCGCTCGATTTGTTAACCACTGAGACCAACCATGATTTCCAACTGGTTGTCGGTTGCCATGGCGTCTAGCTTGTTGTAAAGCTCCTGTTCACGACAACGAGCGTAGGCGATGCGCTTGGGCGTGATCAGCACGCGGCGTGACAAAGAGAACACTTGAGTGATGACCGAGTCCAGAATCGACGTGTGAAATCTGAAACGAGCCACGTAACAATGGTTTGATCGCGTGCACTTGTTGGAGATCGCGACTGGTGCACGTCAGCCAGGGGCGCAACGAGGTTAGATGACGCCTGGGGCAAGAAACAAGTTCAGCGCTCCTGTGTTCTGTTCAAACCTACTGTATTTTGGAAGAAAATGCACTATATTGAAGAAAGTACTTTCGTCATTATTGGGACTTTTCGGCCCCCCATTATTGGGACTTTTCGGCGCCCCCCGCAGTGATTCGGCGTCCATGTGATTGTGCCCCCCTTGCCCCTCCCTCGTAACGCCTCTAACGTCAGCACATGGTTTTCGGAACAGAATTGTCAAAACAATGTCACTGAGTCAAAAACGTCACAATGGGCCAAAACAACGTCACCGAGTGAAAAACGTCACAATTGGTCAAAACAACGTCACTGAGTCAAAAACGTCACAATTGGTCAAAACAACGTCACTGAGCTGAATGTACATCACAGTGAGAAAAAAACACGGCAAGTTGGCTGACATCTCAAATTTCAACAAAGTTATTTGTCAAAAAAATGTCGAAAAAAGTTAAACCGAAATTGTGTAGCAATTTCAAATTTTCAACGAGAGGCCGGAACTGGATTGCTTATCAGGTTCTGTTCCTAGCTCTCGTAGGAAATTTCTAATTGCGAGGTTTCCCACAGTAATAGCCTGTGGGCGCCCACGTTCAGATAGCTTAGCTACTTAATACTGAATGAACTTGTATACAATCCTCATATGAGATAAAATTATTTTCACTACGAACTACTTTTCTAGATTACGGGCCACGGCGTGTTCGGAAAAGAAGTCTGCACAATATCGGGGTTCTCGCTTTCTTTGAAAAATACGAGACGACAGCTTAGCATTTCCCTCTTGTTTCAAAAGCACATCTCACCTGTGAAGCGCACTGGCAGCGTTGGCGAGGCGCTGCTGCGCAACGGTCTTAATTAACGCAACGGCGTTCGACGGCGTTTGGAACGCCGGACACAGGCAGTTGTGCAGGAAACACTGAGCGTAATCACCCGACTGCTGGGGCTCCGGGTAGTCCTGGACGTTCGCGCAAAGTTCGCAAAACGACCCGTCGTGCGGATCCTCGCACAACGCGAAACCGAGTCCTTCCATTTGCTTGAGAAGCCTGCCGCCGCCGCCGCCGGCGATCAGGGCGCTCTCGGGGGCCGAACCGTTGCAAACCGCCGAGCGCTGCTCGGCGGTCAACGGGGCGATTCCGCGATCGCATTTCCGGCGATTCGTTGCCGAGACAACGACGCCGGCGGTTGCCGTCGCGGGATCGTTCAAAGCGCAACTCGGGCAGAACAATGAGAGATCGCCGGAACTGCGCGCTGCTTTCGCGCGCTTTTCATTGTTTCTGTGCCAGAGCAGGACGTGACTGTTTTTCAGGAACTTTTTCAGGAATTTCAGGTCTGTGACGTTTTGCTGCGTGAGGTCGGGCGACTTGACAACGTAAACGACAATCGGCGCGTGGCAATCGTAGATGGTCTTTAAAAAGCGTTCGAAAGCCTCCGAGTCTGATTTGACGGCGCGGGCGCATTCGCCGTGGACGTATATCTGCAAAAATAATCTTGCTGTTTCAAGCAAACGTGTCGAGGCGCACAGCGGCAACCAACATGACATGGTCAAAGACGATTTCGGGGGATTGACGAAGGCTCAGAGAATTTTGCAAATACATGAATTCCGACCAATCGCCCATAGTTCAGGATGGGAGGAAGGGTATCCGGGCAAGACGTTTGTTGCCTCCGGTTGTGGATCTACTCAAAACATTGTTTACAAAAGCTATTTCGGCTTCAACGGAAGAAGGCCGGTCAGCTGTTGGACGCGTTAACGTCCATCGCTCATTCACAATGGGCATCAAAATTTATTGATCCTCACAAGCTTTACAGAAAAACCTGGAAGCTTTACAGAAAAAGACGCACAAGCTTCACAGAAAGCGCAATATGAAAAACTGACCGGGGTGTCATGCGTCACATTCACATTACTGAAAACAGCCACTCAGAAGCTGAAGATGTCAGGCTTTTGCATTAAGCAACAGCTAAGTAAATGAAAATATCGCATCCGAAAAAAGCTACTCCGGAAGTGGCATCGCTACGGTTGAAATTTATGTTCACAACGCGCGCCATCCAGTGTCCAGTCGCAAGTGACGCTGACCTTGAACTTCTTGCTCACGACAGGTTTGTTCGTCGTTATTTCAATTCCGGAAGAAGCAGCAGCGTCTCTCGAAGAAAGCCGATCGTGCGATTCGCTCTATTAAACAAAAAGATTGAACATTTTAAAAGATAGCGGCGATTTAACTGCTGGAAACAAAAAGGTGCGCTGCACAGTACCGGTTGCTTAAGACGGACAATTGATTACCGTGGAATCGTTGTCGTTCGGAGAAGTTTCGGAGCACTTCGCAAGGTAGGAAGCTACGTCCGCCAGCGAAGCGAAGTCTTGCTTCACAGGAATTATAAAGTTCTCGGGCACTGCAAGAAAAACCTGGGTCTTGTCTCTGCGCGTCACCACGATTTTGCGTTCGCACTTCAGCCAGGCTGGGCTTTGGACTGGTACGACCTCTTCGCCTAGAAACCAGTTTAGGCACTGCAAAAGTTAAATGCAACTGTCATCAACGCTGCATGTATTTCACAAATTAGTATTCGAATAAGGAATAACATGTGGTTAAATCAATTTATAACAGAACAGGTGCCATCTCAGTGAACGGACTTCGAAATGTCTTTGCACAAAACACCATGTTTATTGCACACTAATGCAGTTCTTTAATAATGCATCCACTCAGAGTGAATTTCTGATTCAGGAAGACCTTTCTGTTCCTCAATTAATTATAGAAATATGACAGAAAAATTTTGCTTGTGATAAAAAAATGAAATAAATGGAGTAGGCATCCAAACTGGAACCTGGGAGTTACAGCTTTTTCGCATGGTAACACTGAGTGGCAATAGATGCGGACATAACCTTGTTTTTGTTTTGTGACTCCAAAACTCCAAGAATAATTGCTCCGCATCTGCTCC
>JGI24158J21664_10003807_pt1 | contig 19154 bp, 14 predicted proteins | sample Ectturendosymbi3_FD_21664 | JGI IMG/M metagenome (IMG submission 21664)
ATGACCTGCTGGGGTTTCAGGTTCAAAAGTTGTGATGTAAGTTAGTAAAAATATTTGACTAATTAGCTAATTAGATAATTAATTAATTTGTTTGTTTGTTTTAGATCATAACTTTTGAACCAGAAACGGTAGAAAGTCGATCAAATGCTCAAAAGACTCGGACTCGAGCCTAGTTTCCAATGAAAACTTCAGTGAAACATTTTGGCCTAGTGGTTGGGCCCTAGGCCAGGTAACATGAGCCAAAATTACCCCAAAACTACTTCACTTATGACGTCAGTCACAAAAAATCTGCACCCACCAAACAAAAAAAATTTTTTTGAGTGCAATCTAGAAGACTGGCCGATCTGTTTGAGCCCTTGAACAGCTCTCTAGCGCAATCGGCAGAGGAGCTAGGGGCGTTGGTAAGGCAACCGAAAACTGCTATTTTTTAGGCCGAAATTGAAGTACGAATATATCGTATGCCGATTCTCGAAGTGTTAATAATGAACTGGTGGCACTTACACAAATATGACAAATTAAAAACACAACACACTTCTTCACATTCGCCCTGCAAATAACATCTTATGACTTTATAAATCTCTTACATAGCTCAAGTTTTGTGTTTTAGTGAATTTAGAACAAAATAGCAGCTGCAAAATAAGATAGAAATAATCCTCATTCTAACTACATTTTGATACTAAGTTAGAAACTGAATCCTTATTTTCTGCAACCCTTCCTTGTATGTCGCAAAGTCAAACTACACACACATGAAATTTTGAGATGAATCCTCTAAAAGAAGTCTTTGCTTTGAATATAAAAAATCTGGGCACTTTTGGGTTTCAACTATGTTTGGTGTGTCATCATGGTTATGTGAGCTCAAGCGATTATAATCAAAGCTGTATTGATGACATGATCTTCCCAAGACACTTAGCAACAATGAATTGTGAATTCCACCATCTTGGCACAATCTTTGCTCTTAACGTCATTTTTTCCTTTGTAAGTATGATGGAGCATTAACAGATTTTCTTACAGAATTTACAATGTTGGCGATTTTTACCAATTGATTTTCAATGTAAGATTTGAAAAACTCTGGATCCTGCAGGCTATCTTTAATGCAATGTTGTTTTGTTTGAGCAAAGCAGCTTACTTCTGGTAAATAACCAAGGAGAGTATTTAACTCTTGAATGATGGACTCGGTACAATTGTATCCTTTTGTCTTCAAACAGCAATTACATTTTTTAGAAATTGTATAGGGAACTGAGGCTCCTTGAAATCTTCAAATTTTTTATTTAGATTGTCCAGGCCAAATTTCAAAAAAATTTTCTCTGTGTTCAGTTATGGGTGGTAAAATCAAACTCTTCCCCCTAAGAAACGGTACAGGTGCAAGTGCACCTTCATGCATATATAATGCGGGATTATGGATAAAACAACCTGACATTTTTGAATGATTGTCTTGTCTTGAAAAAAATAATATAATTAGAAAGCACTGCAGCAGTGAATATCAAAATATTTCCAGATAGTTTCCATTTATTTACAAGTGGTGCATGTTGTCTTTGGTGCTGAATGTTTGCAACAAACAGGATTCATGCAAAGCACACTTCTGTGTGCACCAACAGCAATGAAAAAGCAACAAAATACATCAAACTCAACTTTAGCAAATGGCTAAACATTTTTGAGGTGGCTGTTGGGACACATCTGGATATTTATGATACTTGTGTGCAAGAACAGGCTGTTAAAAACATCAATGAGACACATTAGGATACTTATGATACTTGTGTGCAAGAAGGCTGTTGAAAACAGACTTTTCTGTACTTCCTGTTTGTTTTTCACAAAATGATGTCACTCATATCTGGATACCTCTATTCCTGCAAACAGACTGTTGATTTCTGTGGGTTTCAATTGCTTGTAATGCTCAATTGGAGTAATGCAGTAGTGTAGTCACAGGAAGACCCAAATGAACACAAATATGTTGTAAATACAACATTTTGACCTAAATGAAACAATTCCCCAGAAAAGAATGTCCCCTCAAAATTACTTGCTGGCTACACCCCTGCAGAATACGAGCAAAAGCCATAATTTTACAAAACCTAACCTAAATTGAATGCACATACTAATTGCTACCCAGAAAATAGCTCAGCTGTATCTGAAGTTCAGATTTTTTTTAGAGAATGCATAAAGGTACAATTGTACCTATACAACAGTCTGTTAGCATTGTAAAATTATACCATCACTTAAAGGTTAAACCTGTTCCATACTGTACTTTGTTGTCCTCAATAACTTTTAACTCAGGAAGAGAAACCTGATATGCTTTAACCATGGATGAAGAGTTATCTGACACTATTTTCATTACTTTTGATGTTAATTTTAACTTTTCTGTAACATTGCCATAAGACTTTAAAATGTCACCAGATGTAGAAAAAGTAGTCTGCTACCAAGACAAAGGTGTGAAGCTTCCATTCTGAATCAGTGAAGTTAACAGTGATGTCCAAGAAACTCGCAATTTTCAGTTAGTCCAGAGACCTGTTAGGCAAACAGGTGGAAAACGTTTTTCCATTTCTTGAATAACTGTTGGTATGAGGGTATTTCTATTTGTAGAACACCTTACAATGACTAAATTTTTATCAGAAGTCAGTATAATGTTTATAAATGTTTGACTGTCAACAAGGCTTAGTGGCAACTGGTCATAAAATTTCTTTTTGCAGTTGTTGCAGAAAGTGTCAATGCTGGTTAAATGTTTAAAAAATTGGAACAGTGTTGTTTGAAGTGATTCAAGAGTGGTTTCAAGAGATTCTTTTTGATCAGACATTTTCAAAATTTTATAATTTCTGCAACATATTGTAATTCCCTAAGTTCAGTATTTGTTTTTGGATGAATGTTTAAATAAATAAAAGAAAAAGCCTCCGAGAACACAAAGTATCACAGCCTTGTCTTAATCAATTGACAACTAACAAAAACTGTTGAGTTGATAGTGTCTTCAACATTTAATTTTTGAAAAGGAAATTAGGTACTCTACATAATGGAGGTAAGCATAATGGATTTGACAAAGCAGTATTTCCCTGCTAAATGATCAGTTGCATTTGCAGACCAAACAGAAAGGAGACACAACTTCCACCACCACAAAGGTGCAATCAAATTACACATTCAGTGCAACTCTATCAGGAACACCAAAAGAAATTGAAAAAGAGAAGAAAAAATTAAAGAAACAGATGGAAAAACGTAAGAAGGAAATCCAAAAGGAGCAAAACAAGATGCTCAAGGACAAAAAAAAATAAAGGAACACGTACATTGATTTGACAACTTTTACTTTTTGGATCTTTTTCTGTATCAGAGAGCTTTCATTTTGAGTGAAATTTGATAGATATGTGAATTCAAACAAGATACTGTTTTTGTGTTATTGTGTCTTATAAAACAATGTTGCCTTCTATGCAGAAAAATATAACTGATTTTTATCTAACCATATGCATTTTGAATCTTATATTTGTCATTTATTTTAGCTATTTGTCATCTTTTCAAGTCATTATATGTCATACTTCTGTATTCTGTGCTTTTTGTATCTGTTTTTTACAGCATACAATTTGAATGCATTATTTCTAGTGTGATTGACATATGGAATTAGATAGCAATTTATAAAAATTATTCACAAATGCAAAATAAAGTACAGAAAATACATCATTCTCACAAAATTACCCTTCATATGATGTATTTATCCATAAGAACACTGCACAGTGCAAAGCTGGAATGCCATTGTGCCCAAGGCTCCTGTATTGTCAACATTTCTATTTTTGCTGGGTAGTAGTATTATTTAATGCAGAAGTAACATCAACTGCAAAATCATGTGTTCATCCTGTGTACAACATGCTGCATAAAACACATCTTAACCTTTTGTTCTTTGTCGAACCTTCAGACCCTGGTTTACTTTAGGGATTAGCTGATAGTCAGCAGCTACACTTAACTTTAATGCTTTGTGAAGGTAACCAAAACTTGCTTATAGAAATCCAATGCACCACATAACAAGGCACATTGCAGAGAGTAATTACTGGTACATGAATAGTCATATGTAAGTTTGACATCAACTTTTAGCTGTACTTTCATATAATCACTCCTGAAAACATTGAATTAGGTACTTTGTTGATTAAATTTGATTGAAGAATATTGATTTGAGAGCACTTTTTGTGAAAACAACACAGGTACAAAAGCACTACTTGGGGGAAAAAAGTTTTTTTGAAGAGAATTGCTTCTTTTCCTTAGCTATGTTAACTCTTACATAGTTGAAGTGTTTTAACGTGAGCAGGCACAGCCAAAGTATATATCTTTGAGTGACAAAAGTTTCCTCACTCTGGATACCATCAACATGGTCATGTACCCCCCTGGACAAAGTCGGTCTTAGGGTTATTGTGTGAGCTGTGATCATTTTCAATACCCTCCAAAACCAATATTTGCTGTTTGTATCAGACCTACAGTTCATATAGAAATGAAGTTATGGGCCTCAAAAAAACTTTGAAAATGAACATGGTGATCCATGAGAATTACGGTTGCCAGATGTGTTTTGGAAAATACTGGCCTTTTCATCAACAGTGACAAAATCTTGTCACCGAAAAAATGATAGAAATACAGCATAGACCAAGTCGTTGTCGTTATTAGTGAACACTGTGCATTCAAATACAGCCTATCCAATCCATATCTTTGCCATTGCTCAAAGTAACAATGATTGAGGTAAAAGCTTTACATCTGAGAGATTAATCTTTGCACATTAATCACATTCACAATGAAAACTACTTGTACATCAATAAATTTACTCTTTGGCATCCGGCTGGTTTTGAGGATTTTTGGAAAACAAACTGCCTAAACGCACGTGGCTTTGTGTGGGAATTTCTCCGGTCCGGTATGCTCTACAGACCCAGTAAAAGTCTTAAAACACACGGAAAGTCTTCTAGTCTGCACTCGAAAAAAAATTTTTGCTTGGGGGTGCAGGTTTTTTGTGAGTCGTTCTTGAACACCTCTCTAGTGCAATCGGCAGAGGAGCTAGGGCGTTGGTAAGGCAACCAAAAACTGCTGTTTTTTAGGCCGAAATCCAAGTACGAATATCATGTAGGCCGGCTCTCAACGTGTTAACATAAAAATCTTGAAGTGGCTTAGATTTTTAGTGTTCATTGCAGGACATAGAATCTAAAAAGTTAGAAAAAACAGCTTCTTTTACAAATGCAGGAAATAGTTTGATTCTAGGTTGTATCAAAATTGTTATAAGATTCTATGAAAACAACCAGCCTCTACGTGCAATTTCTCTTGATAAATGTTGTGAAGTTCAACATGTTTTTGAACACTGCGAAATGCAATCCACCATGTGCAGGAATTGTTTTTCTTTTGGCCAAAATGCTGCACTGCAATTCAGTCACGTCGCTGTTCCTGTATAATCTTAATGCAGCAGGTCGCACATCACAATTTGTGGGTGCACTTGCAGTCCAAGTGTGTTCAGATTCAAAACATTCTTATAAAATGTGAAAGATAAGAACTTCACAATGTGCCCGAACAACCCAGCATAGATGTACGGACATGTAAAATTACAAAACGTGGCCAAAGCATTTTTACAAAATGTTGAAGTCAAGAATGTTGGTTTGTGCAACACATAAATCATGAAAATGTGCCCACAACTTTTTTATCAATCTTGCAAGCGGAAAACTTGCAAAATGGGTCTGAACTTCACAGCAAACAGCTTCGAATTTGGACACATAAATCGTGAAAATTTGTCCAGAAATTTCTCTGTAAATCTTGGAGGCGGAGAACTTCCAAAATGCGTCTAAATTTCAGACCAAACAGGTTCATTTTTGGATGCACAAATCGTGGAATTGCGCCAAGAACTTTCTGTACAACTCGCAGGCAAAGAACTTCCAAAATGCGTCTGAATTTCAGGGCAAACAGCTTTGTTTTTAGACGCACAAATCGTGGAATCGCGCCAACATCTTTTTCTGTAAAACTCGCAGAGAACTTCCAAAATGCATCTGAACTTCACGGAAAACAGCTTCAATTTTGGACGCACAATTCGTGGAATTGCGCCACAACCTTTTCTTTAATCTTGCAAGCAGAGAACTTCCAGAATGCGTCTGAATTTCAAGGCAACAGCTTCGTTTTTGGACGCATAAATCGGGAAAATGCGCCCAGAACTTTTTTTATAAAGCTTGAAAGGCGAAACTTCCAAAATTTGTCTGAACTTCACAACAAAACGCTTCATTTCTGGATGCACAAAACGAGAAATTGTGCCCAGAACTTTTTCTGTAAAACTTGCAAGCGGAGAACTTGCAAAATGCGTCTGAATTTCACCTCAAACAGCTTAGTTTTTGGACGCACAAATCAAGAAATTGCACCCAGAACCTTTTCTGTAAAGCTTGCAGGCAGAGAACGTCCAAAATGGCAAACAGCTTCGTTTTTGGACGCACAAATCGAGAAATTGCGCCCAGAACCTTTTCTGTAAAGCTTGTAGGCAGAGAAGGTCCAAAATGCGTCTGAATTTCATGGCAAACAGCTTCGTTTTTGGACACAGAAATCGTGAAAATGCGCCCAGAACATTTTATATAAAGCATGCAAGGTGAAAACGTCAAAAATGCATCTGAACTTCACAGCAGACAGCTTAGTTTTTGGACGCAAAAATCGTGAAAATGCGCCCAAAACCTTTTCTGTAACCTTGCAAGGCGAAAACTTCCAAGATGCATCTGAATTTCACAGCAAACCGCTTCGTTTTTGGACACATATATCCTGACATTCCGCCCGGAACTTTTTTCTGTAAACCTTGCAGGTTGAGAACGTCCGAAATGCGTCTCAACTGCACAGCAAACAGCTTCGTTTTTGGACGCACAAATCGAGAAAATGCGCCCAAACCTTTTAATCAATCTGGCAAGGCGAAAACTCCCAAAATGCGTCTGAACTCAACAGCAAACCGCTTCGTTTTTGGACACATAAATCGTGAAATGGCGCCCACAACTTTTTACTGCAAACCTTGCAAGCAGAGAACGTCCAGAATGCCTCTGAACCCAATGGCGACAAATAAATTTTGGATAAAAACATCGAGAAAATGCACCCAAAACTTTTTTCATAAACCTTGCAAGGCAGAGGACTTCCAAAATGCGTCTGAAATCCACAGCAAACCGTTTCGTTTTTGGACGCACAACTCGTGAAAATGCGTCCAGAACTTTTTCTGTAAAACTTACAGGCAGAGAACTTCCAAAATGCGTCTGAACTTCACGGCAAATACCTTCGTTTTTGGACGCAAAAATCGGGAAAATGCACCCAGAACTTTTTTTAACTTGCAAAGTGAAAACCTCCAAAATGCGCCTGGACTTCACAGCAAACAGCGTCGTTTTTGCACGCAAAAATCGTGAAAATGCGCCCAGAACATTTTTGCAAACTTTGGAGGCAGATAACTCAAAAAATGTACCAGAACTTCATGGCAAACAGCTTGGTTGTGAGACGCAATGATCGGGAAAATGCGCCCAGAACTTCTTTACAAACCTTGCAACCGGAGAATTCCCAAAATACGTCTGAACTTTCTATATGCTGTGACCTGAAAAGGGCTTCAATTGTGAAAATATGTCCCGTACATCTTAGAAAAATATTTAAATTGAGTTTTGTGAAATTTTCTCCAGTGAAGGAAATTGCGTCCAAAAAATGCAAGTGCCGATTTTCAAAATTTTTGTTGGCTGGCATCCAAAAAAGGTGCCGAAAGTGACAGTTTTTTTGGCTTAGACGGAACACTGGTTGGGGGTGTGGATTTTTTGTGAGTGACATCATAACTAAAGTAGTTTTTGGGTCATTTTGGCTCATGTTGCCTGGCCTAGGGCCCAACCGCTAAGCCAAAGTGTTTCGCTTAAGCTTTCATTGGAAACCAGGCTCGAGTCCAAGTCGTTAGCCTGTGATCGACTTTCTACCGTTTCTGGTTCAAAAGTTATGATCTAAAATAAACAAATTAATTTATTATCTAATTAGTTAATTAGTCAAATGTTTTTACTACATTAGATCATTTTAGATCATAACTTTTTAACCTGAAACCCCAGCAGGTCATCCAAAGTGCCAAATGACTCGGATTGTAGCCTAGTTTCCAATAAAAACTTCAGTGAAATACTACCACCTAACAGTTGGCGCCCAGGGCCAGGTAAAGTGGGCCAAGGTGGCCTAAAAGTCCTTCACTTACGACGTCACTTACAAAAAATCCGCAACCCCCAACCAAAAAATTTTTATTCGAGTGCAGACTTGAAGACTTGCCGCGTCATTTGACGCTTCAACCAGGTCCGTAACCTGTACAGGAGCAGATATATTTCCACACAAAGCCACATGCGTTTAAGCGTTTTTTTTTGCAAAAATCCTCAAAAGCAGCTGGACGCCAAAGTGTTAAATGGCTCCTGCGGGTCTTAAAGGAAGGTCGGGCAGAAATGCTAATGTCAGCTAAAAATAACATAATCATCTTATCAATACATAAGCATTAAAAATAAAACAGACATCCTGAACTGAAATGTTTTTTTTATTGCCAACTACATATATTCACGAGTCTTTAGAGGGTTTGACCACCTCTCTAGCTCAATCTGACCGCAAGTTATTGTCTGGGATGAAATGCCCCCCAGAGTGGTTTTTGTGGGAGTAAAATTTTGGTCATTGGTTTATGAGCCATAATTTTCACTCCTGATATGTTAGAAAGTCAATCAAGGGCTCTATAGATGCGGATTTTCACCTAGTTTTCAACTAAACTTTGAGTCGAAAAAATGGCCCATTGGGACGACATCCAGGGCCAGGTAAAGATGGCCATAATAACGCAAAAACAACCCTACTTGTGACGTCATTTCCAGAAATCCCCCACCGAAAACGAAAAACATTTTTTTTTTCGATTTTGACTGCAAGACTTGCTGAATCCGCAGAGGGTTTGAACAGCTCTCTAGCTCTAGCGGCTGGCAAGTTATGGGCAAAAGAGTGCTGACCACTATAGTGGCTTGCGCGGGACGTAAAGGGTTAAGTATAAAACTACAGCTACAAGTGTCAATTCAAAATTTTCTATAAAACCAACCCTGAAGAAATACTCATCCTTATTAATGGATTAGACTCAACAAATTCAGGTTGATTTGATGATATCCCAGTGCAAGCTTTGAAAAATTTGTCAAAATGTTTTCTAGCACCATAGCTCTCAAGTGTTATAAAAGAATGCATGCGTGATGGTGTCTTTCCAGATAGGGCTACAATTGCCAAAGTAACATCAAGTTTGAAGTTGGGATTAGTGAAATTCCCCACTTAGTACAGGACATTATATATTAGTACTGACATACCTACAGGGGTCAAAAATATTGAGAAAACTTTCACATAACACTGAAGAGTTAATTTACCATTTAAACAATTTGTTGAGTTAACAACATGTTTTTTACAATAACCATTCCACATCCTTGGCCATTACAAATTTGTATGTCTTTCACAAAAGCCTTTTCAATTCAGTGAATCAATGCACATATTGCTGAAAATACATGGGCACTACAGCGCAAGAGGAAATGCATGCAATCATATCTTTCCAACAGAAAACAATATGTTCAAAGGGGAAACAGTAAATCATCTAAAGGAAAGGTTTCTAAGGTCCCTACAGGTTTTATTTTAGGCCCATTGTTCTCTTTACTATTCATAATTGTCTTACCCAATGTAAATCTTATGAAAATTGTACTGTTTGCTGATGATACAGTTTTAAGTTCAGAGCTGGATTTTTGTTTTTGCGGGAACATTTCAATCATTCCTCCAAATTAGCTTGAAAGCTACTGTCATTTTTCATTTGAGCATTTTGACTGAATTGCCTAATTTCTTTGGTAATTAAAAAAAGGTCAATGACTGACAAGTGACTGAAAAAACCTAGGGTTAAAAGTGTCATTAGTTTGGAAATTTCTCAAAACCTGGTTAACCATGAATTGGCAAAAGTAATTGATTGGCTAATGGTAAACAATCTCTCACTAAATATTTCTAAAAACAAAATAAATAGATTCCTATTTGAAAAATGTAAACATTAATTATATTTAGAGAGCTTTGAGCTCTATTATCTTGGTGTAATTGTAGACCAAAAACTGAAATGGAAAGAGATTGTAAACAGTTGTGCTATACTATATCTAAAGATGTTGGCGTAATGCATTAAGCATTATGTTAGTATCGAAGCACTACGCATGTTTTATCATAGCTTAATTCACATAAGTACAACATGGAATTAATGCCTGGTAAAAGCAGCTTCATGTCATCTACAGCCAACATCAGTTGTTTTAAATCGATGAGATGATAGAAAAAAATAGCAACTCACAAAGTTACTAGCATTCAGAAAACGCTTTTGAAGTTATTCTTGTACAGATATTAATATTCTTGAAGTCAGAAAATACATGCATAAATACAATAAGTCTTTGCTACCAGCTATATTCAACAAATATATTTATACTCATTACAGATGTTCATCCTTGCAATACTAGAAAAACTGAAACAAAGCCATTTGTATTGCACGGTGCAATAGAAATCCGGTCAGAAATTTCTTTGGAGATAAAAAATAAACCGTCATTATATACTTTTTACAACAGAAAATGTACTTGAATATGTGGCTTGGGTACTAGAAATGCCATTCGTTATTGGTCTTTCCTTTTTTGTTGGTGTACATTAATGAACTGCTTTGATTATTAACACTGTTACTAAGAAAATAGTATATTGCTATTTTATCTCATTCAGTTCATTTTTGGTTGTGTTCACTAAAATTGGTTGCATTAAACTCACATATAAATAGTGGAACATCTTTAGTCTCCAATCACATTGCAAATCATTTATCTACCAAGCAGTCAACAAATTTACATTCCCATGCATGAATCATCACAGAGACTGTAAATGCATTTCCCTAACACATGATGGGATGCATTGTTTTCAGCTTGCTTAAATTTTGTGGCAGTATTACTAGCTTCACCCTCAGGACAGTCCAAACGACCCATGGTCCTATGAAGGCTTCCCACTGCCCAATGCATTTGATCAATCAGTCTACTTCGAACTCACTACAGCAATAGGCAATGGTGATAAACGTTATAGCAAGTGTTGGCACCACCCATACATGTGTGCTTTACTGGTGTCTATGCTCATGCTTAATCAAAGAAATGACAGGTGCCTTCATGTGGCCCTCCTGAACAACATTTGCTACAAATGCCAACTAAACCTGTCACTACGAGAGCAACCACTGCTACCCGCGCTGGATGTGTTCGGCATGGGGTGGGTCACAAAACACCCTTCTCAGGGCGCAGCAGCAGAAATGCAGACGAAGACCCACAACCCAACACACTCCGACTGAACACCGACGGGCTTACTGAAAACAACACCTCCATCATTGAGCAGCTAGCCTATAAGAACAAGGCTTTCATCATCGTCCTACAGGAGACTCATTGCACAACTGCAGACAAGCTAGTGATTCCCAACTTTTGACTAGCTAGATCAGTCCTGAGAAAGAACCACAGCCTTGCCATGTTTGTCACCGAGCGGTTGGAATGGTTACTGGTCGATCAGTCTCCAGAACAATCAGAGAACTGAGTGGTTGTGCATAGATGTCACATGATACAAGATAATTAACGTCTACAAACCTCCACACTAACGATTCACACCAACGGCCATACCGACGTTCCCACACCCCAGTCTGTATGTTGGTAACTTCAACTGCCAACATGTCAACTGGGGTTACAACAAAAGATTCTTGACGGTTAGAGCCTGGAACCCTGGGCAACATCCAACAGCCCAACCAAAGGAAACAGCCAGCTTCTCTCACTGATGGAACATTGGTGCCAATCCAGATCTGGCCTTCGCGAGTTTTGCCCAGGACAGCAGACTGTTCTTGGAAATTTTCATGGTCACAAAAGCCCTCACCACACCACTGAAGTTCAACGTTCCTGCCCACAGCAATCCAGTGAAGCATTGGAACTTTCGCAAGGCTGATTGGAAGTGCTTTTACCTTCTCACAGATGAATCTGTTGAGAAATTGTCACCTCCAGACACATCAAACAATGAGAGGGCATACCAGGATTTTTGTGAGAGCCTACTATCTGCGGCTAAACAATGTATCCCATGTGGCCGTCGGAAGAATTATGTGCCATGCTGGGACAAAACCCTCTATTGCTGCTTTACCCCGGCCCCAGTGGGGACTGACTCAGATAGATTGGCTTCGTCTGTACTATCTTGACTCGAGCAAAAGAAATAGGAGTGATGGGAGGAAGCTGTTAATTCCATCAACTTCTTGCACTCCAGCCGCAAGGTGTGGAGAACCATGAACAAACTTACTGCCATGTCTGGACGTTCCTTTGACCAGTTTCCCGTCTCGGCAAACTCTATCGCCTCACAACTTGTGAAGAACGGAGCACACAGGACCTGGGATTGCAAGTCCACCAGGCTGGTCAACAAACAGCTGTCCGACCTATGGAAGATTCCAACACCTGAGGGTCACAGTATCTCTGAACCCTTTAGGCCAGAGGAGCTTTCTGCTGCCCTCAGACATCTGAAGCCGGGAAACACCGAGGGATTGGATTCCATCTTCCCAGAGTTTATACTCCTTGCGGGGTCAGCTCTCAAATCTTGGTTTTGCGACTTCCTCACTTCCTGCATGCGCCAACTCGTAATTCCAAAGATCTGGATAAAAGCACTAATAGTTGTGATCCCTAAGCCAGAAAAGCTACAGGGGCACCCAAAGAGCTACCCGTCCCATATCTCTGCTGTGTGTCCCGTTTAAAATCCTTGAGAGACTCACCTACGCTCGTGTCGATCCAATCATCAACCCATTGCTCCCTCAGGACCAGGCGGGTTTTTGACAAAGGTGGCTAACCATAGACCAGGTCACCCTGCTGACACAGGACATCAAGGATAGCTTTTCGGCTAAAAAGAAGGCTGGAGCTGTGTTTGTCGACCTCACAGCAGCCTACGACACTGTATGGCACTGCGGCCTCACCTACAAGCTGTTGCGAATGCTACCTGACAGCCACATGATCATGGAGATGGTTGGCAATCGCAGCTTCACCCTCACTACTGGAAACGGCAAAGGAGCAGGTTATGACGCCTCAACAACGGCGTCCCACAGGGTCTGTCCTGGCGCCCCTTCTCTTCAACATCTACACTCTGACCTGCCAACCACCATCTCCAGAAATGTATGCATATGGTGACGATCTAGCAATCATGCATGTTTATGGAGATTGGCAGGCAGTGGAAGTGGTGCTGAGCAAGAACATGGCAACCGTAATGAATACCTCAAAACTTGTGAGGTAAAAGCTCAGCACTACAAAAAGGGTGTCGGCAGTCTTCCATGTCAACAACAAGGAAGCTAAACATGAGTTTAAAGTCAAATACAACAACAAAACCCTGCCCTTCTGCTCCGAGCCCAAATACCTCGAAGTAATATTGGACAGGTTGCTAATGTATCGCCGACACCTCGAGTCACTTCGCAAGAAGCTGATATCACATGTCGCACTGAGGCGGCTTGCTGGCTCTGGGGAGCTGGAGCAACAACTCTGCGAATAGCCACCCTAGCCCTGGTGCATTCAACTGCAGAGCACTGCATACCTGTCTGTTGCCGCAGTGCTCATACCCGCCTCATTGACGCCGCCATCAACATCACCTTGCGAATTGTAACTGGATGCCTGTGTCCTACTCCAGCAGACAACCTTCCAACCCTCGCAGGCATCCAATCTGCTCAGTTCCATCGCAATGGAGCCATACTGTCTCTAGCACACCGTGCTTTGGGGCCTGGACATCTGTTCCACTCAGCGCTCACCTGTCCATCGAGTGCAAATGCACGGCGCCTCAAATCGAGACACCCATTTGTACCTGCCGCACAACATCTCATCAGACTGATTATTTCTCATGTTGGATTGAAGGAACATCACTAGGTTCTTTGACTGCAACAACTTCAATCAATCGTAACACGTCTTCTTTTCCCATTTTAGATTTGCAGATATTTTTATTTCTGATAATGGTCCCAAAAGTCTTCAGAATTTGTGCATTTTATGATCAGCTTTCGATCACCCACATGACTTCCAGCTGCAATATCCTTAGAGCAATGGGGAGTTCAAGAGTTGCAGTACGAACTATAAAGGCCATGCTCAGAAAAGAACGCATCCCTAAGTCTCTATGGTAGCTTACCATTCTACCCCACTTAAATAGTTGTAGTCCATCCGAACTGACGCTTGGAGGAAAGCTCAGAACTTCTCTGCAAGTGATCCTAACAGCACTTATTCCACATTGGCCAGATTTCGAACTTTTTAAAAGCATGAAGCCGATCAGATGAGGCAAATTGAACAATACAACCGAAGACACAGAGCACAACCACTACCCGAATTCACCCAAGGAACTGCAGTGGTTATCAACACCTTGAGAGCCAGTGCACGATATATTCGTACCTGGAAATCAGCCTAAAACCAGCAGTTTTCGGTTGGCTTGCCAATGCCTTACCTCCTTCACCGATTCCGCTATAGAGTTCTTCAAACCCTCAAAAGATTTGACAAGTCTTCTAGTCTGCAACAAAAGCAAATTTTTTGGTTAGGGGTTGAGGATTTTTTGTGAGTGATGTCATAAGTGAAGTAGGTTTTGGGCCATTTTGGCTCATGTTACCTGGTCCAAGGCCCAACCGTTGGAGCAAGTATTTTGCTGAAGTTTTTATTGGAAACTAGGCTCGAGTCCAAGTCTTTTGAGCCTTTGACTTTCTAGCGTTTCTGGTTCAAAAGTCATGATCTAAAATAAATCAATGAATTAATTATCTAATTAGTGGATTAATCAATTATTTTATTACTTTAGATCATTGACTGTTGAACCCGAATCCCAGCAGGACCTACAAAGTATGAAAAGACTCAGATTTTAGCCTAGTTTCCAATAAAAGCTTCAGCGAAATACTACCATCTAACAGTTTGGGCTCAGGACCTTTGTTAAGTGGGACAAAATGTCCGCCACTTATAACATAACTCACAAAAAATCCACAACCCCAAACCCAAAATTTTTTTCATTGCAAACTACAAGATTTGCCAAGTCTTTTGAGCCTTTGAAGAGCTCTCTACTGCTTTCGACGCCAGAGTTACACTCGTGCAAAGCCACGTGCGATCCGGTTGTTTTGGTGCGAAATCCTCAAAACAGGCCGAATGCGAAAGAGTTCAAGACAATGATTGGAGTAGTTGTGGGGTGGCGATGAATCATGCTCATATGTCCATGTCCTGTGTTGTTGAAACACCCCAAGGACTTTTGTAAATAAATCGAATGCGATCAAACGCTTGTAGTCCTACCTAAAGAAAGCAACGCGATGACTTGGAACAACATACCTGTAGACAACTAAGACACCCACAATGAAATCAACATTGTTCAGGAACCAGAATGTTCCCAACTGCCAGCTCCATCCAATGTTACGATTACACACTACTGTCATACATCGCAACTGCCACATAGACTGATTGGCATACAATTAGTAATCACTAATCTTGTGTTTTCCCCATGTTTTCCTTGTGACTGGGAGTGTGAAGTAGTTCTTACATTTGATTTATCATTCTGTATTTCTTCGTAAGTCAGTTTCGCCGATGTTAAATTGCTTGTGGAGGGATGTTATGTAAAGTCTTCTTTATGACTGCCTTGCTGTTCCATTGATTATATTTATGCAGGCAGTGTGAATGCCTTCAGCACATACTTTCCGTTTTGCGGCTGTTGCCTTTGTAGTTGGTGAACAAGTGCCAAAAGGCCACCTTTGCCCTGACCCATTCAATAGTAGAGCATGGCACTCCTGCCTGGTGCCGTAGTGCTCACACCTGCCTATTGATCCTGTCATCAATGACACTTGGCGAATCGTGACTGGATGCCTGTGTCCTACACCGACAGATAATCTTTTTTGCGGGCATCAACTTGCTGATCTTTGTCACAAAGGAGCCACATTGTCTCTAGCATGCAGTGCCAGGCAGTCTGGACATCTGCTCCACTCAGCTCTCACATGTTCACTGGGTGGGAACATATGGCATCCCAAATCGAGACACCCATTTGTAGCTGCCGCACAACAACTCTTCAGTTCATCTAGCGACAACAACAGAAGTGCAGTGCTGTGGGCAGATTACTGATAGAATTTAGAATGGTTAGATAGCACTACGAGCATTTCGAGAGTCCGTACTTTCATCCCAAAAATCGGCACCCAGCCACCAACCTCCCCATGAAGGGCATGGCCCAATGGTTTGTGATAGTAAGACAACCGAACAGCTGCTCAAAATCTGCCATAAGATCTAGTGCTGTCTAGCAGTGGATAAGAACTCACTAAAACAATGATGATGATGGAAAGTATTGGTTTTAACTAAGTTAAAACTGCATATCTAGAAAGGCTAACCCAGAAAATGCACAGACAGGAGTTTTATTAGGGTTAGATCAGCTTGTACTTGTATCATATTTGTTAAACATTTGAAGGCACAAGTAGAATTGAAAGAATTTAACCTAAACCACTTAGTACCGAAGTATAAACATTTGACTGATATATTATGAAATGACCCTTGACACTTTGAGAGCCGGGGTATGATGTATTCGTACCTAGATTTCGGCCTAAAACCAGCAGTTGTCAGTTGCCTTAGCAACGCCATAGCTTATCTGCCGATTGCGCTAGAGAGCTGTTCAAGGGCTCAAACGAATCGGACAGTCTTCTAGATAGCACTCGAAAAAATTTTTTGGTTGGGGGTCGCGGATTTTTTGTGAGTGACGTCATAAGTGAAGTAGTGTTTGGGCCATTTTGACTCATGTTGCCTGGCCTAGGGCCCAACCGCTAGGTCAAAGTATTTTACTGAAGTTTTCATTGGAAACTAGGCTCGAGTCCATCTTTTGAGCCTTTGATCGACTTTCTAGCGTTTCTGGTTCAAAAGTTATGATCTTAAATAAACAAATTAATTATCTAATTAACTAATTAGTCAAAAATTTTACTAACTTAGATCATAACGTTTGAACCCGAAACCCCAGCAGGTCACTCAAAGTATCAAAAGACTCGGATTTTAGCCTAGTTTCCAATAAAAACTTCAGCGAAATGCTACCATCTAACCATTGGCACCCAGGGCCAGGTGAAGTTGGCCAAGGTGGCCAAAAAGTCCTCCACTGATGACGTCACTCAAAACAAACCCACACCCCCCAACAAAAAAATTTTTTTTCAAGTGCAGACTAGAAGATTTGCCATGTCTTTTGACACTTCGACCAAGTCTGTAACCCATACAGGAGCAGAGATATTCCCGCGCAAAGCCACGTGTGATCCAGCTGTTTTTTTGCGAACCACTTGAATAAACCCGGACGTCAAAGTGTTAACACTAAAACAACAAAATACATTTGAGCACAACAAACAGAAATGATATTACCTATCAATTTTACAACTGCCAGAGCATTTGCACCGCATTTGTTGCTCTTTATTAGCCTTGCAAATGTTGACATGCAGGTTTTATGTATAATAAGAAAAGGTTTTACCTGAATTCTAGACAGTTGTTTATTTCCTTGTGAAGGTGGTTGATTTCATATTGAAGGTTTTCCAACTTCAATTTATATCCATCTAATTTTTGCTTTGTCTATGTCATGAAATAAAGACAGGCATAAGCCTTAGTCAGTCCTAAGCAAACTCACACCAAAGTTTCTGTTATCAAGCAAAAAGCCATGTCCAATTCAAATACCAAACTCATAAAAACAATCATAAGTTAAACAAATCAGGTGTACGTGCTAGACAAGAGGTCTCCAAACACTTTTGTCTGAAGGCTGCATGAGCTTTTACGAAAAGTTGTAGGGGGGAACATTAACACATTGGCTGCCAGTCTACGAATATACCGTACTTGAAATCGGGGAAAAACCAGGCATTTTTCAGTTGCCTTACCAACCCCATAGCTCATAGCTGACTGTATAGAGCTGTTCAAACCCTGAAACCTTTGAAACCCAAAATCCTGAAACCAAAAATTTTTTGTAATTGCAAACTACAAGACTTGTCGAGCCTTTTGAGCATTTCTACAACTCTCTAGCGCTTTCAGCGCCGGAGTTAGACTTATACAAAGCCATGTGCTAACAGGCTGTTTGAGTGAACTGCGTGAACTAACCTGGCGCTGAAGATGTTAATTGCACATCTCTAAATTGGAAAATTGGTGGCACAAATCTACAAATCATGTGGAATGTTGTTCCAATCAAAACACTATACCAACATTTCAGTGCTCAAATATGTTTACGTTGCTCTTTTCGATTCATATTTAACCCACTCAATACGTAACTAGGCAGGGCCAATAAGATGACTTTACTCCCTTTAATTACATTGCAGAACAAAGCTGTGAGAACCCTAGAATATGACAAAATAAAACAGCTGTACTCTATTCCAAGCACACAATTTTGGAAACACCAGACTTATTTAAATTGTTAGTTGCCAAAATTCATACACTCCTTTTTATCATGGTAAATTACCTAATCACTTTGATAACTACTATACTGACTGAGATTATATTAGTCTACAAATATCAAACAAGACTTGCTTCTTTGCAAAAATCTTACATACCCAGAATGAAAACGTCTCTGGGTCAGCTTTATCTAAAGTATATTGGTCTGAAAATTTGGTCTAACATTCCTGAAATTTTGAAATCTTCTTTGCCTTATTCATTTGGAAAACATATAAAAACGTCCTGCTGTCTTGCCAGAATTCCGGTTGATCTTTATTTTATACGCTTGCCAAATTCTGTAATATTGTATTGATGCCACTATTCTCCCTCCTATCTTCCTAAACAGTTGTTCAGTCCACCCCCTGTAGTGTACATAGGCATGCTTTTCCTCACTGCTTTTTGTTGTTTTTTTGCTTATTAACTGACGTTGCTTTGATGCTTTTTTATTACTTTTTCACTGCTTGTAAAACGTCTTCAATTAACACTTTGAGAACCGGGGTAAGATATATTCGTACTTTGATTTCAGCCTAAAACAGCAGTTTTCGGTTGCCTTACCAACGCCCTAGCTCCTTCGTCGATTGCGCTAGAGAGCTGTTCAAGGGCTCAACCGGATCGGCCAGCCTAGTAGATTACACTTGAAAAAAAATATTTTGGTTGGGGGTGCGGATTTTTTGTGACTAACATCATAAGTGAAGTAGTTTTAGGGTCATTTTGGCTCATGTTGCCTGGCCTAGGGCCCAACTACTAGGCCAAAGTGTTTCGCTGAAGTTTTCATTG
>JGI24158J21664_10003808_pt1 | contig 19151 bp, 12 predicted proteins | sample Ectturendosymbi3_FD_21664 | JGI IMG/M metagenome (IMG submission 21664)
ATGCAACGACAGCATTCCTCGCAAGCAACGTCTACGCTGGGCAACACCCCAAACCTCAACATTGGGTTCCTACACCAAAAGGAAAACCCTACACTACTGTTGAGCACAGATAAGAAAAAAGAGATGTGAAACTTAACGTAAGCCATGTATTTAGTCAAATTTTTAACTGTGACGTTTTTGGTTGGTTCGCCTGTCTAAATTAACAATCGTGTTCCCGCCAGCCAAGCACGATTTCCACAATTCCGTGTCATTGGAGGTTTTTGCTTCGAACGTAGCAACAAGCGCAGTGATTGTGGGGCACTAGAGTAAGGATTTATTGAACATACTTTCAGAGCTTCAATATCGTCATTTTTGGCTTAGCGCTTTTCCATTTTTCCCTCGTGACATTGGGAGATGGGGCCTCACAAGTGGATTAGCCTAGGGGCCTCGCATCAGCTAAATCCGGCCCTGATCACAGTATATTTAAGTGTTTAACATGTCATTACAAATCTCTATCTTTGGTAATTCGAGTCACGTCAAGTTTTTACAAAAACTTACTGTACGTGATTTGAGTCATTCAGGTCTGCGAAGACTGGAGTCAATGAAAAATGCAAATGGAGTAGGCTATAACGCCAGTTGATTCAATGACCTGGGTCATCTCTGGACTTTATTAGAGCTCAAAATTTGGACTTTATTAGAACTCAAATAAGAAAAATTTTACAAATGGAACTGAATTAGGCACTTTTTCAAAAAAAACACCTGAGAAAACAGGCAGAAAAAATCCCCAACCCTATAAGTGTGCACAGACTTTCATGATCTGTTGCAAAATTTTTCAAAATCAACTAGTTTATGGTTAAATAATTATTTTGCAAATCTACATGTTGTATGATACTGCAGAGCACGGTGGTGATTGAATTCAGCAATAGTGTACAATCGTAACACTCTTCTCTAAAAATAATTTTGTACGAAAGGTCAAAACCGACGCTAGCAATCAGCTGAGCTAAAGACCGCCCTTAAAAATGCACTCCAGCCTTTAAAATAACATGCACTAACGGCCAGTTTTCAAGTACAGTATAACAATGTGTTTGACCAAAGCACAAACCTTGTAGCAACGCAGAACATGGTCGCCATGACACTTCACGCAAGAACGAACACGCTGCCGCAAAAAGCAAGCTGTGCTCGAATGGAAACAGTCTCTGCTCGTGTGCGTGTTGCATCGGGTGGTGCTGTTCACCAGTGGAATTCCGCCTTAAAGCGCAGGTAACTTACAAAAATATTTTTTGAAAAATGTCAAAAATGTTAAAAGCCACAGATAAACGACTAGTCAAAAAACTTAGTGAATAGTTTGAAACGTGTTTATTTGCTTTGGTGTGCTTTAATTGGCAACAATTTTATTTTGATAAAGTTGTTGACGCCTTAGACTGTCTCAGCGAATAACTTGAAAAGCGAATGTTGAAATAATTTCATCAGGTTGCATGTCTTACTGCACGGACAGAATAAACCAGCGATCAGCATAACAATCGTCGCGTTTACACCAAAAATCTTTGACGAGTGGACAAAGTACATCCAGGTTTCTCATCTCGCACGCTGCTGTCTCCACGCTGAAAGTATACCTTCCTGCCCTGCTACCTTCCTTCCTTTCGTCTTTCAAACGCTCTCTTCAAATTCCTAGTGAAGCACTGAGTCTTTTAGATGAACCTCACGCTTGACCTTTTCCTTCTCTTTTTTTTTCTGCGAAAGCTGCTCTCTTCACTCTTTTGTAGCACTTCTGTTCCAAAGCTTCTCCATCATAGTATTGTTACTTTCTTTTCGATTTCTTGCCTGATTTATCTAAAATCACAAACAGGTGTTTGTCTTTTATTCTTTGAGCAACAAAAATAGCATTTTCAACAGCGTAAAGAACAAAAGTCAACATTTGTTTTTTTGGTGACGAAAGCAAATTATTTAGTGTTCACAAAACGCAAAGTCGCCTGAAGCTTCTCCAACGGTTTAATTGCCCATTTTTAATCTAGTGCAATATGCACGTGAAAGGAACCATTATTTGCGTTTTGTAAGAAATGAACGATGTTTCAATAAACGCAGAGAACGCGGGTTTGCTTAAAATTGTTATACATTAAATCATTAAAGAATCATTATTAGAGAGTTTTCTGGGAGGTTTTTTAAATTCTTGGAGAACAGTTTCTTTTGTAAGTAATGAACAAAGGTATATCCATTGTTCTTTCGCTCAAGTCACAATCGAGGTGGGCGTTTCAAGATTTCAAAACAACGAAACCGTAAAGTTCAAATGCCAACATGCAGCGGAAACGTTAAAGTAAACAATGTTAGCTCGTATGAGCAACAAAAAGATGCGAACACGTTTGACGTAGAGTTGCCAAAACATAAAAAAATCATTCCACAGGTGGCTACGGGCCATGGTTTCATTACGCAGGGCCGTCAAAACGTGCAGATTCAAAGGCTTTTTCATTTTGAAAGAACGTTTGTCACGTTTGCATGTAAAGATAACCATTTGTCAAATGCTTATTTTTGGGGTGGAGCAAATGATTCAGATGGCCTCAAACAGGCAGCACCCCATGTGGTGAATCGACTTCGCCATTCGCCAAGAAGAAAAGTGCGTTAAGAATTCAGTTATTCTTGAGGCATTTTTCTCACTTTTTCGCTGCGTGTACATGCTAATATATCTTTGAAAATCGACACGAAAATCTATTAGGTAAAACAGCCTTTTGAAAACAAATAGAAAAAAATTTTTGGCCAGGATTCCCACCTGTTTACTGAAATATTTACGACTTGCCGAAAAGTTTAAAAACAAGCACCAAAACTGGTTTCCGCATAAGCTGGCATCAACATTTTGTGTGATGAGGCGTAATGCAGCAATTGATAGGCAAGGGATATGCAGTGATCGACCTTTGCAGACCTGTCACAATTTTTATAGGCTGCTCTGTACTCTAAAGGTAACCACCGTTACGCATCTGTTAATATTTTATTTTTTAAGGTCTATTACGAAAATCAATTGCCCCATGAGAGCAAATCTACTTGAGAACACAAAATTTTTCCGAACTTTTTGCAATTTTTTCAAACATCGCTTCATTATCATACCTTCTTCGCCAGTTCTTCCTAACGTCTAAAGGAAACGTTCCATCCCATCTACTTTCGAGAAAATTTGCCCAATTTTCAAAATTGGTAAAATTTTTTGAAAACTCTGCAATGTTTCAAAAATGTTTTGGCAAATTGTTTTTTAAGTTTTCTCAGGTTTCAACTGTTTTGTTCCCTGCTCCCTCTGGATTTTACAGCTATGCGACAAACCACAGTATTTGCAATTTTGTTTTTAGAGGGGTTTTGGTTATTTTCTGTCCATCTTAAACAAAGAAAAAACTTTATCTAAAGAAGGCATTGAGATATTGGTCGTGAGTCAAAGTTTAGTTGCACCGAAATTACAATATAGGTTGTTTTAAACCAGTTATGTCCAACCCACGGCCCAGTCGAGGTTTTTGTGCGGCCCAGTTTAGGTTTACGCTGTAGTAAAAGTATCCTACATACTGACAACCTGTCCTTGTTTGATTATCATGAACTTGACAGTTTTGATACAGGTGGTCCTCAGTGCCGCTTTATCACTCTGTTACCGTTGCAATCAGGATTCGAACAATTTCAGTATATCAGTTTAAGCTCTTTGGTTTGCTAAGATCAAAGTAAGCCATTCAATGTGCGGCCCTCATCAATAATATGTCATTCAATGTGCGGCCCTGATCAAGATAGTGACATACGTTTTGGCTCAGTAAGCCATTTGGGTTGGACATAGCTGTTTTAAGCCAATACCTGGCGATTTTTTACAAAATCAATATTCCTCAAGAGTCACCCCGCGCTGCTTAGCAACTTGCGTAACAGCGTCAACATTCTGACTCGAAACTCACTTGTACCGGTCAAAATTCAGTGCAGCCTGCTGAGACTACTCAAAGCAATAATCCACACCAAGCCTTTGAAAAACAGAGACGCAGAAGCACAACTCTTTAATCTCAAAGACGCCCATGATAGGCAAACATTTGCTAATACACTACCGTTTGCTCTACATCAGGTTCTCACGACATTATTGGGAAAAAGGCAGATGCACACAAAGTTAGCACTGTTACAGCATACATGCGACAGGGTAAGCTTTTTCGCACAGTCAAAGTTTTATATTGGCAAATGGACAAAGCTTGAGGTGAATTTCGATGAAATTGTGTTAAAAGCAGTAAACTACAGTTGAAAGCTTAGGGAGTGTTTAAAAACGATAGGTGCAAGTTGCAATTGTTGGCATTTACATAAGCTCAAAAACACACTGAAAAAAGATTGCAAGAGACAACAAAGTCTATTCTTGCCGGATACATTTTGATAAATATTCTATGAGCTAAGAACACACTTTTATCAGTTACGAGCTACCTTATTTGATCATGATTGTCGAAAAAGTTTTTTAAAAAAGAACAGTTACAGCTGAGTTTGATTTAAAGCCTTTCTTCAACCTTGTGTGGGTTGTAAAGAAGATTTCTTTCCGAACTAAGACCGAGAGTTTCTGCTGAAAAAGCTTGATTTGCAGAAAAAAACAAGAAGCTTGCAGAAATAATAAACTCAATCAGATCAAGTGAGGATTAGAGCTTGTTCTAAAAAAGCGCCCATGAGAAACTTAATTGCACAAAGTATTTAGTGTTTTGAATGACACAGGCCCAGACCATGTTTCAGATTTTACCAAAAAATAAGTGGTTTCGCTTTTGCTTTTCCTTCCACGAAAACGAAAGTTGTTTTTGCAGTTAGCAATAGTTTAATTACCAACAAATCACATTAAACTTCTGGTGAATGGCGCCGGCATGGTTCACGTGGTAGTCTTTGCAAGTAATTCAGTTTTCAAAAATTGTAACTATCAAGTAGTAGTAAACGAGATAAAAGTCAAAGGGACAAAATGGTTCTACAAATTCAACCTGGAGATTAATTCAAACGTTTGTTTGGGAACTTGCAGTTCACCAAGCTGGGTATTAGTTTACTGCGAAAAAAAGCGTTTTGTTTTATTTGCCTTTTCCTTTTTTCCCTTTAGCAGATCCTTTGGCTGAGCCCTTTTTCCCCTTCTTTCCTTTCTTCCCTTTTTTTGACTTCGTTCCTGTATTGAACGGTCCAAGGCCAGCACGGACCATTGTTCCTCTCCACCAAGCTTGTATCTGAAAACGAAAATGGTGCAAATTGAAAATTCATAGGGTTCCAGCCAAACACTTTAGTGATTAAAAATATTGCGCATCTTTGTCACGGGAGAAAAATATTCAAATCTACCCTTTTGGAATTAAATAATAACGCAATGGATGCCATCGCCAAAACAAACAATAAACAATCGTAGCATAACATGAAAGGCCAGCAGCAGATTTTGCGGACTACAACTGAGTCACTCAAATTTCTTTAAACGGATTCCCGTTTCTATAGTCTGTGATAATTTCTCAATACCACAATACCACAATGCAGAAAAGATGCCGAATTTGTTTATTTTTTATGGAAGCTGAAAACAAAGAGAATGTGAAACCCGCTTTTGTTTATGTTTTTTCTAAACTGAAATTCAAGGTTCCGCACATACATTTCATGTGTATAAAAACTCTCACTTTAGTTGCACTTCGACGGATTTTTCTTTCCTGAGCCAAGAACGTTTGCAATCCTTCAAGACCTTTTTCGCAAACATCTTGTGGAGGATTCTCCAGGCAGTTTCCGTGAAGTGTCAGCTCTTTTAATGCTTCCATTTTGTCAATCGTGTCTGGCAGGTGTCTCAAGGTGTTGTGGTGCAGACGCAGCCTCACCAACCCTGCATTGCAGGTGAAAGTGTTGCCAGAACACGTAATAACACGTCAATGTTAGAACCGATTTGGCAAAGTTTCAAGCCACCCAGGACATTTGAAAAAGTTGAAGCATCAAGTGCAGCAAAATATCCGCAATTCTATTATACACTTTACTAATTCTGTAAAGTTCCTTTTTAATTGCGAGGTTTGAACCCAGCTTTTTATTCGAAAGCTTGAAATAAACGCATTTTGTTTTTTTGTCAAGCTTCAAGAAACGAATTGAAGAACGTGATAATGCAATATTCCAAAACAGTGGCAAATTTCACCCCAAGCTCTTTCTCAGAGGGCTCTACAAGATCAAACACCAAGTGACGTTGAACATGGCAGAAAACACGTGATGTGAATGCAGTGACATCACGAGGTTTACGACACACGGGATAGTAAGGTCTAGTTGGGAATCTCTTACCATAACATCGAAGATTGTTTCCTCCAAAGTACAAGCTTGGCGAAAACTGTAAAACGCTTGGCTAAAAATAATAGCAGCAAAGGTTTAACCCAATGGTTCTTAACGTGGGGTAAATTTCATCTCCGAAGGGGTAAATTTACTAAACCATGCATCGCAGCCGATATAAATTTTTATGAATCATTCCGAAATGTAAGAGATGTTAATTTCGTATTTTCAATAAATGAGCACCATTGAGTGTATAGGGGGTAAATCTGGTAATCTTGTTCGATGAAAGGGTAGTTTATGTAAAAAAGGTTAAGAACCACTGATTTAGCTCAAGGGCAGCTGTTGTTAAGGTGAAAAGGCAGCGAAATATTACCAACCAACTTAACTTCGTATTTTCAATGAAATTTTGAAAATCTGCCAAACATGAACAACCGTGAAGATCAAGCCCATTGCCAAAATTTTTAAGAAAATTATAGAAGGAAAACGTTTATTTTGCTTATGCAATATTTCACTGCCGATATACAGGCTCCATTAACCCTTTGTGTCGTCACAAACGTTGCGCCTGTCGCATGCATGAATCGCTCTCTCCTATTCGTCGTGACTTCACTGGTTGAATAATAGCAGTTCCACCGACTTACACGTCACTTCGCTGATCGTGGGCGGAAGAGTGGAAAGCCTGTTGCAAGACACGTCAAGCACCCGGAGCTTCTTCAAATGTCGAATCGTATGGGGAAGAGATATTAAGAGATTGTTGTCCAAATACAATTCTTCAAGATTCTTAAGATGTTGAATCTGTCGCAAAACATCGATAAAATAAACCACAGCCTTGTGTTTTACAGTTGAGCTGTGCGGACTTTTGTAATTCAGTACACAGTTGGAAAAATCCACACAAATCACATGTGACTTTTGTAACTCATCACACCAGTTCCTTTATCAGCAACCACCGGTCCGCGACCTGGTGCCTTTCCGTGAGGGCTTTGTTACTGGGTCGTGCAGAACCAAGGCCAAATATGAACCAAACACTGCAAAATTTTCTGATAAACTCGCCGTTTTTGTTTCTCTATGGAAAATCCCACAGTTGACCTAGGGGTAGGATTCCCGATTCCAAGACTGTTTTCACAGTTAGGCTGGTGCAAAGATATAAATTCCTTTTTCAATAAGTAGTATACTTTTGCGGCCAAAAATACCCACAAAAACAAGATTTTCATCAAGTTTTCTGCAAGCACACATAAAATTCCTTCGACGCTTGAGTTTTATCACTTTTCTTAGACTTCGAGATAAGTCTAATAAAATTATTCACAGAGCAGATGAGTTGTAATAAATTTGCATGCACCAAACATTCGTTATTTTATTGAGGGTCGATCCGCACAATGTATGTCAGGCATAAACAGGTCCGTAGTGCGAAAAAGGTTGCTGGCCCCTGGGCCCAAAAAGACATAACAAAGAATTAGCTGACACGGTTGTTAAGAATGCGAAAGGAAAGCATCTTTCTCTTCATCTCTGCAAACCGTCTCATCACCTCGATAGGGATGGACAGACCATTTAATAAAAACAAACAGCTCACCACACAATACGGCTTACAGTACATCATACACAGTCGTTGTAATCTAGCTTATACGTGCAGCTATAGCAATACAAGCCTCACTCATTAACCGATTGCAGAAAAAAATGAGCAGAAATGCCACCACGCATTTCACACTGTCAGGTATGACTTTGGCACAACTAGGGTATCTTTGCCGGAAAAACTTTGCTATCCAACGCTTGATCAGTAACAGTGTGAGAAGCCGTTTTCTATCAGTGTAACAGAAGTTATTTTAAAAGCATGTAACTTTATCTTTTTGGGTTGTGTACTGTGTATTGTAAAGAAGGAAGCCGTGATGACATTATAGCAAAACATACATCACAGGTATCTTGTTTTTTTCTAAATGCGCTTACACTTATTATAATTTTACGTAAGGTATTTTCACCACTCCCTTAAAGTTTTTCATGAGAAACGGTGGCAAAGTTTTTATATGATTGCAAGCAAAATTTTCACGGGCTGTGAGTGAGTCAATCTTGCATCGACAAACCTGTTCTGGTAACTTCGTTAATGGTTTTCCGCCATCCTGGCCCAGGTACAGTCGTTCCAATGCTGGCAAAGAGCAGACCGGCAGGGGAAAGCCGTTAAACTGCAGAGAAACACCAAGCAAATAATTGGAACGCTAAGCGTATCCTTGCATATATTTCGTGCCCTTTGCACTCTTCGCCTGACCTACGTGGCAGTAAAAAATCTCAATCTTAGATTTTTCAAGGTAAGGAGATTTGTGCTTTTCAACAAATTCTAAGCGATAGCTTTCCCAGGGAGGTTTAAGCCACGGAACAACCTTTATTGTATTCTATCACAGACATTGACAAAAGCTAAAATAGCCCACACATTTTTGCTGTAAGTGTAAAGCAATGGTGTCAGACTCCTGATATTGAGGCGGGCCAAGAGAACTTTAAGAGAAGCACGCAATATGATGCGTATTTTGGGAGCACACAATCACGCACAGCAGTTCAGCTGCGGCAATTTTTGTGAAACTGAATTCAACGAATGAGAAATCGTATTGAAGGTATGCTTAGAGGCAACGAACGCACGTACTTGGTTTCCAGATAGGCCGAGCACTAGTAGCTTCCTCATGTTGCCGAAGTGTCTGGGAATCTCTGTCAGGCGATTGTCATCCAGAGCCAGCATGCGAAGCTTCGTCAAACCGCAGATGTTTTCTGGAAGTTCGGTCAATCTGCGAATGCCAGCGAAAATTTTTACCCACCGCTACTTTTGAGGTCAGCATATCAAACGAACTGGGACTGAAGTGAGCAAATGGTGTTTCCTCTCCTTGCGTCTGAGATCCGTTTGCTTGAAGAGTAGAATTTATTCAATGCTCGAGACTTGTACAAATGACGCCTATACATAAATCTGGATCTTACGAGAACTGCCCAAATTAAATACCAATAATTATATTGTTGCCAGGTAATAAACTTTTTGAAAAACTTGCTTGCTACAGGCTATATAGCTACACACAAACGAATAATTTTATCACATGACAGTATGGACAGATAAGCGGACTGTCAGGAGAAATAACAATTACAGAATTGTACAATTACCTGTTGGATAATAGGAATCGTGCGGTCTGACATATTGTTCTATATTTCTAGGTTAAACTAAAGCCTTTGATACTCAAAATATTCTTTCTAGCATTTTTTGTTGAACTCAAAATACTTTACAGTGAACTTAGCGCTCGGAATTGAATTAAAGTTCAGCATTAAATTCGTTAAAAACGCTTGGAAAATCGTTTTCATCACATTTTTGTTGTAAACCATCATCTGGACTGTAGCTAGCGTGACCTGCGCGGAAATTTAAAATTTTTCATTTGTGACAATACTGAGGCATGGTGTTTACGAACCAGAAAGCTTCTAGCCTATTATTGCTCAACTTTCGTGACTGATCTTCAAAACAACGTTTCGTTTTGGTTCACCTGCAAAAAATTTTAACCGGAGATCCACTTTTCATAAATTAGTACAATGGCCTGTGATAATAAACCCATCAATGTGTTTCAGTTAGCTGCTAGGATTTTCATTATTTCGACTTTTTTATGAAACGAATGGCACATACAAATCTTGCAGCAACGAACCAACAGTTTTGTACTGCTTTACGCATGGTTCATTGGTCCCTAAAGCAGGTTCATGGGTCCCAACTCTTGGGGCCCACTGATCCACTTGAGCGACGAATGAAATAATTAATGTAACTTTTAAGGTTCCAGTTATTTTGCTCCGTAATTTCCCACAAAGCATGTCACAGCCCTAAGATACTAACTGCAAAAGTTTGAACAAAAAATATTAAATATTGCACCGTGTCATAAAAAGTGGCTCGTAGGTGACGACTTCCCCTACCCTTAGTACCCAAACAACTTACTAAAATATCGAAAATTATTAGTTGCTTGAGGTATTGTTTTCCACTATTTTTTTACGAACTACCCAGCGTATTCTCATCTTCACTATGTTATTACTAGTTAGGCATCAACCTCCAAAAATACAATTTCCTTTCAGACAGCACCCGTAGTAAGGCGCTCAGAATAATTACTTCCAACAAATTCAAAAGTTGTAATGCGAGTTTCTACCAACACAAAGAAGTTTCAACTGTACGTAGGCTACAGTACAGTATGCAGATTGGAAATGTTGAAGTTACTGTTTAAGCTAAAAATAAATTATTTTCAAAAGCTTTCAATGTTTCTTTCACCAAAATAACAAGTATTGATTTAATTATCGTAACCAGACAATTTGTTTCACTTGGATATGCTCAGGGTAGATATTAGAATTTAGGGGCCCGAGGCAAACTGTCAGAAAGGCGCCCAAAACTACACATTAAAGTTGTTGAGGGACCCCTTTGCACATAATTTTTGATTTATTTTGAAAAACATACAACTTTCTCCGGAGCTTATAAAGATGGGTCTAGAGTGGTTCATAAGCCTTTTCAACAAAACAATGCAAAAATTAAGTGCGAAACTCGCAGAGGGGGCCCCCACGGCATCTCTGAAAAGGGGGCCCGAGGCCATCGTCTCCTTTGCCTCACCTAATATCCACCGCCGGCATAGGTGTAGGAGCAGGAAAAGTTTTGGGGGTGTGAAGGAATTTTGCCCGGATTCTTCCATCTCGTCCAAAAAATACTTCAAAACAAGTGATCTCCAAAAAAAGCTCTTTATGTCAATTCGGGCGCCATTATTTTCAAATCAACGCATGTTGGGCGCCATTTTGCTCAAATTTTCAGGGAGTTTTAGAAGGTTCTCAAAGATTTTGCCCGGATTGTATGGGATTTTGTCCGGATTTTCACCAATTAAAAATTTTGGGGGTCCGATTGCACCACCTGCACCCCCGCCTCCTACACCAGTGACCACTGGATATGCCCTTTCTACAAAAAGACTACAAATTGCAGAGATCTTTTTCACATATTGGGCCAAAAGTGCGGATCAAAATCAAAATGTTATAACATTGTCACAAATAATTTCTATTTATAAATACAAAAAATATTTCCACAGGCAGGAATAATGATATAGGAATGACCTTACATTTCTGTGCGGCAACGACAGACAATACTGAAACAGGAATGTTTGTGTTTTGTACATTATATCTGTGGATTACTGCCTTCCTATGATGTCGCCTTCACTATACGATTTTTGTATGTTTACACCCAACAATTAAAAAACAGTTTTCCCTTTGCTTTGTCACATTACTCTTGTAAAATCAAACGCTTTTGTTCTGTGTATGGTTAAATCTATTCCTTACACCCAAAGCGCTTTATTGCTGCATGCAACTGGATCATTTAAAACGTACAGCAATTTGAAATTCAGTTAACTCGGACTTACGTAAAACAGCCTCCTATAAAGGGAACCTAAAATGTACACTCAACAGTTGTAACAGCGGTCCTGACACTGATTCTTTTGTTTGCAGTAGATGTATCTGTCTCGATTCCTTTCTGCGCATTACACACTTCTATTTTTTTGTCCAGCACTGTGTACAGCGCATGACATTTTCAAGTAATCTAATTGGTCGATTACACACAATGCTTGCCGAAGCTTTTACCGAACATCTACAGCAGTGTTTTTCAACCTGATTGCTGAAGCGGAACCTTCCGCAAATGTTTGCGTTGCTCATGGAACCCTATGCAATGATCCAAGTGTCTATCCTATTTTCTGTAATAAACCAAATGGGTAAAAATGTCGCATCTATGTTTTATTCCTGTGCTTCGTCGAAACCCTTGGCAGCCACTCGTGGAACCCCGGTTGAAAAACACTGATCTACAGCCTTGGTTCGTTCACCGACAATCATTTTCAAAGCTTTGTATAAACTCGATTTTTTCACCTGTTTCCACTCATGTCCAGGTACTTCAAGCGTTTCAGCCTTGATATCCGCTTCACCAGGTACCCGAGCGAGTTGTTTCGCAGGTGCAGTACCTGCAGGTTTTCGAGTCGATAGAAGCGGTACGGCAGCGAGGTGATGTTGTTGTCGCTCAGTCCCAGTTCGGCGAGCTCTTTCAGCCACTGAATCGAATCGGGAACGAAAGACAGCTGGTTTTTGCCAACGTTGAGCACTTTCAGTCTGTCTAGTAGGAAGAGTGCGTCCGGAAGACGCAGAATGCGGTTTCGCGACAAGTGGAGTTGTTCGAGCTGCGACATGCCAGCGATTTGCTCCGGTATTCTTTCCAACTGATTTCCATCCATATCTAGAAACTATATCAACAGACTGATTTCAATTTTCTGAGTGCTTCGAACTTGTTATAAACCTGGCGATACTTATACTGACGTAATGATATTACACATGTTTTAAGCATAGCCTTAATAAGTGGTAGAAGTAGATTGGTTCACACATAAAATCAATTAGGCATGGTTAAAGGAAATTGAAAAGCACAGGCGTATTGAAAAGACGAGTGGGTGTTTGAATGCTGTAACCACTGTGGAAAAGGAAGTTTTTTATCCGAGCAGGGGAAACTCCTTGCCTTGGAAAATTTGTCACTGCCCGCGATTTCTGTCACCAGCCTTTTTCGTGCAAAGTACCTTATTGTCGTCAAAAATTTTCCTGAATTTTAGAAATTTCCCATGAAAATAAAGTGAAGAGCCACAATTAGTTCATCTCCGGCCTTTACGCAGCATGTAATCGCCAACAGCATTTTTTTCTTTCCCTGAGAATTGGCCCTGAGGTTTTCACGGACACAAGATTCACTTGTTTGTCTTTATTAAATGCATGCTTGTGGTAGGATGTCTGCATAGCCGTTCGTGAAAAATGAAGAAAATCTTTCTACGTTCAACTTCGTCGCATTGTTACCAAGCCAAATAACAAATTGTTACTACCAAAGTGGCAACTTCAACTATTCTTCTCTAGCCCTGACACTTTTAGTTTGCTATCAAAAATGAAATGATGCGCACTGATCAGACGAATAATTTTCTTTGTTAGCCCAGACAGCGGTTTTACGGGGCTGATGCCGGGTCTTGGAAAGTGCATGTCTTTGATCAAAGCAAAAGTAGTGCGAAAGGACCGAGTCAGAACGGGGAATAAAGCAACCGCTGGGCACGTCCAGGGATAGGATATCGACAATCATGAGCAAATTTGTTGAGTCTTTGTTGTTGGGTGTGCTATTGAGGTCATGTCGAATCACGCAGGGAAGGCCAGATGTGATGGAATGTTGTTTAAATGCAGAAAAGCATCGGTAACTCCCAGTAGGCTTGGTTTACGCTCTTTGGTCTCAATTAGATTATTCAAAATCGTGCTGCAAACCGATAGGCCGCATTAAGAGTGACAATGGTTGGTCAAAGCTCGAGTGAGCCATAAAAATGGTTCTCAATAACATTTTCTGCAGTCGTCTTTTTTTTGTGTACACATCCATCTTTTGTGTACGATTTTTCCGAAGTGGAACTTGAAATTGAGATAACTATAAACAAAAGTGTGCCAATATATAAATGAACTGCTTTTTAACACATTGCTGAGGTGTTTGCTTGCCGTAAAATGAAAAGAGTAAAACGCAATAACATTGAATTCAGATTCTAATGCTTTCGTCAGAGGTTTCAACGCAGCTTTTCTACTTTTTAAAACGTAGTCAAAACACAAAGAAAACAGCCACTGAAATGTTTCGCTAATTCAACTAAGTAAGGAACTGATCGGACCTCACCATTTTCCGGAGAGTAAAATGATTCGTTGCGATACGACACGGCTGGAGTCTTGGAAGATTTAATAGCGCGACATGCTAAAACTGCCGAAAGGTACAGCAGTAATATACAGGGGCCTGTAGGGCCTTTCATACATTTCTAGCGTGAGCCACATGTGGATCCGACAGCAGCCGGTTACATTACATGAAAATCTTGCCTGTAGGCTCGGATTTTGACCAGATTAGACTAAAAAGCTCGTGACTTGCTAGGGTTAGGCAAGTAAGGTCTCTAATGCGACCCGTTGAAAGATGGCTATCTGGGAGTAGATAGTGAAGTCGGTTTTCAGATAAAACAAGGCGGATTGAAGTATTTTTGTAAGCAAAAGCCAAATAGTTTCGTTGTACTGTACCTTCATTTCTGGCAGTGTACAAATTGAGAGAGGAAACTCTTGAAATAGATTGTTTTCCAGATGTAGTTCTTCCAGTAGACGCAGCCGGTTCATTTCAGGAGGAAGGTGTGACAACGAATTATGCGACAATCCTATAAGGCGCAGATGAGGCATGACGCAACAAAAGTCTCGAGGAAATTCCTTCAATCCGAGCCGGTAGAGACGCAGCTCGTTCAAATAGACCAGGCGCGAAAGGATGCCAGTGGGTAGGGGTGAAAGAGGATTGTTGCTGAGGTCAATTGATCGCAGGCTGGTAAGCTGCGATACGACTTCGTTTAAATCTTTCAAGTTGTTCGAGTCCAGGTAAAGAACTCTGCACAGCAAAAATTCGTTTTTGATGCTTTGCGCTGGAATACGCTGCATCGCTCATTCAACAAACACACCAGAGAAGCTACTACGTAACAACTGAAACAGACCGAGGCGCATAAGAAATTATAAATCTAAAAGTTAAAATGGTCACGTTTTGTAGACAAACTCTTATTCGAAGACTGCATCAAAATACATTCACCAAACAGAAATGCGTTACGATTTGGGCTTGATGTTCGTTTAAACTCTGAAAAGAGTTCATAAGACGTTAATAAAAATTGTCATATATATATTACACAACTACGAAGGTTTCCTGGGATGCCACCATCTTCTGCAAAATCTTTCAGATTTTTTAACAGATTTTTGTGTATGTTTTAACAAGCATGACCTATTCGCTTTGATGCTGATATCTAACATTTTTGTAGGTACCACTGGAACTTACAAACTCCTGAAGGAAAACGTTTTCCCGGCATTCAGCGTTTGGCATTTGTCCGTCGCAGTATAATTAAATAGTTTTCGCCAGTGGTTACCAAACTTGTTCGAACCGTTACCCAAATCAAGGCAGCGATTATGTCTTATTACCCACCAAGAAAAAATTTTCGCATTCATGTCGAAAATTTCTTCTGCAGTGATCGCTCATAATGCAGAACAACATTGTGGTTTGGTTCTGCGTTACCCCTCGAAGAATCGCATATTACCCCCGAGGGGTAATTTACCCCCAGTTTGGGAACCACTGGTTTACGCCAAAAAACTCTAGATCATGTTGCAAGAAAGTGTGGATAAATTGAATGTTTGCCCTAATTTTAATACACTGTTTACTTCAGCATAAAACGATTGCTGTTAGCAATCCCTTTTACGTGGTGTTCTGTATTTTTGCTGATCTACGTTCAGAACACTTTTATTTGCATTATGGGGAATACCAGTATTAACCGTTATAAGGTTTTCCACATCCGACATGAAAAGTCGGCAGCACCAGTATCTCATAATTTAGGAAACCTACTGCACACAATGATTACCACCAAGGGCATCAACCTACATAATATTTGTAAAAGGTGCATGGTTATCATTCGAGTTTCCAACAGATTCTACCACGCGCCTTTGAGGTGCCACCATTTCCTGCAGCAGTAGCCTCTCAGAATATGCCTGTGAGGTCCACACGACTGCATGCAGCAGATGAAATTTTAATGTGAGACGTTACACTGTATGTCTGCGTTTTACAGTACCAACTCACCTGAGATTGCGTAAATACACGATGTCATCGGGAAGTGATTGCAACTTGTTTTTTTCCAAATGAAGTTCTTCTGTTTCTTCAAAATCAAAGAGCTCATCCGGAACTTCCTTCAAATTTCTATTTCCCAAATCAATGAACCTAAGTGGAAGTAATTGAGAGCTTTACTTCTACTTCACTGTGGATCACGACTTGATCCTAGACTAGACAATCACGACATACACAGGCCTGCAGCTGAGGCAACGACCTTCGTGAGGAAAATGGCAGTTAAGTTTGCACAGGATTTTTCGTGCTTCGATCTCAGTGGGACTAAAAACAGAAAAATTTCTGCAATAATTTTGCGTTTGAAAGAATGCGATTCTTGCAAGTTTATCAACAGACAAATTGCATGCACTCAGTTATGAGCAGGCCAAGAAACTTGTACTTGATTTTTAGCGACAAACAAATGTAAAGGTTGGCAAAAGGTCTTCGAAAATGCTGATGCATGTGGTTGTTTGGAGCAATCAAAAGTCCGACCGTAATTACTTGCCTTCTTTCCTGCGATTTCTGAGGCGTTTAGACCGTCAAGCGTATCTACGTACAAATTAGCAACAAACTGGAACAGGGTCTTTGGAACACACACCAAAACATGCAGGCTGACTGGTACTTGCCTTTCCAAACCATTTAAAAAGCGCAGTGTGGGAAAATTTGGCAGAGTGAGACTACAAGCCAGAGCAAATGACATAGAAGATTTTATTTCAAGTTGGAAAAAAGCAAGCCTTTATTGTTTTTGTTCGGTTGGAATTTCCACAAGTTTACGTAAAATAAATCAGTGAAAGACCGTGCCTTCTTTTCGGGCGTATGACTTTCTCTGCAGTTGGCAGGCCTTCATGCTTTATTGGAAGAGAGAGAATCTCCTTGAGAAGCAGAAGCTTGGAACTTTCTGGAATTCGCTCGTTATGAGCTTGCAGTGCACCTTGCGGGGATTCGTCTTTCTGCAAACCGTTTGAAACAAGAGCAAAACGTTCGCAGCCAACGCATGCAAAGATCGATAAAATTCAGAACAAATGCATTTCAAAGCAATTTTTACAGCCTATTTCATGCGCTGCACATGCACACACACGAATTTGCAAGGAAGCATTTTGTTTATGTATAAAGAAAATGTAATCTTTGTAAAAATATAATCTTTTTAATGATTAATAAAGTGCAACTACTACCATGTTTTTAAATTTGAAAATGGTGATTTAGCTTAAAAACTACTTTGTGATTAACACTGACTTTACGCAAATGTACAGATCAAAACATTTACATCAGCCCAGGTGCTTCTATCTCATATCTTAAACCCAGAAACATTTTGCTGCATCATTCGCCTAGCGTGGACATTGTGCAAGAGGGGAAGGATAGCCTACTTATAAAACTAAAAAATGTGAGTAACGATTATAGTCCACTTGTGAAAAAACGGCACTCGAAAATAGTTTTGTCAAAGAAAACATTAAACGTAGGCTTTCAACATTAATGCTTTTGTACTAGCTAAACGTTCGTCTTACAGCATCACTTAGAAGATTCTGAGGCAGTTGTTTCTCAGCTGTTGCTTTGTTTATGGAGTTTGTGGGTTCATCAGTCACCGAAGCGTTTAACAGAATTGATGTGCTGCTTGATTGCTTTTCTACAGCGTCTTCACTTAATCTACGGAACAATATTCACAATACGGCCAAGTAAATACGCAGAAAGTACAGAAATTCTCGTCAGTTTATAATAGCATTACACCAGGTTTTTTTTAAAGGAAAATGTTAGGTACCCGATGTGAACCTGTAGGGACCCGATTTCTCTGATTATAGGGACCCGATTTTCTTTGATTCTAGGGACCCGATGATGATTTTCTCTGATTGTAGGGAGCCGATTTTCAATTCTAGGGACCCGAATCGGGTCCCTAAAACGACTTAAAAAGAACCCTGCATTACACAAATTATGTTTGAGCTTAGGCTGTGTATATTGATGATGAAACATCACTGCAGGCTAACTGAATGTAATCGCGTTTGTGCTGGTACGAAAAGTTCTAACGTGCTGGGCAGCTTTATAATGTACACCTTGCTGCAAAAAAAGTTGAAAGCTCGGTTCTTCGCCCACCAAGAACCGGTCTTTACATGCAGGTATTCGTCGCCTGCAAGTATAGTTAGGTCTTTGCCTTTATCGCCAGCAAATCCTGACATTTCATATATATCACAAGTGCAGGCCAGTAGGCTATTTNATTTTAGCCGATGCCGTAGCCAGCAAGTATAGGCAGTGGTGTCACTGGAGGCTTGCGCCAGGANGTGTAAACTTAGCTGAGGGGGGACCAATGGTNACTCTTGGGCAGCGTTTCTTAACCTTTTTCTACCTCAGCACCCCTTTTGGTCACGCATAAGCAGTCCAGCACCCCCTACAATNGGCTAACACCCGGTTACTATAAGGATAAAGTAAAGACAAGTGCAGTATATCTTCCTTTTACCTTTGACCGCCATTTATGTGACCTNCCCCAGCACCCCCTTAAATTGATTTCAGCACCTCTAGCACCCCAGGTTAAGAAACCCTGCTCTAGGGGTTTCTCTAAGCAACACACAGAAAAAAGTTTAGAAATGATAGTGAATCCGGATGTGGATGTCTATACAAAAACGAAATCACTGGAAAACACTCCAAAAATTTTCGAAAAACGCAAAAAGCAACAAACTACTGAAAACCAAGAGAATACCAAATACCGGAATATAAGCTAAGAGGTGGCCCGGTTTTTACAGTTAGCTTGCCAGGGGACGGTTTGTACCCCGGCTCTCCGTCAGTTACGCACTGAGTATAGGTAGGTCTTTGTAATCTATATAGGTCTTCACCGCCAGCAAATCTCAACATTTCATATCACAAGTTCAGGCCAGCATTCCTTTTTAGGGGACGCCATAACTGCAGCTGGTGTGTAGGTACACGCCACTTATTTGTTTAAAAATGCTTCTGCGCTGGTATGTGTTCATCACTCCATACGAAAATTTGTGCACAAGCTACAGAACAAAGCGACGACCCAAGTTTCTGCGTACTTTAGTAAGAACATCTTGCAAGTATAGTGCGCTGCGAAGTGTGTGAAGTACAAAATACACGATTTTCCAACAGAAATATGCGCAAAAGGCCACTGCCCCTTTCAAAAATGTACACAGATTTTTTCTTCAGTACGGTCAAACAGTTTGTCAAAGTTTGGCCAAATCGTTTGCATGCCACCTGTATTGACCCAAATCGGTTGTAACACTTCCTACATGGGTGGGCCTATGGGTTCATTCATCGCATACCTGATACATAGCTTGAATAGTAACGA
>JGI24158J21664_10003809_pt1 | contig 19151 bp, 9 predicted proteins | sample Ectturendosymbi3_FD_21664 | JGI IMG/M metagenome (IMG submission 21664)
GGTGATTCTTTGGCTACAAACAAGAGGATGTGGAAAGCATTAGTCGTGATTCTTATAACTTTCTATAATCGAGTTTTTATATCGTTTTTTAAAGATGCGGTAAAAAATTATTCAAAAAAACTGAAAAATCTAGTTTGTTATGTTTCTCATGAAATAGCAAGCTCTTTATTTGTAGCATTAATGACTTAAAACACATATTTAGGGTAGTTATTACATTTTTGTGGTTTGGCCAAAAAGTTTCACGTTTAAAATGTGCAGATATTTTGCAAAATATTTCTATTAGTTTATTGCAATTGTAATTATCATTTGATACAGCTTTTCTGATCCGAGCTTTGAGTGGTACAACCTATATTTTGCAGGTGCAACACCCTCCGCAAACTGCCTTGAAACACTCAAAACGGTGAATGTTTCTGGCACGTGCAACGGCCATGTAGACTGCAAAGATGGAACTGATGAAATCGGCTGCGTTTGTTCGATCGGACGTTTCACTTGTCAGTGTTACGATGCAGGTTCAGGCCCCATAGGTTGGGGTTGTGTCAACGCATCTCATGAATGCGATGGATGGAGTGACTGTGTCGATGGAAGCGATGAACTAAACTGTACTGATGAGTGAAATGCTAGGTGTTTTGCTGAGTAGAAATATCTGAAGGCTATAGCAGGCAACCTGTTTAAAACAATTTTGAAAACTGTCTTTACTTTACTGTGCTAGGATTGGCGTATCTTCACTTTTTAACAGCGACACTTCATTGCGCGTTGATACAAAATAAGCTTACATTTGTGAATTTACAGAATAGGGGAGCTATATTTTAAAAGTACCTTATCGCTGTTTGCAATCACGATTAATACTTTGATATAACATAAATAACTGAAAATAGTGCTTTAGGACTTGTCGATTCTTTTGCTAGCAACCCGCTCTAACAGCCATCTTTATTTTGTATTCATGCGCATTTCGTTTAATTCAAAGTTGCTACAAAGCTTCAAAAAGGACTAGTATGTGATAGTATGGATTTAGGATCGCCAGGCACTGTTTACAAAAACCTACTTGATTTATGTCTAGAAACTTGAGACTTTCAAACATCCATGATATCGTTTAACACGTGACTTTGCTAAGAAGAAAATGGTTAACTGTGTTATAGCAAATAACACATAGGCATCTCCTGGGAAGCCTTGCAAAATATTTTCTTGATATGCTCAACGTGCACCTGAAAACGTCTCACAAATAGGGTGTTTCTACTAAGGCATTCGAAATCGCGATTGATAACTAAATGCAACCATAAATGTTAAACTGAAGAAGGTTAGCATTTTATTGTTGATGTTTGAGAAAGGCAGGTGGATGTAATTTATCTTTCAGAAGTTAACAACGTAAAACCAGTAATTTAAATGAAATCACAGAAGATGTTTTGAAAATCAACTTCTTGTACTATCGGTTCCAAAAAGGTAAAGTTGATTGTGAGCATGCAGGCACATTTGTCATTGAGAAATTTGTTTTCTGCGGGTTGGATTGCGCTGGCAACACTTGACTTTTAAAATTCACGAAGAATTTGATTTCAACTAGATAATTTTGAATTTTTTTCACTTGAGTTAGAAATTTTGTTTCAATACGAATCAATATGAACATGATTTTGTCGAAGAAAGCGATCTTGTTCCTTTTCTGCAATAACTAAGTTTTTGTCGAGGTTTGATGAAAAGAGAATAGCATTAGATTTTCCCCACGTGCACATCAACATCCCGCATAAATTATTTAGGCAAGGCGTTCGATCTTAGCGCATATCTATCTAACGTACTGCTCATATTTGTCTACGAAACTGTAGCGTGTTGCCAAACATGTTAGTGAAATGGGGAGTCAAGTTTCTTTCCACAGCAAAATATTGGCTTTGTCCTCACAACATTTGAATTATATTCGTAAGTACTCCATTACCAGTGTGTTCAAAACGAAATAGAAGCAAATTTGCCAAAGACGATAAGCATTGCCCATGATGATATTTTTGAATTTGCTCTAGTTGCGTTTTTGTCAATTTGTCGCTTCATGAAACCTGGTAAGTGAAAGCTACAGCTGTAAAAATGATGCTATTCACAAAATTGTTCAGAGTGTTTCATTTGTTGGACACGCACAGAACTATTTTCTTAATCCTTTACGGAGAGAAGAAGCCGATATATCGGCTAGGACTTTTCCAGCCATAGTTCGCCAACCGATAGAGCTAAAGAGTTGTTCAAATCCTCTAAAAATGCAGAAAGTCTCCTGGTTTCGATTACAAAATTCGGGCATTTTTCAAGTAGTAATTTCTTTGTTTTTTCTTGATTGGCCTTGAATTCTAGGGTTTATGGTTGAAAATTTATGGCCAAAAGTGATAACTAATTACATAATCCTGAAGTGAATCCCTAGGAGATTAATTAATTTGTTGTTTCGTTTTACTGGGTGAGGTAAGCTTCGAATTTCAACCTCAGTTAAAGGTTTTGAACGTTGTAGATACAGCATGGCCGATTTCAACCATATTCTAAAAAAGGTTATCCGAGCTTGCATTCCAACGTTGCTGATTGTTTANAAGTTTGTGTGNTTTTGACTCAGTTAATGAAATCCTTCTCGCTTCGAAGTGTCTGCAACCAGTGCGACGTTCTATTCACAACCAACTTTTACTCAAGGTCCATATGTTTCCGCAAGCTGGGGAAAAACTCTCTCTTCATCGAAAAATACTTACTGGTGCAATGGCTACGTAGACTTCAAAGATGGAACTGATGAAAAAAGTTGCACATGTCCCAAAGGAAGTTTCACTTGTCAATGCTACAAAACAGGCTGTTCTACTGGTTCATGGGGATGTATTCAGAAGGAATGTCTATGTGATGGATGGAGCGACGAAACAAATTGTACACGTGAGCAAATGAAATCAATAGAAACCTTGTCTAAAATTGAGATATTTCTTTGCTATACGATCAAAAGTTTGTGTAAAAATTAAAAATGTTATTCATATAAAATATCAATGTGACAAAAATGCTCTATGCCAAAGAAACGTGTCTTTGTGAGTGCGCCCTTTGTTAATATGTCCTGAGATTTTAAAGTAGATTGCCAATTCTCACTGTAACATTTATCCAGCCAACGAGAATACACTACCTTACAATTTGTACAAGGACTAGATACACCAGGAATAGCGAACGTGTTCAATATCACGACCACATAGCTTGTGGAATACCACGGGCAAACTCCAAAAATTTCCAAATTTACCTTGCTGAAAATTACAAAAGTTCCCATGATGTCGTTTCTCTAGGACAGCAAGGAAAGAAAATTATGAGGAGAGAGTGGGACATCTTATTAGTTAATTATCATGTGTTTATCTTGTGGATTCCTCATGACGCGATGTTGCGTTTTAATTTTGACAAAGAAAATTCTGACGCGGACCACATTTAATGATAAGAGTGCCGGGTGTTGTACACAAGCAACAAGTTCTCAACCCTGCCATACACGCACCAAGCATACAAGGCCGATAATAGCAAAGAAGGACATATAAACACTTTTGCTTTTCAGAAACTCTTCCTCATCCAACTTGCAAGAAGAGCGTGGAGGATGAGTGCAATTGCCAGCCCAGTAAGTTATTTTGCGATTGGCCGTGTGTTAAAGAAGTCCGTGGCATTCTTCGCGGAACGACNATNTGCGATGGTAGACTTAACTCAATAATTTACCAAAATGAGTTCCGGAGAACCAACTTTAATAAAGTTTTCAAAGATGCATTTTGCTCGCAGCAAGTAGAACAGAATTGTCCAATGAGGTTCAATTGCACCAGGAATGGCACGGTCAGCATTGACTTTCGTAAAGTTTGTGACGGAACTCTTGATTGCGATGACCACTCTGATGAGAACGTGACTTTGTGCAGAGAGGAGCGATTTTACTGCAAGAATGGAAATGCGATGTCCATTGATATCATTTACGTCTGTGACGGTATGAAGGACTGCGACCATGGTGAAGATGAGAATCACAGTCTGTGCTTAAATTGGAAAAACGATTCAGTTACAAACATAGTCACGCGAAAAGGTTTTATAACTATTACCCAGTGCCACCAGGTTCCTGCCTTAGCTGATCAATACAGCATGATTGCTTCTTCACTTCTTCGAGCACTGTGTTGGATTATTGGTTTAATCGCAGTTGTTGGCAACGTGTTTGTTAATGCTGTGTGTACAAAAGAGCTTGTTTTTGGTAACTGCATGAAAGGAATTGTAAAATCCATGTTTTTGTTCCTTTGGAGTTTAACAATATCGGACTTTCTGATGGGTGTCTACTTGCTAGTAATAGCGGTTAAAGGTGCCAAATATGCTGACATTTACTGCTCTTATGACAAAGAATGGCGATCGAGTAGTTTGTGTTCGGGAATCGGCACACTCGCTCTGATGTCATCAGAAACAGCATTGCTCACTATGGCCACGATATCTGTTTTCAGGCTTCTAACAACGCAACTACGTCTACAGAGCCATATTTTTCGTTGACGCCGCAAATCTTGCTCATTCACTGTTCGGTGTGTCTTGAGAAAACTTTGCCATTTAGAAGAAGCAATCGACTAACGCTGCGCAAATTGTCCTTTTGTACATTCACTTGATGCCATTCGTTACCTGTTGCGTCTGATGTATTTCATCAGGTGACTTTGGTGTTGCACGTAATTGCCTTCAGGCGTAGTTGTCCTATTGCTCATTGTCCAGGGTCCCAACCAGAGGATATTTTCTGGTGGGGGGCAAATGATTGTAATTTGATGTTGTACTATTTCCTGGGGGAGCAAATTGATATTCTGCCAGCTTCTGTTCCCGTGGCTCCCTAGTCTAGGTCACCAGAGTTCTTGGTCGGCGTTTACCGATTTGCGTAATCTCGCGCTGAGTTAACTAACAATATGTTTTTCTTTGTCGCCTCACCTAGAGTGCGATAAAGTTACAGCTCTGTTCCAACTAAGAGTTTAGTCACGTTTCGGCTCTTACTGGTATAGACGAATGCTGCAATCGAAACAGCGAATTATTGAGTTTTTCTGATTACTGCGCCCCCCTAGTTATGGTCCTACTTCAGAGACAATTGAGGTGACCATGTACAGCGGTTCGTATGCGGTTAATTTGTTCAAACAGAAAGTTGTATCACAAAAAAACGATCTTTTTGCTACCGTGACACAACAATCTTTGTTCATAGAGCAAAATAGACTCTCTGACCATCTTCACTGCGCAAATCGCCGCCCATTCACATACGTATTGAGGAAAGCTATGTCTACATTATCTTGCTGATCGAAACGTAGGCCTTTACACCGTTTAGAAAAAATGTTCTCAACGAAATATCACGCAAAATCAACTTGACCCGTACTACTTGACTGAAGTTTTGCGATGGGAGCTTTACAATATGTACACGTATCAACTGTTCCGTGATCCAGTGGACAACAGCGCTGTGTTTGATCTAAGACCGATACCCTCACGATCACGACAAGCACTTCGCAGATAATTGTTACGTCAGTGCATTATACGGTAATTGCAAAGGCGTTAGATTGCGAAGAATACTTAGCAACGAACTTANTGAAGTGACCCTATCCNATGNCACATCTTNGCAGGTAATGCAGCGAGACAGACACGATGATAGCGGTAAGCCACGCATAGTTTNATACTGTGTGAAAAGAAGCATGAGTAAATCTACAGCAGAGCTTCCACACGTTTGAAAAATNCATTGTTCGTGTGAGACTGTGATCAACGTGGTCGAGTGAGTAGCTTAATCAAACGACGCTATGCAGGCTTCTTTTCACACAGTATAAAAATACGTGGCTTGTTAGAACAAGTCTATGCAGACATGTGGGAATAGGTCTTTATAGTTAAGGTTTAGTTCAGACTTCTTAGTGAGCACTAAGTGCAAAGTTATATTTATTGTAACGTGTAATTCATCTGCTCAGTTTTTTTAAAGCCTGCATGGTGTTCTAACGTTAGTAAGTTGTTCGGTAGTCTTGTCAACATTCAGTTCTACTTCTCATTGTTTGAAACAGTTTTGCGAGAGTGTCTAACTTTCTTTTTTCGACTGCTCGTGTTGTTCTGGCCGTTGATTATTCTTAAATTATGAATTATTGTAGAAAGTGCTCGAAAAATAGAAATTAGGCAGTTTATGAAAGAAAAAACATTTATGATAACCCAAGTGTAGAAAATATTTCAGACAAAAGATTGAGAATTGAGTTTCAACCAGCGCAGACTAGTGGTGTAGAAAGGGTAATGCGTTTTGTGCATGTCCATTTGCATTGTATCGTCAGCAACCTTAAAAGGATAAGCACAATTTCGAAGCGGTCCCGCTGGAAAAATTTCTGAGGACGCCCATGGATGCACTCATTTCAATCTAATGCTGGGGTCATAAAGTGTGGTGCTGTTTCGTTCAATCCGTTTAAGTCACTCAAAAACGATAAATGCCAAAGTTGTCAGTTTCCTTAACCTATATACCAAACGCAGTAATCAAAAAGCTTGTACTAAAGATGTGCACAAGTCGACATCCTTTTCGTCGGTGCGGCTTTCTGTCAGAATTAGTATAAGTTCTTTAAATCATTGAAAAGGGCAATTGACCTCCTCACACTGATTTTGTTGCAAACACCTTAAGTCAATGCTTCCCTAACTTCATCCCCCAATAAAACCCTGTGCATGTCAAATGTCTCCACGAACCAACAACATTTTGAGACGCGATTTGATCCTGAATTATGCTATGCTACGTTATCCTAGTCAGTTTTTTTCAAGGTTTGTCCTTGCTGCCTTCAATGATATTTTGAGAGACGCAACCATTTAATCTGAATACCGAGAAGGACGTAACGGAATGTTTCAGTGTATTTTGATGGTGGTATTAGAGCGAGTTTCTATTGTATTTCGAGCGACCGGTTCGGTCCCTCAAAAGAAAAACACTGGCCCTCTTACCACAGTGCGTCGTGGAAGGGTCAAGGTCTTAATGTAAAGTTGTGATGATACAAACACATGAACGCACTGATTTGATTAGAAACCAAAATCAAATCCCGTAAAGTTTCGATCACCCATTCCGAATAACCCACATGAAATGATTTCTCCAATGCCTGGAGACGCTGAACAAAGATGTTAATTAAAGTAGCTCACGCTGAGAGATTATTGATAAAATTTCTTAATGCAAGCTCGTAAAACCTCTCATCGAGTTACTACTCTAGAAAAAGGAAATCAAAGGTTTGCACCGCAAACCTTTATTCCAAGGCATTTCGACCTCAAAGTCACTTTGATGTCGCATATACTGATAGATTGAACAGGAAGAAATGTATCAAGCCCTTCATGCGAAAGATCTATATTGAAATAGGCTTTATGCGATGTACACTCGTATTTTTATTTCAACAAACGTAATATCGCTTTGCCTTTGAGAAAGACGTTACGAGCCCCATGGTATATAGACTTACGAAACCCTAGGTGGTTCACGCGCCAGTTTAGGAAACGTGTGCTGTAAATCAACACATCATTTCCTGTGTTAATTCCTCTCGACGAAAGATAAGTTTGCGCCTACAAAGATTGATGGCATCACCATCTTCCTGAGCTGACGAAACACAAAAGACTAAACACCTGAAGACACGAATGTAGGCAAAGATTCAGATATGGTCTTAGTAAGTGTGCAGAGTGTGCAAGGGTGTGCGAAATGGAGACCCCATTATTAATTTACGCGTTTTGAGAGGGACCCCATTTTTAGTTACACACTTTCAAAGATTTATGAGCTTTTTATGATTGTGTTTTTATTATGATTGCATAATATTATTAGAAAACGTATATTAGTTTGCTATATAATGTTGTAAATATTAATATGTTTTAACACATTTAGATTTTCAACCTAAAGATAAGAAGCCACACAAAATGACAAAACATATATAGCCTACTATAAAACAGGCCCCCAATCAAGATGTTAAAGGCCCCGAATCAGTGGATAAGCAGGCTCTTTATTCTTTGACTATGGATAAGGGTCCCAGTATTCCTCAACAAAAGGTATGGGGCCTCCAATCAAAACTTCAGAGGCTTCAAATTACGAATATACAGCCTTTTCTTTTATGATCCATTTTGCTATTAGTTGCAAGATTTATCTGGTGGTAACCTGCCAATAATCCTTATAAATCTACTAATTATCCACTTTACATATCCTTAACCAAAATACCATTCACAGAAAGCCATTAGGATAAACCTATACATTCAGTACATACCAAAAATTTGTAGTTTTCTCATATCTATTTTTTTTTAAATTATTTACTACCATACGTGCAGTGGTTGTAGTCTATTAAGGTCAAGCCAACATTGATATCTGATTACAATGTGTAGTCAATACTGCATGTTTCATTCATTCCAGTCTCATTATAAAAATTGTTTGGTTTGTTCTTTTACAACTGATATACTGCCGATAAAAGGTATGTTTATCTGTACTACTGGCAGTGAAAGTCCGAGAACAGTAAGTTCTTACAAAGCTTAGCTTGGCCCTAGGGTAACTCCACTGTTCAGACAGTTTAGAGCAGGAGCCCAGAGGGTCTAAGCTAGCTGGGAAGCTAACCAATTTTAATTGGCACTCATCATCTGGTATAGCTTTCTGTACAAGGAACTGGTGGTCTGCCGCGTCACACCTGATGGGTGTCGTCGTGGGAGGTGCTAAATGTAGCCTACCCCCCCAAACTGAGCTAGATCAGCTGAGAAGGTAACCACTTGAAACCTGTTGCAAGATGTCCAGCACAATCCCGAGAATAATAAATGCAAATGCCATGTATTTTAAGTGATGGGGAACTCCCGCCACACCTCCAGAATGCCCCGCCATAAAAACTGAGGTAGATTAACCGGAAAGGTAATCACTTGAAACCTCTTGCAAAGTGCCTAGCATAACCCCAGGAACCTGGGTTGCCAGACGCTTGAGAGAGTTTATTTCACCATATGTCACCACGGGGAGTTTTTGGGGGCTTAAAATCTCAAACTAAGTTTAAATCCCTAAAAAAATAGAAGCACTAGAACGCAGTGGCTTCTTCCACCGACACGTTGTCTGTTCAGTCTTTTAAGTTAATTTATTCAAACTGCTTCTGAACTGAACTGCTATTCAGATAGGAAGGTGGAGTTGTGTAACGCAGTTTGCTCTTGGTTGAGTTTGTTTAGAAATAATTACAAAGTTATCCAGACAGAATATTTCATTTAGTGATGCCATGTTCCTCTGCTGCGTAGACATCATTCTAGATATGTTAATATATTAGCTCACACGTGCGATGCAAACTTTATGGTAGGTTAGTAATCTAAACATTTGCCTTGCCGGAAAGATTAAACTGGGGACTAGTTAGTACCAGAAAGTTGTGAGTAGGCGTATTTCGGCCAATAACAAGCCCTATGTGCGAGATTTTAAGCAACGTTTAACCTAACTGATAGTAGGCTAAATTTATGAGTTTGCGCTCATGAAAAGGCGCGGTGCACTAGTTTGACCGGCCTCATATGTGTTTCTTCTGTAACAGTGTTGTCATAACTGTGCAGAAGGTTCGATTCTGGTTTCTTGCAATTAATTAGCTGTTTGCAGTTCATCACGGCACCTCTGAATAATTGCCGTTAATTAAATGACCATGTTTGAAACTTAATTGTTTCAATGAGCGTGTTATTACGTGTATTTGTGAATTATTTCGAACTGCAGACAGAATGCCATGCTCAAGAAGTATTTGATTTGACGAAAAGTTACAAGTTGAATCACCCGCATTTTGTTTTTTTTATAAATTTTCAGGTCATCGTGTGATTGCAAGTAGATCTACTGTATGTGCTTTTATATAGTGAGTGCAAGACAAGTGAGCGGTTTATTATAATCAGGGTTTTTTAAGGCGTTTTAGGGACCCGATTCNGGTCCCTAAAATTTCAAATTGGGTCTCTAGAATCAGAGCANATTATCATCGGNTCCTTAAGTCANAGAAAATCGGGTCCCTAGAATCAGAGAAATCGGTTCCCTACAGATCCAAACCGGGTTCCTAACATTTTCCTTAAAAAAAACTGTTATAACCATTTAACATGTTATATATATGCAGAACAAAACCAACGTTTTTTGTAGGTTTGGGTTGCTGAAAAATACTTACATCAGGCTAAGGGTTTGGAGTAGAACATTAGGGTTTTATTTAACAATTTGCTGATTCCATTCAGCAATATAAAAATCAGAGCACAGAGTATGGTTATTCTATTTTTAATCATACACTTAACTTCATGTTCAATCATGTTTTATACAGAAATCTAATAAATGATTGAAACAAGAGCAGTTTCTAAAAATGGCTTGCAGAATGCAGCTGATAAAAAACAACCCAATAAACAACAAGGGAATTTTATTTATTGGCCAGATACCGTCAGTAAAGTTCAGAGTGTAGACAGTCAAGCCAGGAGATAGTGAAAAGTTTCTTTGCTCGCCTTGCCTGCTACCACCATCGAACAAATCTTTTCATCATTCTACCAAAAGCAAACCCACAAACAACGCACAGGCAAATGCTAGTTATCCTTTAATTTATATGATTCAGTTTTCGGACGGGAGGTGTTCATTACACCGCACGACGGCTTCCACCGTCGACTGTGACATCAACTCTCAACGGACATGCGGAAGATTTCTTTTCTGGAGCAAAGAACTGTTCGTAAATGGCAACAACAGCACGCGTGAAAAAAACCCACCGGAGTTTCATAAAACCCTTTATTTCTCCTGAAAGCATACGCGAAAACCATAATAGATTTGAGCAAGTGAAGAGTTTGCTCTCCAGTAAAAAAGCAACATAATCAATCTTCATCAATAAACTCGACCGAAAACCAACGTAATCGGCAATCCGCATGGATTGGTCATGACAAGCTGTAAAAAGTTAATTCATTTAAAGTTGCTTTTACGTACCTGTGCAAGTAGTGTGATTATATAACTTAGAATTGGGTAAAGCTAGGTTTGCACATGAGCACGAAACTCACAAGTAAAAATTTCTACGCAGGATTATGTGGAGGCAGGGCCATGTTGAAAAGCAGTGAAAAATGTTTCTAAAAGACCTGTGCCGGTGCGTCGATAAATGGTTCAGCGCGTCGGTGATTCTTGTTATCTGAACAATGAAAAATGACCATGGTAATACCAACACTTCACAATAAACCATTTGCAAGGTATTTTGGAAGTCAGTCTAAAGGTGGAAATAAAATGCTGTAAAACCTTAAAGATTAGCGAAAACCTAAGTGTACATGGTTGACACAAAGTAGAGAAAGATAATTTAATTCGTTGATTTCCTGTCAAACATGAACACACAATTGTTAACCTATTATTGAGAACAACATAGTTTCACATAGGATTAGACCTTTGTCTTTGGAATGAAACCTTTTTTTGTCTATGGAGTAGCAATATATAAATAGATAGTGACGTACATAAATGTTCCCATTTCTTAATCTTTTAATTCCTGTATGTTTGAAACGTTGTGGAAATGGAATTAGGTTTTCCTTGATCATTTCTTTATACTATTGATGATACTCCTGTAGAATACCTTGAGTTTGTTTTATTAGTACTGTTGTTTAATGTACCTTCTTGCTGAGGTCGTAGTAACGATTTATGTGCAATTGCTGTTTATTTAACTTTTCTCACAGTTTTAGCGTTTGAAACCCTGTTACAGCTGACATAGCAGAGGCAGTACACAGCTATGATTTAAACTTCAAACTTTTCAAGCTTCAGTGTCTTGTTCTTCTGCTATACATACACAGAATAAGTAGGTCGCAAGAAAGCTGAAGTTCAACAGGTATGCCTGTTGTCATAAACAAGCATGGTGGAAAAAGATTTTGATGTGCCCCAGGTTCTAAAAATGTCGTATTGACATCTCAAATCTTGACCTGGAAATTTTGCAGCCGTGTTTCCCTAATCCGCAGTAAATATTACGAAAGCTTGTACATAAATTTTGCCTCTTTAGCTAAGAATCTAGAAACTACTTTTTACAGCCTTTACCCTCAAAAAATAAAGGTTGTGAGACTCTTCCGAGAGTCGTGTGGGGTGCAGCATTCGACCTTTGATCTATCTGCTTATAATTTTCACTTAATCTGGCACTCCACGTGCTCATTAATTATTCAATCCCCTTGTAAATCACTGTACTTCAAACGGAAAAGATGGAAAATTTGACATGTTATTTTCTCTATTGACTAATAAACAAAATTTTCAGTTTAATGGAAGATATAGTCCGTTATGCACGTAGAATCCCTTTTTCAAATCAGTCGTTCAGACCATTCCTGATATTTGCAAACGCAATCCTTACGAAAGAAAATTATGGGGGTAGATAACGTTTGCTATGAAAAAAACTCCCCTAAACGAACACAAAAGCCCTTTTGCGTGAAGTAGAAAACACTGTGATATTTTATGCAAACACCGAGTGGAAAATTAAGATATCAGCATAGGCACACCGGAAAATAGGACTTTGAGATCATTCATAAAATTGCAATAGTTATATCTTTAGCATCGACACACTGAGAAAGTTACATTTGTTCTGCTTCAGCTTATTCCTGTTTCTTTAACAGTGAAGTCGATGTCAGTCAGGTTCATATCAACGTCGATAAGTGTGCACATATTTACGCACCGACAGCTGACGTAACTGGAGTTTTCGTAAACAACAGAAAACCCTTTCAGAAACAGTTTGTCAAGCTGAAACAAAGTCCCTGCGATGCAGTCACATGAGCGAAACAAGTCTTTAAGTGCATTAAGAATATGCAATTGAGCAAACAGCTTGTGATCAGGTTTTAAGTGCTCAGTGGTCTGTCTTCAANGCCTACANTTGTTATTGTGTAGATGCTGCCAGTTGAAATATTGGCAAAGTTTCTCCAGTTTGCGTAGCCAACGTTTTTTTAGACAAAATGCTGACTTCAACCATGCCATTTATTGTGTTGGCTGCAGCATTTCTTATTACTGTTGGAAGTGCTCAATCAAATGGAAAACGTTTGGGTAAGACTGATATTTTGCATTCGTATAATCGGAGTATTTATGCTTTTCCGAAACGTTAAACTATGTAGTGTCGAATAGAAAAAACAAATAAGTTGAAAAAGCTGAAACCAAAGAGTTTTCATCGACAAGCTACCAATTTTGTTTTTCTTTAAACTATACGTCAGATGAAAATGTCTTAACAACAAAGCCTTCAAACTGTAAGACAACACACTTCTGATAACCAAATTGGAATGCCAAATGTTTCCTTAAAGTGATCTTTTCATTAGGCTGTAGTTAAGGAAAAACAAAATTGAATTTACCGAATAAGATTTATTTCGAGGGATGGTCGTACCGAGGAATTAAAAAATGTTGCTTGCCAGAGCGGCGGTCTGTCTCGTGCTTGGCTTTAATTGGGTGTGTTCAAAAATAAGTTTACGCTCGGTTAAATCCCACACTCGCTCCAAAAGTAACCCCAAACGCGCAGAGCAAACAATTGGGAATGGGCGCCGCTGACCATTCGTGACACACAAATCAGGGTACACAGCAATAAAACTAAACTTCCTGAAGTTTGTTGGAGTAATACCTTTCACTGTAGATTTACAATATGGAAAAGTGACAAGGTGGCACGATATGGGTTATGAAAAATGAACGAAAGGACGATTATCAATAAACCAATTAAACAGAAATGTTAGAACATTCACAACCTTACAAGAAGCACCAGTTAAATTAGTATGGGTGGTTGTCAAATAAAAAAACAAGTCTGTGGACCTGCATGATAATTACATGTTTGCATTTTGATTAAAATATATTTTACATTTTTGAAGAAGGTGATTACCGCTAGAGAGGCGGCTTTCCACGATTTTGAATCGCATTGCAATAGGAAGTGACTTAGCCTGAGATAAGAACTTTCTTCGGATGAATGATTTGCTATCAACCACGAAAGCATACACTCATATTAAAAAACTGGTAGACTTAGAATTAAATATCTTTGCATTCTGTTTGCTTAAAGTGATATTTTGTAAAGCTGCTTGGATCACCAAATATGATGTAAAATTACTCGAGACAATTAATTCCATTTCAAATAAACGTTGTTGGTAAAAATATTAGTAATTCAAAAATTAGGTTTTTCGCAACTGAATGTCGGTCGCCATGAGAAGCTAAATGTTTGAGGCTTACCTTTATTACAGAATATATTCTATGGAAAATGTTATTTGCATTAACTGCAATTTTTTTAAATACACTATTGCCCCCAATCAAGCGTGTTCTTCATCCCGAAAGCATCTTCAGCACTACCTTGCTTTGGAAATTGTTTAAACGAACAAGGGTTTTCTTTATGAGATAACGCATCGTTACACCAATATCGCTTGCGCATTTTAGACTGCATTCAGTGAATTAAGCGCTTTTTAACGCTTGACCAATGATGTTTTGTTTTGAATTGCAAAAAGTAGTTACAGTGACAAAAAAAAGACAAGCCTGGATTGTTTTAGTAATTGTTTTCATTATTTCAAGCCTTCTCCATGTTGTCAAACCTTCCACTTAGTGACAACGTCATGAAAATTTCATGCATTGAACGGCTCATCACTTTTGCCAAACTCTAATGGCAACAACTTGTTGACAAAATGATTGGCAGAGGGGCTGCGGGGATGAAGGCAAAGAAAAGGAATATAAATTTCTCAAAAAAGACCTGAAAAAATCTTCGATTCCAACGAAATAGCATTATTGATTAAAAAAGATATTTCGGGCAGCTATTTCTGTTTCATGATTCGGTCCAAAACATTCTGCGTTTAGGAAAGTCAGATATTTTGTAAATCATCCATTTCGCCAACGGCAATTGCAATTATTCTTTGAATTATTTTCTAAACCGAGCTTAGTGTCAACGCAAGTGTTTCGCAGGTGCAACACCCTCTCCAAACTGCCTTGAAACACTCAAAACAGTGAGTGACTCTGCGTCTCATACCACGTGCGACGGCTATGTAGACTGCAAAGATGGAACTGATGAAATCGGCTGCGTTTGTTCGATCGGACGTTTCACTTGTCAGTGTTACGATGCAGGCTCATGCCCCATAGGTTGGGGTTGTGTTGACGCATCACACGAATGCGATGGATGGAGTGACTGCGCCGATGGAAGCGATGAACTAAAGTGTCCTAGTGAGTGATAGAATGGTTGTTTATGGTTCAACAGACTGTGACTTTTACAAGGAGAAGAGGTTAGCTGTGTTATAGCAGATGATACATAAGCATCTCCTGGCAGTTCAGGCACAACGTTTTTTGATATTCACAACGTATAGCTGACGTCTTGCAAATAAGAGATTTCTTTAAGGAATTCTGAATCGCGATTGAGAACTAATATATGCGACGTTAAGCAACGCTCAATTGAAGGTCGGAATTTAATGGATCGTGGTTGAGAAAGGAGGTTAGAAGTAATTTTAACCTTTAGAGTTAACTAGGTAAAAACCAATGATTTGAATGAGATCAGAGAAGTTATTATTGAAAACATCTTTTCCATCCTCAAATAAACTTCATTAAATGGAAAATTCAATGATTAAAAATTAAATTAACTTTTGCTGATGAAATACGTTATTGCTTCGGGTGTCACTTTACAAACCCTCCACGTTTCACCCCATTTCTGTTAAATTTTTCCTTCTCGTGTAAATCAGTTAATACACAAAGTAGCTTCCCACACAAAGATTTGTGTCTGACGAAAATGTGACACAGAACACACGATTTCCCCCACATGGTGAAATATTTTTTCATGCCAGCCATGTTTACTTTTCAGAAATTAACTTCATGGTGTTACAAATACCAGCGTGTGTCAACTTATAAAAATTGTCGAAAATAATTCGTCGAACACACAGGAAGACAACGAACGCGGTGCACCATCTTGTGAAACGTAACAAAGCGGTTTGAGACTCTGTCATTCATGTAAAAAAGTTAGTTAAGAGTAAAGCGTTATTACTGATAGTTCTACCAATGACACCGCTCTGTGTGTGGTGGACATTAAAAGTCCTAGATCGCCGGATTGCTTGCAAACAGCAAACATAAAAAATGTTAAATACTGCAAACATACGACGGTTAAGCCCAAATTGATAAAATAGCGAAGCTCTCGGTCATGGGCGTCCTAGGAGGGGGGAAACGGGCATTTGCCCCCTTGGAAACTGGAACTAAGAAAAAAATTCTAGAAAACGCAAAATCAGCAGTTTAATTCCGATTAGTTGGGCTAATTCTTGCAATGACAGTTTGTTTACCGATATGACATTCACACTGCACAAGAGTCAGTTCACTGTTCTGGCATTATGCACTCCTGAACTGCAGCTCACTTCTGTTCCTTTGCTCCAAATGCAGGTTGCTAAACGCGGGAGAGAATTTATCTACTATTAGCCATTGTTGCGTCACAATAATATGGCAACANGTCTAGGTTCACTTCATGTTATGATAGTGGCCGTCTTGCCTCATGTAACTGTTGAACGCAGACATNTTGGCANGTAATGCAGCGCGACAGTGACTGCTAATAGCGGTAAGCCATGCAGGTTTACCAATGGTGCGCTAATTGCGACTCGCCGACCTATTTGGTGTGGATCTTCTAGATAAATAGCAATATCTCAAATTGATGAGAGTTGTTACCTCATACTGTATTTAACGTTTGTTTCATTTATCAGTGTGTTTACGCGAGTTCGTAGGCATAGGCGTAGCCAGGGGGGGTCAAAGGGGCCATGGCTCCCCAAAAATTTTTAGAAAATATAGTCATTTTGTGCTTTCAGCGGCGTTTTTCCAAACAGAATAGTGTTATTCGCCTAAAAGCAAACATTTGCCCCCCCAAAAATTTTTTTACCCCCCAAATTTCTGGGCTGGCAACGCCACTGTTTGCAAGACGTAAAGTTAGTTACCAGAGAGTCTACGCGATTTCATTTTCACAATGTCTGAATGAGAAGGAATGCTTTTCGCGAAGAGGCAATTGCAGGACCACAAAGTGGCAGAATACAAAAATAAATTGTAAGACCAATAAAGGAGTTCCAAGCCAGATTTGACTATTTCCAAAAGTTAAAACCATGCTTTGCATTCTTTGTAAATCCATTCATCGTTAATGCAGTCAGTGCTGGCTGTCCAGATCGCCAACCCTTTGTCACAAACTTGTCTGCTGCAGAAACGAAACTGACTGGCTCTAAGAAAACTTTGGTCAATGACACTCCACAGTTAATTTCTTGCCACAGGTTCCAGAAGATACCCAGAATTTGAAAGACCATTGTACAACTCATTTCTGTACATAGCACGAAACATTGGTGTGACTTTTTTCTCTGTAAATGAAGTTCGTAAAATCAAATCATCTTGCAACCCTAAAAATGAACTCTTGCGAGAATTGATTCCCACAGCTTTAACAACGTATTGTCCTGAATTTCAAGGACTAGAAAATCAAACAAAAACTTAATATTAACAATTACTGTACATTCTTTCATGTAAAACTTGCAGTCTTTACCGTATTTGTATAGACACTAAAATGGTTTTGCAGCTTGCTGGAATTTTTGGTTTTCTACAAACGACTCTTCTGTTGAACAAATTTGTCCAACCTTGGTTTATACTATGTGTAAAGAAATATGAGTGGAAAAAAAGCACTGCTGCCAACAAAGCGCATTTTTACAACCAATGCTCCCTTTAAAGTGCGCCACTGCGAAATCCCACCAGACCATCTGCGCAGTGCAATCTCATCCCGCGCACTTGTAACAATCCAAAACATTGGAAAAACACGAAAACAACGGAATCTATTTGAATTATTTATGTGTTTTGTTCGTATTTTGATAAAATTTTATACTTATTCTAATAATTTCCAACGTTTGTAATTCATTTATAACCCCACTAACTCAGCCTTAAAATACCCATGCTCACTAAAGCAAACATTTGTTTAGTGCAGGTTTTTTTAAGGAAAATATTAGGTACCCGGTATGGACCTGAAGGGACCCGAAAAAATTCCGACTAAATCTCATATAATTGGAGATGTTTTGAAGGCCAGATATTTTCATTTGTAATTTTCTCTGATTCTAGGGACCCAATTTTCAGTTCTAGGGACCCGAATCGGTCCCCTGAAACACTTTAAAAAACCTGGTTTAGTGTGAAATTTTTTCAGAAGGAAAACGCCCTATGCAACTGTTGCCGTAACATTGGTCATTTTCTTTGTGGTGTAGAAAAGGTGAAGCGTTTTGTGTAAGAACATTTGCGTTGCATCGTCAACAACCTGAGAAGAATAAGCGAAATGTCGACTTTGCCCCCCCCCTGGAAAAGTTTCTGCGGACGCCCATGCTTTTTGTAATTTTTGTTTCCAAACGATTGCATGTAGTTTCGACAAATGAAAACCTTGGCGCAAGTAAACTCAGACAATCGCACTTCGTGCCTTTATCTCGGTTTCACTATGAGCTTCCCAAAATCAAAACATCACAACTATGTTTTGTTTAGAGAGTTTTATTCCATCTCTAAATGAAGTTCATCATTCCAAAGAAAACTACTAAAATGGAACCGTACACTTCAATTGCACATTCTAGAGCCGCTTTTCAATCTCATTATGCACACAAAGTGGAGTTAAGCATTGGTTGTTTAGGCAAAGAGTCTACTAGTTAAGTGCTAAAGACTAACTTCCTAGCGGATGTACAATCAAGGAAACCTGAAACAACTGCAACCGTGAACATAACATTGTGTAAAACATTCTCTCCATTGCGTTGAACCTTGAAACGCAATGAATCTAAGTGGTCATTTAATCTCCATGACGCAGTAATTTTCAGTTTAAAAAATGTTATTTTTTGCCTGTAGGCTATGCAGTTTCATCTACTTGCATGGAAACAATCAAAACAGATCCTGGAGCAAAAGTGTGTGACGGATTTATGAATTGCAAAGACGGTAGCGACGAAATCAACTGCGTTTGCCCAACCAACCACTTCCGATGTAACTGCCGCGACAGTGTGTGTCCTACTGGATGGTGGTGTATTATGGGTAGCTACCGTTGTGATAACTGGACTGACTGCACTGATGGAAGTGATGAGTTCAACTGCACTGGTAAGTCCGACACTTTGATAGATAGATAGATAGATAGATAGATAGATAGATAGATAGATAGATAGATAGATAGATAGATGATAGATAGAAGTTTATTTGCACAAACATTAAACAATTTCATGCAAATTGAAGCGAGGGCGCTGGGACACCGAAAAAAATTGTTAAGCAGGTTGTCTTGTAGGGCATTCCTCGACAGTTGCATGAAATTATATTATAGTTTAGTGCAGTGATTTTC
>JGI24158J21664_10003810_pt1 | contig 19151 bp, 16 predicted proteins | sample Ectturendosymbi3_FD_21664 | JGI IMG/M metagenome (IMG submission 21664)
GAGCGATCCCAAGGGAGGAATGCGGGAGGGTCATCGAGAACTTTGCCCGCCGGATCCAAATGTGCCTGCAGCGCCGGGGAACTCATTTGGAGCACATTTTTTGAGCGCCAGTGAAACAAAGAGTTTTTGCAGTACAGACTTGAAACTTGGGAGATGTCTGCTACACAGGTTTGACCTAATGTAGCTGAAGTTTTGTGTCAATCTAAATACAATTTTGGAAGTTATTCGAGTTTTGGTGATGACTGATTTTTTGTGTCACCCTGTAATATATCCCGAAGCAAGCTGTCCTCGAAAAATGGTGGTGTACGCGGAGAAACTTACACCACACAAAACTTCATGTGTGTAAGACAGACTTATGGAAAAAAATGCAAAGCATTCTTTTCAACAAAATTCTAATGCTTTTTTATCAAAATGGATACATCTTTTCGCACCACCCTGTATTTTCCATTTTCTTCATTTAGATGAGTATCGAAGTAGTTTCTGTTGTAACTTTCTGAAACTGCAACGCTACTAGATTCGCTCAACGAATCAAGTCAGTACGACTTCTGTCCGCCAAGAATACTCTTCAGGAATATTTTTTGTATTAATAAACTGCCAACGTAAACATAGCACATTGCTTAATCCAGACTAAAGATGATCACGGAACCGGTTTTTCGGAGTGGACTCCGACCGGAGTTTGCATTTTGCGCCAGAGTAGGAGTTGATATTTTAAGTTTTTCCAGGAGCAAGGGTGAGACCCAGAGTTTCCTAATATACGGTTTACAGGGATTTCATCTATAATTTATGTAGTGATGTTTATTTTGTTCACTTGGAATGGAATTCATTGAAACGAAATGTATGAAAAATGTTTAGCATAGTCCTGTGTTACTATACTGAGACTCCTGGGGGGAAGCAACGAGCACTGTTACCATTGCTGATGATTCGTCTGATACGTCTTTGGGGGTACAGTGTAAAGCGCAGACATGCGTCAGGGTCGTTAAGGGATTTGCGATGACGTTACAGAAGTGAATAAAACAGGGTTGACATGCACATTCTAAAATCAGAACAAATATGTCCCTAAGCTTTTTCAGATATCATGTAAAAGGTTCTCAGCAAAATGTTGATAGCATCTGGAAGGTTTACTGCAAAAAAACGCCTGAATGTTTGTCACGAGTTGCTCGACTATTTCGGAGTGGTGGCTGGAGTCTGAGTTGATGTCTTCGAATCTTTCGTAGCAAGAAAACTCAGCCCGAAGCAGGAGCGGAGTCTAAAAAACGTGACTGCGCTCATCTCAGATCCAGAGGCGTGCGCGAGGCCACGAGCCGACAGTGGATGCGACAACCAAACCCTGCTACGTGTGCATGCTCACTTTTTAAAGGATAACAAATTTTAAGCAGCAGCTTCAAATTAACACCGCCACATACAAAAGGATAAAAACTAGACAAGCATGCATGCGCAGAGATTTTTGCTCGGTTCGAAACAAGGCACAACTGTCGGATGAAAGTCAATTATATCCAGGGCAGAGGCACTTTTACCTTTCTCTTTGGCAAGTAGCATTCCACGCAGCGAGTTCAATGACGTTATTTGTGAACGAAAATATTTCATTGTCGTCCATCACGATGCTGACGTCATCGCAAGCGATTCTCGTGACGTGTTCCGTTTGATCGCAACTGTGAGAACGAAAGCGAGAAGTATGTAAAACACATACAGTAGCGCAAAGTATTACCGAGCTGCAGTTACGAGAAGGCAACAAGTTGGTTAAATGTTGAAGAAACAAGCAATTTTGATGCAAGGCAGACGGTTATACGTTGCTATGCTGTTTTGACCAGAGCAAACCCGATCTACACACCTGAGTGTTATGCACAGTTAAACAGATTCAAGAAAAAGATGCAGACCAAGCGATATTTTTGTGTTTTCCGACACAAACATCGACAGCACGAAAAGTATCTGAAGCTTCCATAAAAATGCTTTTCGGGCCGTGTGTCGTGGCACGCGTGTGCGCTTTGAAACCTTTTTTTCACTTTAACATTTGTAAGCAGGGAATCCTACTGTTATAAAGCTTTGAGTTACGCGCAAATGCTACGAAAGCAAGCTTGATGTATCAATAACAACGCTAGTCGCAAGCAATCCACGTCAGCATCGTTATAATACATACTATATACAATCAGTTTTGCTGCAAGTTGCGTCATATAACACAAACATATGAAGTAGCTAAAACCTGACAAGTTAAAAGAAAACTCAAGAAACGAATGGAGCGAGGCAGGGAAGCCTAAATGAATCTGGCATCTGGTAGATGAGCTAAAAATAAGATGGAATGCAAATAATCGCATTGCTTCGAATGTTCTGCTTGCTAGAAACGCATATTTCAAAAACATTCAAATTTGATGAGTAATTCCATGAAAGGCAGTTTTCAGATTTAGTCATGATCCTTGACCACTTCTTAATGCGGCTTCACACAGAATCCGGTTACGACTTATGACAGTCTTCACACATGCAGCAAGAACACCATCACCGACAACCACGGGAATCCGGCTTACAACAATTTTAAGCAAGCCGAAAGCCGGTCGAAACCGAGAAAATTACGCCGAATCAGGCCAACGGACTATGTGTGAAGACTGTCGTTGGCCATAAGCCGGATCGTAAGCCGTAACCGGATTCTGTGTGAAGCCGCCTTTAACCAAAGACAACATTATTATCAATTTTTACTCTTTGGCACATGACCGGCGTACCGTGTATCTTTACGGGGAAAATCCTAGCAAACGGATTCAGAAAAAAAGCAACAACACTAATCTTTGAAAGGTATGCAAACCACGTTAAAGTATGCTTTTTGCTATACGCAGTACCTTAAGGCCGACATGCAGAGCTTGACGCACTTCTTGTCAGTCACATTTAACTGCACGTCAAGCGGCGTAAGGCTGACACGCAGTTCCAACACTTTCTTCGCTTGCTGTTGTGCGCTTCTGGCATCACCACGCATGCTCGCAGAATAAGCGCTTCCCTCGTTCGAGGTCACATTCACGTGATCGCCATTGGCCCGGTACGCAAGGTTCTTCGATGCCATGGCGGAAACAGGGTCTTTGGACCTTCGCGATCGAAAAAACGGCGCCAACGTTCCGAAAATCCCAGTTATTTCGTAATGTAACAATGCGTGCAAAGCAGGGCTCCATCGGAGTAAAACCGGTTCCTCTGAATTCAACGTAACGGTCAGATGACGCGCGACTCGTCCAGTCACGTTCCGTTCGACGTGTGATTGGTCAATATAAGCGCTGGTGCGTTCATCGAAGGCAACCGCGCCATCTCGCTCAAATCTTTCGTCGAGGTCTTCCATGCCGAACTTGCTACGGAAACCGACCTGATATGGAAAAGAACCTCAAGCGTGTAAATAAATATTCAAACATTAGGTATTCGAAATTATACACGAATCACTGGAAAAGGCAACTGGAAAGTCGAAGAGGTAAGTAGCAAAATAGCTCGGGCTTTTGTAACTGACGTCAATTAGTAAGCCACCTAAGATGACACCATGGCGAGTTCAGCGTGGAGCAGTAGTTACATAGGTGCAGCAACGAATAGGGTGGAGACCTCCCGCTTAGTTTCTGAATAGCACCGATGGTAGAATCACTAGAAAAGCGAAAAGGCTGCTGCTGAACTGAAATGATTTTCAAAATATATTTGAAGACAACTCCCTAAACAAAAGATTGTAATGAAAGCATTCATCCACTTATCTACCATAGACATGGCTATAATTACGTCAGTACACAATTTCCAACCCAAACTGGTTGTAGGGTCGAACGCCAAACCGGATGTAAAATTTCTATAAAATGCACCTTCAATTTTTTTCCATTGATGGATGCGAAGGCAGTGGCGTTGAGTTGTTGGGACAAGATAAACAAAGCAAAGGCGCTGGAGTGGCATACAAAGACATTTAATACAGAATCGAGGAGTTTCCCCAAGCACTGTCATTTGAAACAATGAAGTTGTCACTACAAACGCTAATAGCAAACTGTTGGCGGGAAGGGCACCAATTTTTCGAACGCACGTCACGAGGTTATATTGCAATAACTGTCAGATTATTTATGAAGTTTTGGCTGCTTCCTTGTTCTAGAGAGAGTTGTGCAATAAGCGTAAAAAAACATTTTTTTGTAACATAGTAAAATTGCACATAGCGCTCCATGACAAAAATAACCATTAATTAGTTCCGGAACAGCGTCAGAGTAAATCAAGAAGCACCAGCTTTGTGGATTAAGCCGCAAGGCTGTCAGTTGCTCAACATGTTCTCACGACCGGTCGAAATGTTGAAAGATTCCAAAAACAGGTTCTCCCATGGCCTCACGCCAAAACGGTGAGGGGCACACACGGTAAGAGCCCCTAACATCGATGCATTTCAACTGCACGATTCTTTCTGCTGTTGTGACATTCTTGAGTGTTACATTGCACCATCGAGTCTCTTCAACTTTTAGCGCATTGCACACCATTCAAACACTGTTCATCTGCAAATCGGCCGAACGCGTTTTCGTTCTTAAATGTTAGAATCCGCATCAAAATCCCTTATACATTCTGTGGCTGTCAGCAGGGTTCTCGAGCTATACTTTTTCCTGCGACGCAGTGATTCCACAGCATCTACCCTCACTGATGAAAAAAATCCTCACTGTGCACTTGGCGTTTACAAAATCTAATATCCAACGTTTTCCTATTCGGAAACCGGTATATGCCCTGATTGCTCTATGATCGTGAATGCTGAATACTCTTATACAGAATTTATCGCACGTATTAACCATACTAAAAATATGTGCTCAAAACAAAGTATTATTGGCTACGCGGTTAATTACTCCTATCAAGGTTCCCACTTAACAGCTATGTTTTTAAGAAGCGCAGCCCAAATGACTCTAGGCCAGCCCTTCCTGAGTGGGGTTCTACATCCCTAGTTGTGGGTTTATGCCGCGTGTTGAGCACACAAGCCGCTGGTATCAAATAAAAAGAGCGAGAACGGAAGTGCCAAATAAATCGGGAATTTTTGATGGACAGTTTTCGCAACCCAGCCACACTCACATGCATCACTAGAATGAAATTACCCGTGAACTTACCATTGCAACGTAAGACTCAACACAACTCTGGTTAGTTTCCACACACCTTAATGCTTGTTTGGTAGAAAGTCTAGCCATGAAAACTTTGGTAACTATATTTTACTAAATACTTGCAGAGTCCTGTGACACGACACATCAACTGCCTATAATCCTCGCAAACATGCATTCACAATCAACGTAAACAGCAGCACAATGTTATTTATCTCTTCTTGGCAAGGTAGTCATATCTTCACTTCTGAAATCCTGTTAGTTTAAGCATTATCGCATTGACAAGCGCGAACGGCAAGGATTAGCAGATAGATATCGATAACAAAGTCTTTCAGGTCAACATTGTATTATGCCATTTTTTGATCAGCAAAATGAAGGATCGCAAACATTACTTAGTTTCGAGGGGTTCAATCAGCAAATAATTAGGAATCTCCGAACTTCTCGCACCAATTCGATTAGCCTTTCTGTGCGATGCCGCCAATCAGCCTTACATGCTTAAATTTTAAAGTAGGGCATTCACAAAATTGCCCAAGTGCTGCCAAATTATCAGCAAACAGCTACTGCTCGCCTTTCCATATAACTGAGATGTGAGAGACCCAACCTGAAAAATTGATACAAAGCCGCACGTCGACAAAGTCACCTGTCAACTCTGAGTCATTTACAAGCCAGTCACTTACGAGCAAAACTCGTTCCATCTCACCTCCAACAGGTCAAAGTAGAGATAGCTGTTATACACCTTATCGGCGTTAACGCACTTGTACTCAGCAGCAAGAGTCTGCTGCCGCCTCATGCTGGCCGGTATCTTTGTGTCTGGGGTGAAGTTGCCGCTGCGACCAGCCTCGTACTTCGCAAAGGCTGAGAAGTATGGATTGTGAACGGTTGTGATGGCAACACCGGCCAGGCTGAGATTTCGTCTCGCACCCATGGGATCGTCTTCAGTGGATGTGGCGTCGCTACCGCTTACCTCCACCTGGAACAGATTTATCAGAGCGATGAAAACAAACATTTTGGCATCTTCCAAACCTTCCACTCATAACGTGAGGTTTTAGTAGTTGGTTTGGTTACGTACTGCACGGGCGTAGAAACTTTGCGCAAGTTTGAATCATCGCAAAATGATAAAATCAGAGTGCAATCCGCTGATTCCTCGAAAGCATACAGAAGACCTAGTGCTTTAACTGTTTGTACACAATAATTTAATATCAGACCGTAGCCGAGCGTAACAATGAAAGCCACTTCCCAGGCGCAATCAACTCGACATGAGAGCTCATGCGAAGCTCACCCACCCGACCTGCAGATCATTGCAAGACCTTATGATTTTGCCTGTGGCAACAATCAGTGCAATAATTGAAATCTACTTGATGACGATCGAGTACAGTCAGTCTGAAGTGAATCTGCACAGGTTCGCAACAGATTATCTGGATGGTACTTGTTTCACTAAACAGATGCAGATACGTTTATCCTCCTTAACATTTGTTAATTAAACTACCTTTAATGCCAGTGGTGTAGTCTTACAACTGCCGCTGGCCATTGGCGAAGTTCGAGCGGAGCGGTAGCTTACAAATGCTATCCTCCAATAATAAGCAGTATTAAAGTGAATGCAAAAATAACTTTTTTATTTACTTTTAACTGATCGATCCGACCGACAAAGCAGTCGCCGCAGCGCATTGCATCCGACGACAGTACGAAAGCGTTGACCCGTGACATTTCCACTTCAATGCACGCGATCGTGTATTGGTGCACGGTGCCCGGTTGATTTGCATCGTTGTTATCAACTTGCTGGGATGAATATGATTCTACGCTTGCCGCCTGCCAGAAATAGAATTGCGAGACAATTGACAGCAACGTAAACTCGCAACTTCCGTCACGAGCATAGCTTAAATTAGATTGCCTCTTTTATTCCCTACTTTCCCGCTTGGAGTGTTTTGATGCTGCCCGGCTGTGGATCTGGCATCATCGCGGTTTTATAGCAAAGCGTAACCACTGAAGACTGGATATACCGGATTATATCAAATGTTTGATAATTTATTCAATAGCGTGCATCCCACCACGTGGTCATGCTGGATTCTGTAAGCTAGAGCCTGATGCAACAAATCAAGAGTTGCTATAGAACAGATAAACGATCAATTCGACAACAATTTTCATATAGAGACATATAATAACAAAGTATACTTTAGAATGTTCTGTTTAATGCTAGCAAAACGTCATGAAAAAAACAAGATTAAATGCCTTAAACAAGACGTTACATTTCCATCCACAGGACACCCTCATGGACAAAAATTATAATCGCGATGACTGCATAAAACGAGAACTATTTGCTGCTTGTTGGTTGCAGAGGAACCACTACTTATTGAATTGCGCTGCAAACCTGGAGCATCACCACTAATCCTTACGGTCTGGTGATAAGTCTTGGGGCACATGATAAAAGCATCGGGATATGGGAAGGCGAAAGGCAGTTTAATAACAAAAACTATCCTGGCGCAAAGAATAGCGAACATTGCGGCTTTAACTGAGCCTGAAGTTGACAGCACCACTGCAAACGCCACTTAAAATGGAACAAGTGAAACAAGCTCCCCAAAAGAGCAGAGAAACTTTTGCAGGGTCGCCAAAAATTGCCACAACCTTAACACTTCGAGAAGATTGATCCACACCCCACCTTCCCTGTGTCTATATCAGTCGCGTAGTTTCCGCCAGGACGGACAATCTCCTGGAGATGCCCGCACATTATAAACATAATGCACAAAATCTTACCTGGCGACGAAGCAACTTCTGCGCCTTCCTAGGCGAGGACGAGCAAGTGCCTGAGACGGTGCCACCGCGATCCGGGAGGGCGATCACCAGAAAGCTTTTTAAAGCTTCAGCGGCGCACTTTGACAGCTCAGCTTGCAATCCTGCCACTTTAACGTCTATCAGCAGCGACAGCGGCTGGATGGTGGCAGAAGAAAGAGAAGTTGACACAGGATGTTTGAAACTGGAAGAGCCATGAAGACGCAGGTTTTCAATGGCAACAACATGTCCCCACTGGTGAAAACCACTCCTGTTGTAAAACCAATACAAAGTTACACAGATCTTGCGTTTTCACACACGATGTTATTGGCCAGTATGGTGTCTCCAAAAAACAGAAATCACAAATTTTTGAACAAAATTGTTGAATTTTAATTTCTCTTTTATGCTTTTTCAGGATATACAAGTACAGTTTGTGCATGAGATATTGGAACAATGACCTTCTCCAACATGCAAGACATTTCGCGTGGAGGTCTACTTCGCCAACAAATCACACACTTTAGTGCTCGGAGCGGACTTCTTGGATTCAGACAAGGCCATGCCACGGTCTCCGACGCATTACATAAAGAAGCAAGGGGCCATTGCAGCAGGAAAAATACGAGCCAGCTTTTTTTGAAACAGTGGTTTATTTTAGACCAGACGAAAAATCCTGAAACGAAAAAACGGTCAACAGAGATTGAGCATTAGGTCCAAGATGTGTTGGAGAAAGATTGCATTGTTGCGTGGTTTAAAAACACCGAAGTTATTGTAGCACTACTCATTCTCGCCATTCACCTCCACGTCTGTTCAACCCTTCAAGGCTGCGCGAGAAGTGCCAAAAAGCAAACTACACTTCTGCGATTTTCCTGTTAAGTTAACGCAAAAAAGGATAGTTGTTCATACCGAAAAATTGGTTGTTTTTTGCCAACTGAATGTTCGATGCTTCCTACACGTCCATCGTCGCCGTCTTGTTCAACCTTCAACAAATACCAAAGCAAATGATTCCGAAACACTTTTCACAAATCTCAGCAAGCCAGTTCTAGACACCTTACCATGCACCAGAAGTTGTCTAACTTGAACATAAAGTTTATGTCTCTTGACTGGGAACTCTCGTCGACTGAACCGGTAAAAGAGTCGAGCGCAATGCTGAACCTAAATCAAAGGAAATAGGGCATCACGCTGACAATTCATCAACAGAACAACCAGTCGAACCAAGCTACGTGAAAATTTTCATGAATGCGATAAACTGGCGACATTACGACATGTCCTCGATGGACAAACTCAAAATTTGTTCCATTCTAGCGAGAAAACCGCAACACCAATTCTTATTTTAAAACCAGTTTGCTGCAGAACGACTCAACCATTTTTGCCTGTGGTTACAATGGCAAAAAACAAGGAACTCATTTCCACCTGATTGAGCGTTTGAATATCATGCAATGACTGCATTTAAAAAACTATTGGCAATATGAAAGAAAATCAAAAATTTGCAGATCATATTCCGCAAAACCCAGAACTCCCTCATGGAATTCTGGGATTTAGCTGAGTTAGGATTGAAAGGCAACATGTTAACACCAGAAAAAACACTACGAACCCTGGTGGCGTATCGCTGCCGTCTTCAGACGCAACCAGCGGCGTCATGATGACGTCGATGCTTGCGTCGTAAATGGTGCATTCGAACACAACACTTATGCCGGCTGCTCGCAAAAGCTCGGGAAAGTTGACCTTGGAACCGGAACGAGGGGGCGATTTCCTTTCTACAAAAGCGGCATTTTCGGTTCCTGGGCAGAAAGAGTGTTTTATGCACTGAACCACACGTGCAGCGACTCGTTCTATTTCAGGCAACCCAACGCTACACTGCACGAAGAGCAGCGGTTCCCACATTTTTTGAGCGCGGCCCAAATCTCAAATTGGTGAACATCTGGCGACCCAAGCCTCAAACAGCCTATGAAAAAAATAATGATTGTATCGTACGGATAATTTTTGGCAATAAGTTGTTAAGCTCATTTTTAATGTCAGCAATTGACTCTTTTCTCAAGTACATACGTTACAGACAAAGACGAGCAGTGGCAACACTGAAAATATACAACACGGGTTTGGATTGCCTCGACACGACCCATTTTTTGACCTTTCGCTACCCATACTGTGGGAACCACTGACGTACAGGATGTTGAAAATTTGGTCATAACACTGCATTTCGCAAAACACACACGCATACACAAAACTATATATCGAAAGGAAACCTTACACAACCACGAATCAGACAATATGAACTTACCAGAGTGTGTATTTCGCCTAAGAGGTATGTATCTTCAGCTCTTAATCAAACACACACAAAAACAATCATAATACCATTACGATTCAGCGCACCTTCCAAGAGATCAGGTGCAAGAGGTTCCGGTGCACTGGTAGTTCTATGCCGAACAATGCCACCACTTGCAACAGGTCGTTGAGTGCTTCCAGTTGAAACCGATCTGCAAAAAAGTGTGACTAAGCGCAATGCCTGAGTTGCATTATAGACGTGAGTTGTTGTTAGGATAATTGGGCAGCAAAAAGACCGTGAAAATAAATTACTGCATCAGTGATCGCTCAGAGGATCACGCTCTGCTGGTTAAAAAAAACTGGCAAATACAAATAGATAACGTCGCTGTTAGACAATTAAACATTTTTCAAATCACCACTCTCCAAACGGGAGATAAACAAGGAATCAATCAGCAAATTTTTGAAGAAATCGATTTCACGTAACATTATGTATCCTCAGTGCTAAAATCGACAAGCAATACTTCAGGGTGAAACGTTGACAGACTAAGGCAAGAGCAGGGAAAGGAAATAAACTCAAGACTAAAACGAACAAATCCGAACACAAGCTGACAATTAAAAACTGGAAATACATCTTTCCCAAATACTGCTTTCACTGGAACTTCAAACCTAACTGATGCCGTGCGAATGTTAGAAGACAAAAGGTAATCTCACCTGGATTCTCCATCAGGATTAGCAGCAACTGTTTGTTGAAAAACCGCTTGAAGCCGGCGAGCTTCGAGTAATTTATTGAAGATAATGTTCCAGAACTGAGCCGATTCCTAAACGAAAAGTTGCATTCAGATGTAAAACTTAGTTTTGCCAGACCGTTTAAGCACACATAATAAACGGGAGGCCTAAGTTTTGAAGCTTTGTAGTGACCTCGTGTTTAATGTGGAATTTTTTCCAATGTCACAATGGCTTAAATTAAGAGGTTGTGTTTGTTAATTGTTAGAAATATTCTGTAATGAGTTTGATTGAGTTCTACAAAGTTAAATTTAGCCATTTGGTTTAGAGATCTGATACTGATTTTAAATGGTTAAGAACATCAGACAGTTCTTCTCCAGTGTTTCGATCGAACCGTCTTACCTGATAAGAATTGCAATTAGATCTGCCAGTAGTAAATACATATCTCAAATATAATCGCTATCTGTCGTCTTTTGGCGTGTTCTTGTTATTCCGCTGTTCAGCTTGTGAAAGTCAAGATAATGTACAAATTGGCAGCGGCCACATCGCAGGCTAATCTCTGATTCTCTCTGTGCTCCACTGACGAGGTCACCAACACCTAAACGGTGTTATGCGGTTTCATGTGGCATAGCAATTTTTCTCAAAACTAAGCGTGGCAATGACGATCACAAAGATCCAGGAAACGATACCGTCAGGAGAATGAGTAAGTTGAAAATATCAAAGGCTGTTTCCGTTGGGCCGACTTGCAAAAGAAAAAACGCGGCGAAAGTGTTTCATTTAATCGACGTCGTCTTGTGCCTGCATCAAAGCCATGCGCAACAGTTCGGTAACTTCACTGCTATTCCGCTCAACCCTGGTCATGAATCTCAATTTTCTTGCACCAAAGAAATGTTAACCATGCGTTCACTTCCAATGCCAAACACTCTTTGCATTTGTGTGGTTGCGGATCTTCAAACCCTGTACCTCTCCATCCCCTGCGTGTCATTCAATAAATACACAAGTTGAATTTACGCAAACTACAAAAATGAAACCGGTGGTAGGGTCAGCGCGTGACTGCGGAAAGCTTAACCTTCCTCGAAACTTGCTTTTTTTCGCAGAGACATTTCGTTCGTTCATTTGTCCTATAATAGTATTATTTCCGTAACAGTGTTCACCATGTAGCCTATACTTTAGCACGATAACCGAACTGACTTCATTATCTTCGGTCATTTCATTAAAATTCGGTTTATGGCCGAAAAAAAACTGGCTTGAAACACGTGAAACGAAAGCCAAAGTTTTGAAACAGTTCAGTTCGCGAAAAAGCAACTAGCATGACGTGACGTCAACTGCGCCGTTAAAGCGACTACATCCATGTATACAGATATTTATTCTTAGGGTCAGTGGGAATTAGATTCCGTCACAATTCACGACACACAACTTTTGATCCAATTGCAAGCAAGTGGATCGAAATGATTGGTGGACATGAAATCCCCTCCGACCGAAGCTTCGTGTCAAAGGTAATTTTTTCGCATATATCGTTGGTTTTAAGCCGGCCTAGTTTGGCAACCAAGAAAACCCAACGAGTTTTCAGGATTTCCGCGCCAACCAGAAATAAGCAATAATGTCATTTAAAAAGTATCAAATAGAAAAATGACAAACGTTAGCGTGTTAGCTTGGAAAAATTGAAAAAGCCGATGAAAAATGCGAAGTAGGTACCTTGTGTATATATCCGGCGTGCCACGAAGTAAAATCTAACGAATTCGAGAGGACGCCATTAGCGTTAAGTTTAATCTCCACCACAGTCTTCCCCATTTCTCCGACTTTCCTCTTGTAATAGTCGGTCATTGTCACGTCGTCAATTTGTAGCCGAACATATCCTGTGACAAGCGAATCACATATGAAACGACATTGCGTGCTCCGAACTCACAAATAAAGACTGATTTACCACATTTAGTGACATTTAAGAAAAAACATTTTATCTACAACAAACAACGTCAAATTCCACTGTTGTTCGAGCTGTGCCCGGAAAATTTGCTGTCGCGGCCCGGTTAGGTACGTGCGAACGTCTCTAGACGAAATTTTCCCTTGGTGATTTTCCGAACATACGATAACAGACGTTTAAGATCGCAAATCGTTTAGATTGCAAATCGTTAGACTTCAGGAGATTTTGGTGTTCTGCATAAAGTCGTAAATTTACCAGGTGACTATGTTCGAACTGGAGCTCAGGAGAGCAGCCAACACCCACCTGAAATCTATGCGACCTTGTAGAGAGGAGGCAACTCTGAGGGAGCGCTAGTACAAAGACGGCAATGCAATCGACCAAATGTTTAGGTGAAGATATGATACCAGCGTGAACTTTTTCAAATAACATTAATTTTTCCCACAGTTCCCACAAGTTTCACTAGCGTAGGGGTTAAACTCCCCAAAACTTGGATTGCTGAAAAACGCAAGTGTTTATGCAGGTCTTTCACGCTTATCACGAGGTAGGGTAATAAAAAACACTAATAGGTGAAATTCCAAAGAAATGAAATTCCAGTATTCATTGTTAGGAGGAACAGCTTGAAGGTCGCGGAGCACAGTGTGAGAAACGCTTGTCTAGGACAAGAGAACGGGAAGACGTCAGTGCGGACGCACCACACCACTGACCCTCTCCAAGTGTACGATATCTCTACATGTTATGCTGCTGCTGTTTAGTTCCGGCATCGGGTTAATGAACTCTCTAACTTTTCCTTTTCTGAGAATCCGAAATTCGGCGAAAGCATTTAAACAAAGAACAATGAGGTTAAGACCAAGAGAAAACAACAGCCCATAATACAAAAAAATGAAATGCAGTTTGCACAGCCATCTTCCTGCATGATTTTTGTACAGGTTCATTGAGAAAAAAAATAAATGATAGCATTGCGGGAGCACTTGTGGCTTCGCCTACATTTTGAATGGCTACATACCGCTTGGGACATTGAAATGAATTTCTGGATCCCCACTGTAGTTCACAGCAACAGGATTGGTCGAATCTTTAAATTGTCTTAGAACGATCTGGCTGGACACGACGTGAGCCCCTCTCGTCGTTTCTCCCATTGTTTCATCACCGAAAAATGCGATGCCAAAGGAGCGTATGCTGATGGTGGACGTTGCAGGCAGAAACCTGACAAAGCGATCCACTGACTCTTGCAGTTTCTCTATAAGAAATTAATTGCTTTATCACTACCAGGTATGTAGAAAAGTCTTGTCTTATCTCTAAATCTATGAATTTGGTCATGCGTCCAATCCACGTTACTAACGCAAACGTTCGCCAGATTTCGGAGGTCAGACACTTCAGGGCGAGTATGTCTAAGAACCACGTGGCCATTAACATTGCAAAAGCGTAGCTACGCGCTTGATCAGTGTTGTACGAGTGCGTTGTACAGGCGGCTACATCACAAGATTCAGTTAGTTGAAAGAATACATGTGAATTTGGGCTCCATTTCACATAAAAGAATAACAGTTGATTGCGACACACTTTGTGCTTTCCTACGCACCATCATCAACACTTCAGTGAGTCAAACAAGTCAGCTTGAAAAAAACTTCACATGCAACTGCCTTCACCGCAGAAACCAACGCACAACAGTATAAAAGGACGCTTAAAATTCGTTTAGCAAAGCTCGCGCCACAGTTTTATATGAACTGGCCCAGCAAACGGATGATGTCACTAACTTAAGATGTCAGCTATTCCGGAAGATACTTCTTTCGTTGGTTTCGTGTTTGGAGTCAGTCTGGGAAGGAGAATGCCTGGTATGAGGGCACCTTCATGCAACTCGATCTGAAGCCTTTTCAATTCAGCATCAACGGACATAAGCTCAACTGATGGATACAGGTGTTCGGCCACGACAACCACTTCCAGGGAGCTGGAAATCTCGGCTATACATGAAGTAACTTCCGAAGCCTGCGAAATTGCACCTTTTTTACCTTTTTTTTCTACTTTTTTTACTTCTCTGCATAGCTTAAGAACAGCAAACATGTTTGTTTTTTGCTATTCAGTTTTTAATGTTTTGTCCGCTACAATGGTTTCACACAATAATAAGGTCATAAAGAAGTCGACATTTTCTTCACAGAATGGAGTACGGTTTATGCAAGGTGTATATCCAACGCAACACACAATTTCATAATTCGTAAAGATCACATCAAGCACAACTGATTCAATGGTCCCACAATCATTGTACTACCAAAACATCAGGCTTGTCCATGGGAATATCAATCCTATGGGAATCCCATGGGAAACGCCCCAGGGGATGGGATAGCACACATTTGTATTTCCCATGAGACTCAGAAATAGAATGAGGGTGTCGAAATGTTACTGAATTGTCATACTTAGACTATACTTCTGAATTTTGAAGTCAATAAATTTTGTCGTCTCTGTACATGTAGTCCTATTTAGTAGATACTAAACCTAAACTTCCATAAATTTAATAATTTTAATTGAATTGCATTCCATATTAATATTATAATAATGTAATGGGAATCCCATGGGATGGGACAGGCACAAATTGCTATGGGATGGGACAGATAAATATGTCCCATGGACAACCCTGCAAAACATAAACAGTACACACATAACTTTAAAAGGACACATATCCGTAGTGTGCAAGAGAAACTGTTTAAAACTGGGGAAAAGCTTAATAGCGCATCAAGCGTTCTAACGTTAAAAATGCCGGGTTTAACACAAGATTGTTAGAATCAAGCCACACCGGCGAAAAAAACAAAGTTTGGAGTTGCTGTAAAAACAAGTAACCATAACAAGCGCATCGCAATCAAAAATTTACGGAAGAACTGAGTAAAACCACTACGGATCAAGCACTGATCCACGTCATTAGTATTTTGATCATAGCTTGCATTCATTAATTAACTTTACACGACTGCAATTATCAATAAGACAATCGACATTTCACGATTCAATTGATTCCGAATGTGCCGCAAAAGCGTCACTAACAAGACATAAAAACTTTCTCAAAGCACAGGCACCTCTTTCGGACTTTTCAATATTTTCCCATCCATGTTGTCAACTTTTAAATTTCCAACCAGGGCATTGTTCTTGCTGTCTGCTCTGCTGGATATGGAACTTTCTGAGGTCAAATGAATCCCAGCCAAATTTAAGTGCACCAGTGAATCAGGCACAAGTGCATGAAGCAACATGACGTTTAAGACATCCACATGTAGCGAAGCATACTGCGAATATAAGCAAAACCCGTTAAACAATTAGTTATCCGCACTGCATCGTCGTTTGAAAGCAGAGTCAGGCTTAACCCAAAACAACTGCTACCGGGCATATGCTGGGGACTCGAATCACAACCTGCAAGAGTCAGAAACGGTCGAGCAGGATATAAATTATTTGGATGAAATAGGTACCAACAGTAGGTGAAGTTGTCTTGCGTGATAGCTGACAGAGGGGAAGATATCCCTTATCTATCAAGCATAGCTGTTACATTGTACCGAATGGCGGCTGGCTAGTTTCCGATCACTCCGTGCATTACGTTTGTTCCTGTAAAACTCGCACGCGCCGATAGTGACCTCCGAAACCACTCACTGAAAACGACAGCAACTACCACTTTTCTGCAAGTGCTCACTGACAAACTTTTAGGAAAGCTGAGCACGTTTCATGTCAAAACAACTGCGTAAAATATTTGGCGGTTATTTTACTCATTACATGCAGTATTCATTACATTACATAACATGCCGCACTGAGTGGGATGGACAGTGGACACCGCCGGATTAATTTGCAACACATAATGAGATTTTTACAGTCGGCAGCTGTCATCCAAATGGTTTACCCAATAGGCTACCGGAATTTCAGGTTATTGCAGTGGCCGAAACCATATTTCGAAGAAATACGCAGATTACCCTTAGTAATCTTGGCTCACAAGCAAAACAAGCTTTCCACATTAGGTTGGGTGTAACAACAATATGCTCTGTTCCTTCTGCTTGATGCTACTTTGAAAAATAGCGCAGTATTCACAAACACAGATTCAAGCAAAACGACCATTTTTAGTTTTATTAGATTACTGAAAAGTCTCTTGACACCATTGACAAACGAAAAACAGGCGATAGAGTCTAGGGAGATTTAGCACTACCTAAACAGGAGATTTAACACTACCTCAAATCGTTAATGTATTCCCTGCAATTAATTTTATCTTCTGTTGTATCTATCTGACCTTTGAAAACAAAATGAAAATGCAATATTTTCCAAACGTTAGCCAAAACGTTTTTTTTTTCGCGAAGACATTTCGGTCATTTTTTTGCTGAGGCATTTTGGTCACTGAGACATTTCGGTCATTTGTCTCACAGTTGTATTAAAACTCTCCGCAACAGCATTCGTTAGTCTATATTTTCAGACATTCTGTTCGAATTGACTAAATTTTTTCAGTCATTTCAAAGCAAATTCGGTCCATGACCGAAAAAAACCCTGAGCCAAAATAAAAATCATCCAATTTTGAAAGTCAGTGCTAACTTCTTAAGGCTTACGAAACAAACAGGAACAGCAAAACTTTAAAATACACTGCATCAAACGTATGCATGTACAAAGGACACTCTGGGTTTTTAAAGAAACATTCGCCATAATATATCAAGCAGAATTGCAGTGAGCAGCATGTGGGTAATGATTTTACAGTGTTCGTTTAATCATTTCCACACCAACGATGAAGAATGCAACATGCATGTCACAGCAAAGCTTTGCGTCAGTTGCAAAAAAACTTGCCGAAAAAAGGAAACCAGAAAGCTCGATAACATTTTGGTACGCTAGTCACACAGTACCTTGAAAAAATTTTGAACGAAACTGATGAAAGCTGTACGTTTTCTTGCAAATGATCCACTTCTTTTGTGAGTTTTGCTGACAGAATCGGACGATGAAACGAGAATAAGGGTTGGGGAAGAATCCACTTTTTTCATTTCCGCTCGCAATCGAAGTTCCCCGACATGAAGCGACACTATATGACTACAAAAGGTAAACAAGCAAAATATAGTCAACTAAAACCGTTATGGGATTCAGAAAATGAAACTGCAACACATCAAGTACTTCTTGCAAAGTGGAGCTTAAAGACTGAACAAAGTGGGCTTACAAAAACAGTACCTTGTATTTCTTTTGAAAAGTCTGAGATTCAATGATATTTTGTCTATCTCCTGCAAAGAAAACACCTAGTTAGCAAAAATTAATATGCAACTCACAGGCCATGCTTATTTCTGTTTAATACTAGTTCATAATAGCAACAAAGTGCATTTGTTGTTGTCATCATGTCATAAAAGGTTGTAAAACAATTAGTTGCATTCTTTAGAGATGTCTGCAGCTTTTGGCCAGGTCAGGCCAGGATAATTAAGTTCATCAGGTGTATGTTTACAAACTTGTTAATGTTGTATACTTCAATTACCTAGGGCAGTGCTTCTTAACCAGGTGAATGGTTCATCCCAGGGTGAGTAAAATTTATGTTCCTGATTTTTGTATGCTCTGGTAACATGCATTTGTCTTGTTTATTTTTTACCCAAAAGACATCAACAATCGTGTTTAATGGCAAACTTCAAGTGTTCTAGCTTCGCATCTTCAGCAGTTAACAACTTAATACTTCAGAAGAATCGTACTATGGTGCAATTAACTGGGTCTATTACATATTGGGGACAGATTTTACCAAGAGATGCCATGCTTTATTCAAGCGAATGTTGGAATCTCTCCTGTGCTCTCTGCATGAGCGTCCTACAGACCTACTCCTTTGCAAAGATTTTCTAGAACCGCAGTACTTTCGAAGGTTTCATTCTTAATCTCCAATGAAAGCCAGACGCCTAAACACTTAGAGTAGGCTTATCAGTCGAAGTGCAGGCGTAACCAATCGAAGTATAGGAGTAGCCTAGTGATATTTCTTTGTTACCAGTTTGGTATTGATTCCAACATCCAGGCCCAAAACCAGGGTGTGGGCAACCAGGTAATTGCCACTACCCTGAAATTTTCAAAATCAAGTTTAGTTGTTAGGTACAACAACATCAGGAAGTTGCAAACATTTTGCACCCCATGAAAATATCAGCTGGTTGTGGCCCTACCAACATCTAATATGCATTTATATTTTACGTAATACCTGCTGAATTTCTTATGAAGAATATAGAAAAAACACCTTGTTTTGATAAAACTAAATGTAAATAAATATGTAGGTGAAATTGATCCGGACACGCGAGCTTCATCACCTTCACTGTTTAAAGAACAACATTTAAAGAGTAAGGCTAGTGTCAAGAATAAGTTCCCTTAAAAAATTAGAAGGTGAAAATGGGATGATGATTTAAGCACTGTCTGTGCACACTGCACAAGTAACAAAAATCAGCACGCATTGATGTTATTTAATGGAAATCGATTTCGCCATACGGCATCTTCAGTCC
>JGI24158J21664_10003811_pt1 | contig 19148 bp, 14 predicted proteins | sample Ectturendosymbi3_FD_21664 | JGI IMG/M metagenome (IMG submission 21664)
AGCGAGTAATGTGCAGTACAAAAGTATTTTGGCGATGATTTTTAATGAAATCAAGTGTCATGTCAACACCTCTTTAGGTCTGGTGGGGGGGATGCATCCCCCCCGTGTCCGGGCCTGCGTGAGGGTTCCTCGTTTTTTTCGGGCAAATGATTTCTTGCTTCAGTATGCTGATGCATCATTATGAAAATTTTTAGATCACCGTGCTGCATTCAGATTCCAAGTAGGCCGGTCAGTTGTACAGGAGGTTGATAGCCGAAAAAGAAATATTGATGAGTTGTTGCGTCACTTGTTCATTGCTGTGCAATAAGAATAACGTTATTGTTGCATCACAGTTATACGATGTTGCCGATGTGCAGTTCACAGTAGAATAAGAAGGCTCCGCTCAACTTCTGCAGTTTATTCAAAAGTATAACCTTGGGAACTCTGTTCGAAATATAGTAACATTGCTGCGGGTTTTCCTCACAATTGCCGTTAGTGGTGCTACCTGTGACAGGAGTTTTTCGAAACTAAAACTGATCAAGAATTACTTAAGATCTAGTATAAGCACCTTGCCGTTGAGAAATCTTGCCACACTGTCTATAGAGCAACAATTGACAGATTAAATTAATCTTGACATTGCCATTGAAGAATTCGCCTACAAAAAGGCAAGAAAAGTTGCTATGTAGAAAATTGTAGTTTTCCTTTCAGAAATAAAGGTGGTCGTAATTTTTTACACTTTTTTTACTATTTTTCCTTGTATGAAATTTTTGCTTTTGTTTTACTGTTACTTACAATGTTTGAGTTTTTTGGCGTGTGTTTAAAGCATAGCATATTTGAGCATGTGAGATTACTGTAATAATATAATGGTGCACAGACTAGTTAGTATATGCCCAAAGCTTTAAGAGCCAGTCACTGTGCAATATGTATTTTTATGGGCTTGAGGGCGCCAAACTCAAGGGCCGCCCCGGGCACCCCACATTCTTGCTGCGCCACTGCTTCCACAGCATCTCCATCACTAAGATAGCTCTTACGCTTGGGTACTCGCTGACTTTCAGATTTGCATGTACTGCTGCCACAGCGATCACCTGCCTGCTGCTCATAATAGTCAAACTTCCCTCGGCATTCATCCAAGAATTTATCCAAGCTCTTCAGCAGGCCAATAGCTGATGTTAGTTCGATGGTATTACTTTACAGCAACTTACTACTGCTGTTGAATCGCTGCAAAGTGTCATTCCAAAGTTCACACATTAGGGCAATTTAAATGGTGTCCATGTGTTTGGCCAATGCATCTGCTTCATTTCGTGTGCTGCTATTCTGAGTAGCATCTAGGGAGAACTCCTGAGGAGCACTTTGAAACTGGTGATAACCTGGTCATCAGGACGCCCCAACGATGTGTTGATGATACAAAGAATGCGTACAGGCGCTGCAATAAATCAAAATATGAAACTGGTTCGACGCAACAATTCACAGCTGACTGGCCAACGAGATTTTGCAACATCTGAGTGAGACGTGCAAATGCGATTGAAATAAAACAAGTTCTTATCAACAATATTAATCGTGATGATTAGCAAATAGATAAATATATTTATAACAATATTTATTTACATTAAAAAACATGAAAACGTTTTTGTCATCACCAGGCCCTATCACAATTTTCTTACTTTTCTGGATTTTTTACTGGCCCTAAGGCACGTGCCTTATTTGCCTAATGGTTGATCCGGCACTGGCTAAGTGGTGCCCTTTACTGCAGGCTGAAAGCCAACAGGAAAAAAATTTAACAAAATATGCCGGATCCATATATGCATACGCAAAGAAAGCAGAAAAAATAGGAAGAGCAAACGAGAAAGGCGGCTAACGGGAAGAAAACAAGACCCATAACCGAGAAGGAAAAACAAGCACTCGGTTTCTGAGTGCTTGATTGTGACGTTGACGATGTTTTAAAATATTCCTTACATCTTTACTAAGCACATAACATGATCATATTTCATTTCAAATTATTATAAGCAAAATGGAGGGGTGTAAAGGGAGGCACTTTGACGTTCAGTCTCGGGCGACACTCAGCCTCGTTACGCCACTGAGCACAATGCATCGATTGTGGAATTGTGTCAACGAGACCAGAGTTGGTCCACACACATTGAATGCCCTTTTTGCTTCCACAGAAGTGAGCTCGATTGTAAGCAGAGCTTCATAGACAGTAGTTTGAATCTTGCCAGGCGGTTAAAAAAGCGTAAAACGCATTAGTAACTTCACTTTATTATTCGGTTAACCGACAGAAAAATATCCGGATATCGCATGGCAAAAACTCTCGGTTATCCGTATAAAACAACCTTACTCCAGGTCAACAGCGTCGCTCAGTTTCCAATTGCTGTTGGGGGGTCTCTTCAAAAGCGGGGTAGGCCTACTCAGGTCCGTCACAGGGGGGGGCGCTCGCCCCTCTTGGAAGAATGTGGACATCATTTAAAACTACTGGAAATAGTTTAAAAAATTTGAGCCCTCTCAGAAAACTCTTCGCCCCTCCTGGTGTCCCAAGCTGGTCACGGGCTTGGGCCTACTTACGCATTACGATGGTTGCTGGGTGCATTTTTGAGAGCAGAGTACCTGCACATTAGAGTTGCTGTTGGGGGTCCTTTTGAAAGCAAAGTACTTGCTTGTTATCTGCTTCGGAGTATATTACAGATTTTTTCACTAAAAATGAGGATATTTACGCACGAAACACCTCGAGGAGTGCCCTAAAAGGGGGTGGGCGAGGCAAGCCCTCGCTCGCCCCCCCTTAAATCCACAACTGAACTGTGCTAAAGGTTAGGCCTAATTGGTAGTATAGTATAACAATCATGAGCCAAAAAGAACTGGGTCAATGAAAGCCACACCAATTCCACAACTTTGATGACATGATACATAAGCGAGCAGACTCAAATCAATGATCATAGCCAAGGTTCCAGATTTAATCAAACACGATGTACAATCCCAATGGATGTGAGGAACTCCACTGAACCACTTCAGATTAAACACAGTAGCCTATTTGTAGCCCCAAAATGGAGCTGAAAGTTGCGAAAGTGTTGTTGACATTTTAGTCTTTAAGCTTAAATTTATTTTCAAAAACGGCCAAAGGAAACAAATTGGCAAGAAACCAATCGTCTACCGTTGCAACTCGGACCATGGTAGGAACGAATGTGCTACAACGGACTCGGACACATGTTACATTTTCATTCTACATGTTGCATTTTCGTTCTAAGTTGAACAGCACGGGAAGCCAAACAGAGCTTTGCGTTTTTTTCGTGGCAGTACTATAACCTCATATTCCTTGAAGAAATGTTTCCTACTCTTCCGGACGAGATACCAGATAATGCCCAGGCAGTTAAATTACTGACAGACTGTAGTCAGCTGTCTGCGGTTTAAATATCACGTGAAACCGCCGTTATCAGCGTCGACAGCTTTGCCCTCTTGACTTGACGCGTCAGCAGCAGTCCGTCGCTTTTTGCTCCGCACAGGACAATCCCGCCGTTTGTGGTCAAGCTCGCCGCAGATGTGACAACCAATCGCACGTCCGCTTCTCTGCGCGCACTCGTGACCAGGGAGTTCGCAGCGTCCGCACGTTGCGCAGTGTTCGCGACCTGCTCAGGCAAAAACGTTATTATTACGTAAGATCAGGCGTATCCCGGACAGGGGCGGATCCAGCCAGTAAGTTTAGGGGGAGGGCGATTTCAGTAATATTTGGCAGTCAAGTCTCATTACGGGTTCACAACTGTAAGAGCGATGAGGTATACTTCACAGCACTGCTGCGACAAAAGCAATGGACGACAAAATGGCCTTATATCGTCAATGCTGTTTTCCAAATTGTGCAAAATCATGGTGAAAAAGTTACCTTCGTAGGTTATAGGGGGGGGGGGCGATCGCCCCAATCGTCCCCTTGAGTCAGATCGTGATTTTCAACGCAACGTGATGGATACTGATACTTTCCGCCAGCACCGTGTCGATCGGAAAAGAAAGCGGAAAAAACAGGGCAACAACAATCGGCAAACAATGCAGCAACCCGTTTTGCTACTGCAGTACAGCATTTACAAGCACGTCAACAAACTAATCAACCTACCTGGTTTCTCACACTTGCCACACTTCTTGCAATGAACGTACGTCCGGCCGTCCTGCAATCACATACATTTTGTGATATAAACAGGTGAGGGTTAAAGGACACTGTACAGTACTTCTCCCCATGGGCGTCCGCACGAGGGGGCAAAACGGGCATTATCCCTTGGGAATTTCGACTAGGAACTTTTAAAGCGTTTTGTGAACGTCCGTTTGTATTAAAACCTGATAAAGATAGGCAAAATGTTGATGTTTCGCCCTTTCGAAAAAAGCTTTCAGCCAGTTCATATCTGAACGCCACGCTCGTTGGTTACGTATTCGAATCATTTTAATGTCGCGATCGTGAAGTGTTAACGTCGTATATTGGTCGGTTCCGATCTGCCACAGACATAAGGTGAACCTCCTAAAGCAGATAAACAAAAGCCTTCCGATGATAACAGCTGTCTATAATTGCCACATTTACTGCAGTATGTCTCCAACACAAGCTGACACACGTCGCACCATATCAAGAAAACCTCAAAAGGAGCACAATAGCGCATGTTGCCGCAAGCTCTCACCTTAGACGGGCATGTCTTGCAAATGTCGCAGTGCTTGTTGTTTTTGTAAACGTAACGCTGACACTTCTTGCAAAATCTGCATACAAAAATCAAATGCTCATGCGGTCAATCCAACCTCTTTGAAAATGCAAAAATATTCAGTCAATACATTATTGTCAACGCTCGCAAACACATTAGTGTCAATACCTGGTAACTGTTCAAACAAAAACAGCAGGAACGAGACGAAAACTTCAATACAAGCGAAAATTACGTACACATCGTTTACTTGCAGAGGTTTGGTATTTTGACAAGGCGAACTAAAGCTTGGTGTTTTTGACCTACAGAAAAATGCTCAGTATTTTTCGGGCTCATGCCATTCGTAAAATCTAGTCTATATCACCTAGAATGTTTTTGGTTTGGTACACAACTCAATCGCTGAGGATTGAAAGAATATCAGTTAACTTAACGCAAATAATTTTGTGTAAGTTATTTACGCCAGATTACTACGTTGTTCAGGCTGTCCTTAAAACGACAATAACACAAGCTTATTGGCCGGGAAATATTCCAGTGGCGCTTCTGTATAGCTTTTATCAGCATCAGTCCGTTCAAAAGACCTGATTTCCTTGCGAAGTTATGAGTTGCGCAACGTCGTAAAACACCACGTGTTTAGCTGAGTCACTACAAATTCATAAGATTATAAATAAATAAGTTTTTAGTAACGCCACTACAAATAACGATCCGAACCAGATGAAGCGATCAAAAACATCTCCCAGAGTGCCGGTATCGTCAAAATCATGCCAATGCTGGCTTACAACACAATGATGATCCACTTAGGATTAATGGCAAATGCTTTTCAAACAAAATTAAACTTTTGGTCAAACACAGCATGACCATCGTTTCTTCCCAAACCTTGTTCAGCATTTCTAAAATATATTCCATGTTAATCATTTCGTGTGAATGCCTGTTCGAAAGCTTACACTAACGTCACACCTTTACGTAATGTAAAGTCAAATTATTACAGTCGCTTATGTACCGTGATAAGCAAATATCGGTGTAGGCATTGGCGTCGGAAGGATATTTTCCAGGGGAGTCACTGGTGGATGTTTACAAAAATTTTTCTGAGGGGCACCAAAAGCGGTGAAATTTGATTATTCCCATTCGAAACTAAGAAAACAACTTTTTTTTGCTGAAATTTTTAAGGTCCAGGGGGGACTTGGCTCCGTCGTGCCCTCCCCCTTCCGACGCCCATTGGTGTAGTAGGCAAACGACGTCGCTTCGCCACATCACCACGCAACCAGCCTCAACGCACCAAACGCCGCTTTACCTGTACCCTTCGCCGGCAGGAAGCTTCACTAAGTCGTTGCGAACATTCGTAAATATTCTGACTGGCGTCATCTTTCTCCCTTTGTCGGCATTTTTGAATTTCTTGTGATTGTCATAGTCCACGTGGTAATCCAGCATGTGGAAATCTTTCATGTTAGTGACGATACGACGTTCCATGTAATAAGGAAAGAGCCACATGATTGCGACGCTGTCGCCGATCTGATCGCCGAGCTTACCGTATTCCTGCTTCAACCATTTCAAAGCTGCGAAAAGAAACAGCTGCGGATGCGACCAGGCCCGTAGCCACATTTTAAGGTTAGGAGACAAAATACATTTTTTGGGGGGCAATATTATTGTTTTTGTTGTGTTTAAGACATTTTTCTAGACACAACAAAATATGAGGGGGCATTGCACCCAAATGCCCCCCGTGGCTACGGGCCTGGATGCGACAATATCACCATCACGCTGGGGCAGGGCTGTGGAGTCGGAGCCCAAGCTATTTTGGAGGCCTGGAGCTGGTGCAATACTTTTAGATGGGGGAGCCAGAGCCTGAAATTTGGGTTCCAGTACCAGAGACGTCGTTTGTGGGTCAAGCGAGTTGTACAAATAATACAATTGTTTTTAGTTTTCAATGGACCAAATCGTTCCGGAGCCGGATCCGGAGCCAAAAATTTAAATGCCTGGAGCTGGAGCTTGGAATCTGATCTGAGTTCCGGTTTCACAACCCTGCGCTGGCCAGGTACGTCGCCAAGACAGACCCTCCGTTCGTTGCAATCACGCTACCAAGGGCACAGCCAGAAATAAACGCCAGGCTCACTTTCGCATATGCAATCGACCAGCCCGCCGAACGGTGGATCGGTAACGATTGCTAAGTTTCCTTTGTTTGTGGAACAGTCGAGGAAAAAAGATTTCAGGCTTTCTTGTCCAGCTTTATCAAACAGGTAATGGTTGAACATGTTGAAGTGAACAAACTTCGAAGGAGGCCAGAACATTTTCTGCAAAAAATTCCGTTGAGTTGTTCATCACTACATGGATACCAGCAGGAACTTTTCAAGAACACAAAAGGTTAAATCAGCGGTTCCCAACCGGAAAGCACTTGGCTCACTTACGGAGGATTTTTCAAACCTGCGAGAAAATTTTGCCAAGGATGGAAAAAGAAATGCTCTTAGTTTTAATTTTTCTGCTTCAGCAAGATCTGATATTTGAAGCAATTATAATTTTCTAGCTTCCGTGCTAGCAGCTTTCGTGTAATGTAATAACTACCGCAGATGCTGCGCTTGGCTGCATTTCTGGATTTTCCAATCCACTAGAATTGAGTTGATATGACAGGCAATTCAGTATTATGATGTAAGAATGCTGTTAAGTGTGTAGAAAGATGGAGAGCGTGGCCTTGTTGGTGTGCTGCATTGTAGGCACTGGTGTCTCAGTAAGTGAGTGGCTGATTATTGAAATTTATGAAATTCAGAAAGCTCAGTATCATCTTGTTTGAATGACACTGCTTTTGAGGTAAATGAATGAAAGATTTCATTGACATTTTACTGAAGTTGTTCTTTAGCAGAAGAAAAATATATTTAATTCCAGACGCTGTGCTTTAGACTATTTTTTATTCTATATAAGGCAAAAACAGAAGTTAAACATACAGATCTACACTTCTGCAAAATTCACAGTTTCAGAGAAACTCTTATGTGGTTGATTTGTTTCATAAACTTGGTATCTTGTAATGCTCGTCTGGGCGCTTATCTTTTTGTGATTGATGGTGGGAGGAAATGAAAATGTCTCGGTTTGTTGAAGAGGAATACACAAACACGTTGAGAACCACAAGTTCTAAAACTGAGGAACATTGATCCGTTATGTCAAGGCTGGTGCAATGATCAACTAACTTTGCAAAAAAATCTAGTTTTCAGATAAATCATGTCAATAATACTACTGAGACATAAATCAAACGTATATTATACACGCACTTCAAGTATTAATTGCAATTTTTCAAGTCTATGTAGTGCAGGTAAGGCGCTATTTACCCTTGCTTTTGGGTGCTCGTGTAGAAAAAATTAACAAAAAGTGAATCAAATCATCGCAACAAATTACGTCATCAAAAATGTTGCAGGATTAAACGCCCGTGAACAATAGCTTAGCTACTGGCATCAAATCTAACCGAGCCTGTTGCCCTTACAAATCTGTGGTCGATGTCGAGCAAAATACTCTTGAACGAGTTGCCTTGGTTTTGTTGAACAACTTCATGCACGCGAGGCATTCCAAGACAAACGAGGTGAGTGACATTCAAGGCTTTCAGCGTCGAATGTAAAAAGTCCGTACTTCTGTCACTGATGAAGTATTGCTGAAAAAATGGAACATTAAAGCACAGAGAGCTAAGCAGTTACAATCGCTACAAACAAGTCTGACTGTTGTTTTGCATCGTTTCCACTGCATTAAACTAAGAAGCTAGCCACAAAAATGATGAAATTAACCGAAAGAATGACTTCCGTTTAAACACTGCACTTTCTTTATAGCAAAATTCCATTCAGCAGAAACATTTTGAAAAAACAGGCATTTACGCAAAAGACGTCATAGTTAACGATACATTCTGCAATTCGTACATACACTTTGAAGTTTGAAATCTAAGCATGCACACACACAACAACCTTGAAAGCAAGAAACTTAGCGTGAGACTGACGTGCAGCCAGACCTTTATCGAAAACAGGGTATCTTGTGCGAGTCTGACGTGACGTAGTGAACACAATGGCGAAATTTCATTGTCAACTTTCGCGCAACAGAAAAATCAGTAATTAGAGTGTTACCGCATGCACTTTATCATCTTGCAGAGATGACAAAAGCTTTGTTGGAGATAGAAGCATCGCTTTTGTAACATTCTTTAACGTTCTGTGCGTTCCATGGTTGTTTTTTCCTTCAATAAAAAACTGAAACGCAATACCGGTAAGAAATTGTTAAAAGTGTCAGCCATAAACTTTACCTGCAGTTGAAGCACTGTATATTATTGCATTATCACATACTCTCCGATATGATGCGGAACCATGCAATATTTGCTAATGAATAGCACAGGTAAAAAAAACAGTATGGAAAATTAATTAGTGCCTCTAATGCCCCACACTGACGGAGAATGAAGCAAAAAAGTGAAACTTCATAAATATTGAAATAAGAAAAGACCAACTTTACATTTTGACATTGGAAGCAGTAATTGCGTTGGGCAGGCGGAATGGAACAAACATTTTTGTATGTTAAAATCACTTCATGATGAAGAACCTTTTCATGCTGACATGCAGGGGTTGTCTGGGTAGATTTTTTCTAAAAAAAAGAACTGGAGATAGTATATTGCGCACCAGCAAGAAAAATATGATTAATGTAGGGCTGATTACGACGGAAAAGCTAGATTCTGTAACAAAACTTTTAAACAGGTCTGTGGAGCTGTCGTAAATATGACACAGCTCCGGCTCCGGAGCTCTTCTATTCATGAACATGGCTCCAGAACTTGTGGTTTTCATGACTGTGGCTCCAACTCCAGAGCTCTCTTTTTTCATGGCTCCAGCTTCTGCTCATTTTCACAAATTAATATTTTCAATTGTCTTGGTGTTCCTCAAATTGAATGAAAAATGAATTATAATCAAGTACACAAAACTAAGAGAACACACCAAACTTTTTTAAGTGATTTAATCTGGCAGTTTTTACCAGCAGCGCTCTTACCATGAGGAAATCAGCGAAAAAACAAAACTAACAGGTTCAAACAGAGTTGATTACCTCTCTTATTCTGTCAAACGTGCACACATGCATTAACACAAATGTGAAGATGTGTTTGAAAGCCTTTTGTTCAGATAAATAGCATGACTTCTAGCAAGAAATTCACCTTTGACTTTTTTAAAATAGCTGAAAACTTCTGATTTCTTATCTTTTGTACCCATGATATGCAATGATGAATCACAAAGTAAAACACAATTTAACCCACAAAGCTTAGGAGAAAATAAAACTGGTTACTGTGCTGACAACATAGAATTTTTTCCACAGGTGCAAACTTGAAGAAAAGTCCACATTTTTGTTTACACTGCTTTTTTATACCCACCTGATAATGGACTGCAATGCAAAGCAATGCTACTTCACTACCAATTAGTTATAACTTTCATGTTATGCTGTTGCTTGTAAACGTAATGTTTCCTAGTGAACTTTGCCAGTAATCTAGCAAACCTTGCTAGTAAGCCTAATGGTTTCTAATAAAAATTCCTACTTTACAATGGTGTGCTGTGGATTTATCGTTTAAATCTGTAATGGTATCATATCTTAATACTCCCTGCTAACAGCATAAGTACACACTACAAAAGCAATGGATATTATATTACAACAGTGGGCAAAATGCGGCTCGCAAGCCACTTGCAGCTCGCCGACCTTTCGTTTGCAGCTCTTCATTTCTACTCCATATGCTCACTTCTAATGAAAACTGCATTAATAATTTTTTTTTCAACCTAGAGGCTTGTACCCCCCACATGGTATGAAAGTTCATCCAAAGAGCTCAGCAATTAAAGATGTTGCTGGCAATTCAGACATTCTTTTATATGCTGGTAAACTCTAAACATAAGTGAGTCTACTTTTGTGACGAAATTCAAATATGAATCATTGCTTGTCAGTAAACGAATTATTCGGAATCACGTTTACCTTGGTGACATAATCACACAGTGTCATTTCCTGGTTATTTGAAAAATGTTTACCATATACTCACAAATAGGTCGCACTTTTTTACCAAAAAATTGAGCCAAAAATTAGGCGCAACCTATACACTGGACATAAATAAAAACACCAGTCCTCTTGTTAACAGATGTCCATAGAATCAGCCCAAATCAAATCCGGTTTACAAAAAGATTCGATTCTGTCTCGCTGATCTGATAAATTCAAAATTAAAATGTTGCTATTACTGGTACCGGTTGCATGCTAACACCAAATATATTCATCACTGTTCTTCTCTTCACTCCCTTCATTTATCACGCCAAAAAAACGGCCAACAAGCTATCTGTGTTTTAGCTGTTCTACTTCACTCCCTTCATTTATCACACTGAAAGAAGAGCCAATAAGCTATCTGTGTTGTAGCTGTTCTGCTTCACTCCCTGAATTTTTTGTCAGACATTCACCAGTGCAGAACCAAAGTTATTTTTCTTGGTGCATATCTACAGATTAAGGTGATATAATGATGCACGTCATTACAGTGCAACAGATAATATTACAAGCGTGACAATCTGACAGCATGGTTTTTGTAACTAAGGTTTTTTGAAAAAAGATAAATATTTGATAGTTTTTGCGTTAGAATGAGCCGTGTAACTTACCAAATTACAGTGTGATCTATATACAGATCAACCACAAATACCTGCTTTGACAATCACAAACTAGGGGTGTGACTATACATGGGTCAACCACAAATACCCACTTTGACAGTCACAAACCAGGGGTGGAACCTATCCATGGTGCGACCTATCCACGAGTATATATGGTAGTTATATTTAAAGCCTGAGTTTAATCTATATTGGACACTAGCTTTCAAAATGCTTTTTGAAACTGTCTCTTCCAATAGTTACAAATCAAAGATTGATTACACCTGATACTCAGATGAATAAAGTTTATGCTTGCACAAATAAACTGCATTGAATTTTCATGAAGGCATTCCTTTATTACAAGTCATAAGTTTTCACACTTGGTGTTTGCTCAATGCCAGTGGTGGCTTGTGGTGGAAATGGCCAAGAGGCTAAAAATTTCCATCTCTCATTGAAAATGTGTTACATTTGTGATGGCTATGACTAATCAATAGTGGTGTTTCCAGTTATGCGTTTCTAAAGACAGCACCGTTTAGCTAGCACAAACAAAGCCTCATTAAGAATATAGTAATTAGAAATGTTAGATACTAAAAATTAATTTAAGATATGCATAGTAAGCAGTTAAAATGCTTGCGCTTTCTAATTTGGTGAGTACATGCAAAATGATGGCAAAACTGGCAGGATCATATGCCTTGCACTTTTCAGTGAGGGCTACAGCCCTGCAGCCCGTCTAAACAAGCCACCTCTGTTCAATACAACATGATGGTCAAAAACTATTGTTGAGCATCAACAAATGTTTCATTATTTAACATGTTTTTCAAGTCTGATGATTAGTAAATGTTCCACTGAATGCCATTGTGACAGAGCTTCAAATTTGTATCCAAACACCACTTAATTGTTTACAATTGTTTTAATTTTAGCCTTGTGTGTGTGTGTAAATATCACCAAATTTGGCACCAAAACTTAGAATGGAAGGACCACTGTGAGAGTGTAGTAAAAATGTCTATTTGATCATTTAAATTGATACGACTACAGGTTAGTAACAAAATTTTTCTGTGAGTATGTGTACATACTAAATCAGTTTTTAATAAAATCATTTGACATCTTTGATATTAACCTCCTTTTTTAAAAATGTTGCACTTAAAATACTCATTAGTTGATTGTATGTATATAGATATATAGTGCTTTACACATACTTTAAACAACGTTTAACCCATTTGATAACATCAGAACACCTAATCTTTTTCCTTTGAAAGTTCCCTTTTTTGGTGCTAACTGCAAAGCTGGTCTAGTATTAATAAAAAAGTTGGCATAAAAACAACCCTTTAATGCAAATTTAGCATTCTTTGCAAAGATATACCAAAAACATCCTGAAAGACCAAGTGACAATAACATAGGTTTGTAATCAGAATGTAGTACACACTGAATATGTAAGTTTTTCTACCTAGCTACCCAATATATGTCATTCCTTTCTGTGATAAAAAATTTAGAACTACACAAAATTGTGATTTTCTCCTCTTTAATATTTTAAAAACCTGGTCATATATGCAGTAATGTAGAATCACATCAAAATAATTTTCTTGACATTAACCTAATGGATATCAGACATCTAAGAAACATATGAATTGAAATTTTGCAGAAAAGATGAGTTGCTTAAAACCTGACCGAAACCATGTTGCAAGAAAAACTGAAATGTTCTTAATTCTAGATCATTACACTATCAACAACATACCTTTGATTTTACGTAATCTTCTTCATACATAAATCCTTGACACTGCTTACGATTTCTGCTAGCTGAGCAAGCGAAGTACTTGTGACAACCAGAAAGTGACATTGTATACCTTTCAAACAAAAGCATTGGACCTGAACACAAAATCAAATCATAATCTTTAAATGAAAATTATAAATATTGTGGGTTAAGATTCTGTGAAAATTATATTTTAGATATCCATCTAAACATTGTAACTTCCACTTTCCAAGGTCACTGACACATGTGTTTGCTTAATGTGAAACAAATGTTCACCAACAAATGATTCAAAAGCTTGTTACATATTATTAAACAATTTCTATATGCAGGGTATTAGCAAACAGTAATGACTGTTGAAAAATCACATTACCGTGGGGACATCTAGGAGCAGAATCAAACCACCCATCATAGAATAGTACTTCAATGCCATTGCTTGTGTTTGTGAAACTTTTCAATTTTTTAGACATGATTTGCTTATTACACTACAGAAGTAAAAACTCATTCATAAACATCTTTAATAAAACACAAAAATTGTTGACAACCTAAATAACACAAAATTGAAAACGAAGTCATTGAATTGGCAATTAATTCAAAAGAGCATTCAAACACAATGCTGTCTATGACATGAAAAACTTTAGCAGTCTTTTTCCAATAAGCATTAGGAACAATTAGCAACATTCCCTCAGCAATTGCACAGGTCAGACAAGCTGATAAAATGTAATGGAGTAGCACATTTCATTTGTGTGCCTATGCTACACTATTTCCTACTCGCACATTTGAATGCAAATTACAAAGCTAAGTTAAGCAGTAGTACATTTCGTTTGCGCATTTAGGCTATGTGCTGCTCGCACATTTGAAAACACGAATTACAAAGCTAAGGTTAGGTACCAGTGTAGTCTACCACATTTCATTTGTGCACCTATGCTGCACAATGTGGTACTCATACATTTGAAATGCAAATTATTTACAAAGCTAAGCTTGCAGTAGTAAGATGGTGGCAGACTGAGGGCTTTATTCAGACTGGCACAGGCCCAATGCTCAACTGCTGTATCACATGAATATTTTTTATTTTGTGAATAGATCAGTTGCTTGAAGTTTTACCCCTGCTCCCTGTCTTGTTGTATGCGGTATTCACAATTTGTTATTTTTAGTGAAATGCACAAGACAACACTGCATGTACTGTAGCCTACCTTTACAATGCAAGAAAAGCAATGCAGTTTCATCCAAGCCAGCAGAACTGAAGTTTACTTCAGGCTTTTCTTAAACATGCCAGTATTATCTTGCAAGTTCACAATATACTAAGGCAGACCATTTAATTGCGTAAATAAGGTGGTATCAAGTGTTTTTGATGTAGGTTATGTGGCCTATGTGGAGGCTAGTAAGTGAAAAGACAACAGTACTGTAGTTGTTTTTGTTTCATTTATTGTGCTTGTGGTTAAATTGAAGAAGTTCAACTAGATTTGGTTCAGGTTAGAACTGAAAGAGTTCAGTGAGATTTTGTTCAGGTGACAACAACACATGATTATATTTCTTAGTTTCAAGTTTTGTAGTGTCTTTTTTACTCATGAGACAAAAACTGTAGAAAATCAGGGCATGTGACTAGAAAACTGTAATTTGGTTATTTCAGATGTCCTAGGAACAAAAAAATGCTGTTCTAATGTGTTTTGCTTTCTGTGGCATGATTTGATGTTTGTCTATAGATGTTCCTAAATAAACTGACACTGATAAGTTTCCGTTGTCCTCAATTCTTTTACTGCCCCCCTTGAGCTTCATTGTTAAACAATGCTTTCTTCCAAATCCATATCTTGCAACTGTGACTTCTACAAATTTCCAAATTCGGTATTTTGCCTTTCGTTAATACGATTCGTTGAGTTGGTCAAACGACAAAATGATACACAGAGACAACAGGTTAAAGTTTACAGTTAGGGTTGGCGTTAATAAACATACAATGCAGACAAGAAGCCACTAACTGCTTGCCAGCACTAAAACCACGACGTAACTTGTCCATATTAGGTAATGGCAAAATAGCTCTAACAGTTATTTTGCCTCATGCAGCAAAATAGACATTGCCTTCAAGTTTTCAGAGTTCAAACAGGAGTTGGAGTGTAAATTTCAAGAGAGTTTCAGAGCAGGAGCTATAGTCACTTTATTTGGAACAAGAGCAGGGGTCAAAAAAGTGACTCCGATCACCTCTGGTCACAATGGAGCTTGTTCTCAAGAATGCAATTCTTCTTCTTCTTTTGAGCCAGTTCTTCAAACCACTATTTGGCCGCACAAGATCTCAGGGCAGATGTTGAGCAGCCAATTGGTATAAGAGAGATGGTGGCTGAAATTAGGCCTAGGCTGGCAACAAATATTATTTTTATTAGCATTGTGATGTCATTGCTTACCGTACAATATCAGTTTTCCCAACTCCAGTTGCATCATTTTTATATCCATTGCTAACGGATATCCATCTTTTACAGGGCACCCAAGATATTGTGTGCAAATAACTTGAGGATTTTTTGGCATAGCACAGATGACAAGATATCCACATGTGATAGATTGAGTGTGATTCTTTTTCAGAATGTAATGAAGCTAGCACATACAAACTATACCGAAGTATTGGTGTGTGCGTCTCATCAGTGTTGCCTCTGTTAGCAGCCAAAACCTCCTGTTGTGTGCTTTGTGGCACCTCATGGTTTCTGTATTTTCCTGTGATTCCTCTATAACACCCAACATGTAGACGATGTGTGCAAGCCAAACATGCAAAAAGGGAACATGTATAATTAGCAAAAAAACAACTGTCAAATCTTAAAAATCTACACTCAAAAGCTTGATCTTAACTACAACCCCTCAGACCAGCAATGTACCAGACACACAAAAAACAGAATACAATAGAAATACGCAAAATGCAAACACATCCGTGATGAACTTTTGGAGGAACTAATCCCTGAGTCACAACAACTTTTAAAAGGAGCAATGGAAAAAAGTGCCATCTTCTTGGCTGTCAGCCTTGCTGATCAAAGCGATTGGATATGCACCAAACAAACAAGAATTCATGGATGCCGTTTGCATGAGATATGGATGGAAGGTGAAAGGCATACCCACCCACTATGCTTGTGGAGAGACAAACTCTGTGGATCACAGCCTCATATGTAAACTGGGGGGCTACACTTCAATGAGGCACAACTCAGTGAGAGACTCTGAAGCACAGATAATGAGAGTGGTCTGTAGGGATGTTCAGACCGAACCCACACTTTTGCCAATTAATGGAAATGACTATGAAAGAAAAGTCAACACTTCTGTCAATGCAAGGTTGGATATCTTTGTGAGAGGACTGTGGAATAGCAATGAGAAAACTTCCTTTGACATAAATGTCCCACAGCTCACCTCGCAGTCTTATTCTGGGAAGTCCTTGGCAGAGATCTACCAACAACATGAAAAAGAAAAGAAGGATAAATACAACCAAAGAGTGATTGACATAGAGAAGTCTCCATTCAATTCTCTTGTCTTTACAACAAGTGGAGGGATGTCACCAGGATGCAACCGAGTCAACAAAAGACTGGCAGAAAAAATAGCTGAAAAATGCAGGGAGCCATATGCATCTGTCATAACATACATAAGGACAAAGCTCAGATTTGTTCTTTTGAGGAGCACCCTTGCTGCAGTATGAGGATTTTGAGGCAAACAAAGTGATGTCCACCTCCAAGACCTTACAGACATTGACTTCAGCTTAATTCCTCAGCCAACACTCATATAAAGCTTAACGATGGTGTCAATGACATGACACCAGCTATGTGATATAAGTAGTTAATACACTTAAGTTATGACTTTTTGTACAACTCTACTTTAGAACTTAATACTTCTCTTACTTACTGTACTTATTTTATGTTTCATGTACCAAACACTTATTGGAATAATGTCTGCTGCTAATATTACTGTAACCTGTCCATACTCTTGTCTCTTCAACTTCAATTGATTACACCATGCATCTGGTTGGGAACAACTCATCCATTCAACCCACCCCACTATGGTCTGTGGGTAAATGTCCATTTCTTCACGATTTGTGTGTACAAACATTGTTTTCTGCCTTTGCTACTTGTTTTTGTAACGAAATGTGTTTCTCTCTGCCTCATAACCCTTGTTGCTGCTCGCTTCCTTCACCTGTGTGTTTGCTTCACCTGCTCATCTGCACATGCATCAACTCTCCACCCATTGCTTGCCCACCATCATCTGTGTCATGTTGATGTATATTGTGTTTTTTTCTAATTTTATTTTGGCCATATTTCTCTGTTATTGCTTTTTTGTTGTTTTTTTACTGCTTTTTTTAATGCTGACCGTCTGACACAAAATTGCAAACCATTGTCATTTTTACTTTCCAGTACGCCATGAAATAAAATTTTGTTGTTTTGTTTTGTATAAATGGTTTAAAACTTGATACCTTGATTTCTCAACCTCATGTGTGTTTGGTTATTGTTGTAAATATTTTTCGTTATGTATCCTAAAATATTGACTACTGTACTGCTATCGGACTAAACCACAAATCACCACTTCATTTGATTTACTATATATAATACATTCATTTAATGTGATCTTCATAATTACTCTTTGCTCACATGCTTGTGTCATTTGTATATTCCATTGCTTTCTTGTAAGAAAAAAATCTTGATTTTAAGTGCAGTGAAAATAAATGGCTATCAGCCTCAGGGAAAATGTCTTGCAAAATATTTGAAACGTTGATTAAAACAACTTACATGTTTTTGTGTGCTGCTGAGCACCCTTATCCAATTACTTTTTTTCTGCTAGTCACCATAGATGAAGACGGATTTAGGTGTTTTCAAATCCGAATCCAATCTGAGATTTCATTTCAAACAAGTCCAAATCCGGAAACAGTCCATTTCAAAATCCAAATCCTATTTAAATCCGAAACTTCAACACTACTATATTAGTCTACATCATCCATGTAATCCAATTCAATATGTAATGTATATTGTATTTTTACCCGCAGACTCGAAGTTATAGTTAGTATGCACACTCTTTCTGTACAACATAGGTTGATAAAAACATACAAAACAGAACGTTTTACAACAGCATTGGAGGCTGAATCACAAGGAAGGTTACAGACACTCAACAGAACGTTTTGTAACGGTGTTGGAGGTGGAACCACAGGGTTAGACACATTAGTAACACTATTGTTGGTGCCCTGTAAAAGGCGGTGCTCCGTAAACAGCGGAGCTTGGTTGCAAGGCTTGATGACATAACAGGAGTCGCTAAAACCGAAATTTTACATTGAGTAATGAGAAGTAAACGGTAGTAAAAATAATTTTACTACAAATGGTGATAGTACACTATAGTAAAAGAAGTCTATTCTGAAGTTTGATAATTTTTGGTTATCTGAGTTTCACAATGGTTTGGGGTCAAAAAAATAGGTTTCAACAGTTGTGAATGTACAAAAGTATTAAACATCGCAAATATCCATGCATTACATGTTTGGGAGAAATGCATATTAATTTGCAGTAATAAAATATTTTTTCTTTGCTTTTTTTCCATTTATTCCTTTTGCAACGCAACTTTTTTCCACTCTGGTTACGTCATCAAACCTCCGCAGCCAAGCTCCGTTATTTACGGAGCTCCGCCTTTCACAGGGCACCCTATTTAGGTTTGTTTACTAACCAGTAACAACACATGGTGCAACACTACTGCAAAGTAGGACACTAATTCCTAAACTCAAAAATGTACAAGGCCAGGTAAAGTACGATTATGCGTTGTCACATAACACACCCTCAAACGAAAAAACACTACAAATGTTTCAGCAGTCAGTCACAAAGTAAAATGTGGCTGTAGTGTTCAAAGAATATGGACGAATATAAACAATCTTATTGATTTAAGAAAAAAAATTTCGTCATGATTCGAAAAAAAAAATATTTTATCGTAATTCAAATTAACTTATGCTGCACCTTTCTGATTTGTTTTACAGTGGAAACGGCTTAATACATCCTCGGTTAATGCAACCAACTGCTTATTACATCCAAATTGCTTGGCATGAAATTTTCCTAATCCTTTCCCATTATAAAAACCCCAGTTAATACATCCAGTCTCCGCTTAATACATCCAATTTCAATTGTCCATACAAGCAAATTGTTCTTTACTTTGCACTAATAATGGCATATTATAAACGAAATAATCGCTTTAGTGTGA
>JGI24158J21664_10003812_pt1 | contig 19146 bp, 14 predicted proteins | sample Ectturendosymbi3_FD_21664 | JGI IMG/M metagenome (IMG submission 21664)
TTCAAAGAGAAGTTGCAAGATCATAATAAAATAACATGGTTACTTCGTCCGGTTGGCACTTTTCGTTTCCTGCCGATCACTTTCAAGGTTGCGGGGTCGGAATCGCAAGGAGTTGGAGTTTTTTGGTGGAGTCGGAGTCGGATTTTTTATCCAAATCCGGAAGTTCAACTGAATCATTTTTTACATCGCACTCGTAAGTTAGGAATCCTAATTCGTACCTGTTGAAATGGCGCAACTTTTTGAAACTATTATTGAAACAGAGAATTCTTGCTGTGCACCACGGTTGCCAATGCCATTGATTGCTAGTTGCTGCAAAATTAGCTACTTTCAGCTTGAAGAACCCAGCGTCATAGGAAGAACGCTTTCTCTCAGCAAAAGTGCGCATTGCTTAGTGCTTACACAGTTACCTGTAATCACAACCGCTTTATGCGTCATTGCTCAATCGAGCTTGCCCAGATGCGGTGGCGTAGCGAGGCTAAGTGCGGCCTGGGTCCGACTATAAACGCCCTTTCAACCCCTCAAATGTTAAAACTGCATGTAGCATCCCCATCTTTAACTAAAAAAAACTACATATACTGCATGAGCAGGCTATAATAAGAAACTTAATTATATGATCTCAGTGATTTAAGGAATGCTTCCTTGTTTACTTCACATTTCAGTAGTAGTTTAATTCTCTTAGAACAGGGGTTCCCGGCCTTTCTCTGACTTTGCACCCCTTCAGCATTTCGATAGTTGAGCATGTAGGCCTACACCTAAAATTTCTTAACTGAAAAAAGGCTGACTAAATAACAAAATCCACAGAATTTTGAATAGAGAACGTTTACATTTTCGAATAATTCGAAATAATATATAAATATATTTTCCCCTTCTATTGCTACTCTTAGATGTACCTGTTGTACGTTGGCGAATTGCCTGTCCGGGTTATTTCTTGGTTGAGGCCAGTGTTTATGATTTCGTGTTTCTTGGCGACATTCTTCTCGTGTGATTGCCACTGCCGCGTGGGCGTAATTAACAAGGCGCTCGTGACGTGTTGCTCATTCCCCAAGAAACGCGACCAGTAGGACGGTCTGCACGTCGCGATATCTTTTTTGCATTTGCGGCGAGACGTTTCGGGTTAAATGCTTCAACTTGGTGTCTCTCTATTATTCATGCTTATCTTGTTTTGTGTAGACACATGTGTGACAAACTAGGAGGTACACAGTTTACTATTCATTAGTTTTATCTTACTAAAACAGCGGCATGGTCTGAAAACAAGTAAAGACAATTAACTCTCGCAAACACAAATAGAACCAAACTACACACCACACCTCCGGCTGCCTCAGAGCACAATACGCTACCGGACTGCAGCTGGCAAGCAAGCACAGGTCGATCTCGTACCACATGCGATGCCTACGGCGGCGGGAAAAGCACGTAATTGCAAGTAATCAGATGTGATCGTTACTGCTACTACAACATGAATTTTTAGTTGATTAAAATCAAGAAAGTTGGTCAATGTTGTGATACGTTAAGAACAGTACCCCCTCAGATGGGCAAATGTACCCCTAAGGATACATGCGGGGTGTAACGATTTTAGATAGCGCCCGGGGCAAGAAGCAAGTTTGGCACCCCCGATGTTCGAAACTGAGGTCTTTCGGAAGCAAATGTACTGTATTGTGACATTGTTGGGACTTTTCGGCGTCTCCCGCAACCATACGGCGCTCCCCGCAGTGATTTGGCACCCCCATAGTGACTCGGCGCCCGGGGAATTGCGCTCCCCTTGTTACGTCACTGGATACATGTACCCCTGGTTGGGAACCCCTGTCTTAGACTATATAAAAAACGTCTACATTAGCCTTCAACGTGACCTGCAAACTTACTGTAGACTATCTGTTGGGTTGGGCTTCCTCCAATTACAACCCAAGCGTGTGCATAGTGTTATTCCTTGCCTTCGTGTCACAGTCAACTGCATCACCTTGAACTACTGAGGTAAGCACAAGAGAAAGGTTGCAATTCGCACCATTAAACTATCAGGAAAGCGAACAGCAACTTCAGAGATGATCTACTGATTCTAGGTTGCGCTATTGTTGAATAGGGATTAGTGAATTTCTATCATTTGCTTGTGGTGACTATCACAGTGACTTGTTACTTATGGGCGCCATCTACCGGTGACCACTTCATTTACATGTGTGTAAGCGCCTGTGGCTTACATTAAGTGCGTAAGGAGAAGCGCACTGCGAACTCAACGGTCAAAGGTGTATCATCCCTGATGGTGGAAACACTATCGGAAGCTTCCTTTGGCCTAACAGATTGAAGCGAAGTAAAACAAAAATGGTGGAGATGCGGGGCACGCCATGGTGGAGGGAAGGTTTTGGAACCCATTACGTGCAGGAGCAAATGATCCTTCTTTGAGTTAAACCGCTTGTGATGAAAAAATTTAGCATAATATTTAACAAAGTCATGGTTTTCATGTCAATCACACAAACTGTGATTTTTTGAGAAAACGTGTTTTTTTCGTTGATATTGCTGTTTCTGCATAAATACGACCAGAACACAAATTTCTATCTCTCGCTGTTTTTATTCCCATAAACTTCTTCTTCAAAACGTCCTGATGACCTGTGTCTTGTGATGTTAAGTAACGCATTCGACAAGCGTATGCTCTTTGTGTCATTTGGTATCAGCGCTTTCATGGCTAATGATAAGTGACGCATGCGCACTTACAGTAAGCCTAGATTCGTGTTCTTCAACTAATTACCGTGGAAGCGTTCATTTACTCTCAAGCATTCTATTCTACTCCAATGTGTCTTTGGGGTCTGAAGTGTAAGAATACAACAGAGATTTCGGCGACGAGGATTTCTCTATCGATTGACTGAACGAGATCGCACTACGTTGCCGCAGTTTGATCGATCTCACGTCATACCACTTACGTTGCCGCAGTTTGATCGATCCCACGTCATACCACTTACGTTGCCGCAGTTTGATCGATCATACCACTACGTTGCTGCAGTTTGATCGATCCCACGTCATACCACTTACGGAGTCGCTTCTTGAATTGCTGAAAGCGCAGCTCGTAAGTCAGGAACGTCGTCATGAAGAACAAGAATGTCGTCATATAGAACAAGAACGTCGTCAAAAGGAGCAGATAGAGGCATTGACAGCCGCTCTGGGCAGGCCGCAGGTAGCTGGTCAGTCTTCGTCAACTGCATTCACGACGGCGAATTTCTCTCCGTTTGATTCAACGTCAAAGTTATGGGCCGGTTACTGGTCGAGGTTTAACACATTCGTCAGAACTAGGGGTGGATCCAGGAGGGGCGATCGCCCCCGTAAATCCGACAAAAGTAACTTTTTTACCATGATTTTTTACAATTCGCAAACCAGCATTCGGTATATCAGGCCATTTTCCCGTACATTGTTTTGTCACAGCAGTGTTGTGAAGTATACTTCACCTGTCTTATAGTAGTGAACCCGTAATAAGACTTGACCACCAAATATTATTGAAATCGACGCCCCCCTAAACTTACTGGCTGGATCCGCCCCTGGTCAGGACTCACTCTGTGCCTGAAGAGCGGAAAGCGCACGTTTTTGTAACCAACCAATTTTCCATTGTGTATAAAATGCTTTCCCATTTTGCGACTCAGGAATCGCCAGCGAATGAAATTAATGACCTAATCATGGACGAGATAGTTGCATATATGAACCATCAGTTTGGCCCGAGGCGTTTTGTCGTTTGGGAAAGGTACAAATTCTATAGTGATATGCAGCGGAAGCCTGGTGAGACTATTTCGGAATTGACGGCGCGAATTCGTCAGGACGCCGCAACGTGAGATTTCGCATCCATTCGCAACCCCTTGGACGAGACACTTCGCACACGTTTCATTTGTTCTATGGATAACGAGGCTGTCTAAGAAAGATCAACTCGATTTTGCCCGTGCTATCGAAGTCGCTACTGAGACGGAGGATGCAGCCAAGGTGGCAAAAGAAACTCTTTATGGACCGAAGCTCAAGGCCGTTGACAAGCTACAGCGCAGGCACAAGTCTATTGGAAAGAGGCAGGTTTCTGACAAACCGGATGCACGACAGTCTCACTGGATGGAATCTCCTGTCTACTGGATGGAATCTCCTGTCTACCGAGCTATGGAAAAGCATAGGACTGCCGAGCTTGCAAAAATCCGATGGCAATTATCAGTCGGCAAGTAAACATACCTTGCCGATAGTTGGAGCCTTCACATATGAAGCCAAGCATGTTGAATCGGGAGCATTGATTAAAATGCCTTTTCTCGTCTCAGAAGTTCCGGATTTGAATTTGCTTGGACGCGATGCCATTAAAGCTGTGCATATTTCTCTGGACAAGTTTGTTTGCACCAGTAGGCTACGTCCGCGGGAAAGCTGACCGAACTTTGTCAGCTGTATTTGACCATCTGAAGCCAGACCTGCGTCTGTAGTAGACTTGTGCAAAACTTTGCGAAGAATATACAGAGCTTTTCAAACTAGATTTAGGATTCCTCCGTGATTTCGAGTTGGAAATTAATTTCAATTCAGACGCAAAGCCAATTTTCTGCAAACTACGGTCTGTGCCCTTTGCGATTCGCGAGGATCTCGCTCAAGAATATGAGGCGGAGATGAGGTGTCTGGACGTCCGTTGAGTTCAATGACTGGGGTACACCTGTGGTGCCAATCAGAAAAACGCCACTTTCAGGACAAGTGAAAGCAAAGCTGCGAGATGTGGCGATTATTCAGTGGCTGTTAAGCCACAGCTGGAGGTATATCGTCATCCTTTGCCACTTGCAGAAGATTTGAACAAGCTGGATGGTGGCTATGGCTTCACGAACATTGATCTCGCAGATGCATATAACCAAATAAACTTGGCCCGAATAGCCGTGGGCCTTGGCCCCCCTTGATTTTGAAATGTACAGCAAAAAGGCTATTTTCTTAGTTTTGAGTGGGAAAAAACAAATAAACATAACTTTCAAAGGGCTCCTGAAGTCTTCAGAAACGTTTAGAAATACATATTTTTAATAGTTTGACACTGTAAATTATTCAATGCGTTATAATTTTACCAAATATTAGCTACTTAAGTTCTGGCTGACTTCTAGTGGTTGTACTTAATGGCTTTTGTGCAAAAACAACTTTGAAAATATGTGTGATCCATTTTTGTCGTTACACTTGCAGCACGTTAGTGGTTCCTTTCTTCTACAAGCACCATTACTCCGGCCACAACTACTTGTTGCCTGATCAAAGGATTGATGTTGATCGCCTCAGAAAGTTTGTTTCGTGCATTTCAGTTGCGCAACTCCAAGAAAAGTGCCACGGGAGCTTTGATGTTGCATTTCAAGTGAGTTGCAACTGGCCAAGTCTTTTCACTTTCATGACCTGTGTTGAGTGCACGCATGGAACATGGTCTCATGGCAGGAACGGATCAGAGGGGGGGAGGCGATCGCCCTCCCTAAAACCTTCGAAAGTAACTTTATTCACCATGATTTTGAACGATTCAGAAAACAGCATTTGCGATATAAGGCCATTTTGCCATCCATTGTTTTATCACAGCAGTGTTGCGAAGTCTGCTTCATCTCTCTTACAGTAGTAAACCCTTAATGAGACTTGACTACCAAATATTGTTGAAATCGCCCCCCCTTAACTGACTGTCTGGATCCGACCCTGCCCCATGGAGTTTGCGGCAAGCCGAGTTTGCTGAATTTCGTAATCAGACGCCTGCGTGATACAAGGTACGAAAAGTAGCAGGAACGGTTTGACAAACTAATGTCCACACTTCGCTTGCTACAACAAGGGCAATTAAATCTGTTTAGGTTTCGGGCAAAAACTAGGTCCCCTTTTCATTCCANCACTGTATTACTGGTNTTGATTTCAGTCAAAACAAACGTTTTCCACAACAGTTGAATTTCCCAGGGAGAATAACACATCTTAAGGTCCCACCACGTACACAATATTAATAAAGATTTGTAAAATTGACATGCTAAAAATACCTGACAAGGACAAATGGTGCAACAGAAAGCTGCTGTTTCTTCCTTTGCCAGTGCCCTGCAAGCTCGTTGCTGCTAGCCTATCTTGATAAAATACGTTCTCTATTGTCACCTTTCAGCCTGTGGTTTACCGGACAGATGCACATTTGAACAAAAGAAGGAATTGCATTTTATATGAACTTTATTTTTTAAACTGTAATTTGGAAGAAATGACAGCCTAATAAATGAAAAATATTTGAGGTTAAAAAACTGAGGAAAAAATTAAGTGGGTTTTCAAATATAATAATACTGTAATGTCTGATGTGCATGGCCAAAAACTACCATAGATAACTTTCGCTGTTACATGAGCTATTTTTTTTTATATATAAATAACCTCTCACGAAAGAACATTGGATTCGAGCTGAAATTCACGAAATGATTTGTTCCTGTACTTGATTTTGAAACTATGTGCGATTAAAGTCGCACAGCATCTGTCGGTCGTACTTTTCGAGAGAAAGCTGCAATGTCTTTCAATTTGACTTGGTACTGACCATCACTGACCAGGGAAAACGTGTCCTTGGTACGAATGAGGCGACACTTTACAATATCAATACCGTTGATAAAGTCACGTTGCAGAAAACACATGTCCATATGCAATTTGCCCATCATATCCACTTCAGAACTGTTGGCAGTCAAAGCTTTGCGCTTTGTGTAGCCTGCGTTGTCCGCACCAAGCGTGTCAAATTCGTCAGTCGTATCTTCGAGCCATAAGCTGGCCAACAGATGAGGTTTTTTGCAGCCGGACCGCAGCACAGCGAAGTTTCAAGGTAAGCTCTGTACGGGTATCTGCTGTTCGAATGGGAAACCAGCCTGTTGTAAAGGCTCAGATCGATTTGCGACCACGAGCTGTGCAAAAAGTTGGAAACGGGGGCGACTACCGAGTCATCGTTCAAATTTTCACTGTTTTCGTTCACAACGCTGGCGCATGTGTGGAGGAAGAGATTTGACAAGTCGATATAATACTCCCGTTCTTCGCACATATTAAATTTGACAGGGACACCGTCCACCAGCACATATTGTGGCTGGTGTCCCACGTAATGTCCATGCTCCAGGCTGTTTTGCGTTGACGGTAACGCGAACAAGTCCAAGTCGCTTTTGACACTCTGACAAGACTTTTCGTGCACTAGCGTACCCATCGTATCACCTGAAAATATTTTTGATTGGTTTCAGCTTCCTTTTCTTTGAAATGACAACGCTGCTTGCTCGTTTGGTATTTTTGTTAGGCGGTGTGGAGAAAAAAGGCAGGCCTGGTGGTGGTGCTATGACACGCTTCAGCAAGTTTGAACCGTCTTCTTGTTTCACTCTTCGAACAGCTGCTTATTTCACATATTTACCTTCCAAAACATCAGAAGTGAACTGCATCCCAGACCTCAGAGCCTCGCGCCCAACTGCCCGAGCACCCGACTTGACAAGAGGCATGACAACACGGCTTAGCCTCGCCAAAACACTGCCCAAACGGTAGCCTTTCTGTTGTTGAGCTCCGGCGAAAAACGGCATGCCGCTACCGGCTTGGTTCATGTAGTAGTCTACGTAAGCTTTGGCATCGCAGTAGAAAGACGCTTTGGGCAACGCGCTTACAAGTTCGACTGCTTTTTTTCTGCGAAAATGCTATGACACAAGCACTTTTCCGCTGTTGAAAGGAACAACTGCTCCCTGGTCGTCTCTTAAAGTAATATGAATGTTGTCAAGTTTTTCTTTTGCACTGAGAAGTAATGCATTTTTTCGTATCGTCGATATACAGTATCACCGCGTTGTCATTCCACGGGTATGATGGAAAGTAAAGAAGCAAGTGCATCGCCAACAACCCGATGCTCCAGCAAGTCGCAGTAAATGTAGATGACGTATAAACCTTGATGAATGTCAACAGCAGGGGTCACCAACGTGGTGCCCGCGGGCACTAGGTCGCCCGCAAGGACCATGTACGTTGCCTGCGGGCCTGTTCTAAAAATAACATTAGCATGATCAATGTCTTGACATTAACGAATATCATTACTAAAATAATTGAAGGTAAATTGAGAAATATTTTTAGTTCAGAAATGTGTATCAAACTAGTAGCCCTTCGCATTAATCGGTACACAGGAACCTCGACGTAAAAGGTTAGTTACCCCTGGTCTACAGGTAGCCGGCTGTGAACAAACCCGGGTTTAATGAAGTAACCCGTTTCAAAGCCGAGCAATCGTCTGAGATTTTAACTAAACCTGATATAGACGACGGGCTCTGTAATGCTGAGAGTACATTTTCAAGTACGCTCGCTGTAAGACAGAGTGTACGAAGGGGCTCTCTTCTTACGTTTGCTATCCAAAGTGTGGGTGAGCTGAAAAAATATAACCTCGGGATTTTTGTAGTAACCCGTTTCAGATGTGTTTTCAGATCTGCTTCGTTTGGTGGACTCACAGCAACTTTCACGTAATACTCGCGACCGTCGAGAATATTGTTCCACGTGTTAGGATACATAATTTCGGAAACTGCAACCTCCCACGAACCGACCAAAGCAAAGTCACGAGGTAGCTTCGTTGTGTAATCCGACATGGCGTTTTCGGGAAACAGCGCAATAGAGCTATTGCTCGGGAGCGTCAGGTAAAAATGATTTTTCTCCACCTTGATAACAGGACGAGGCATCAAGTAACCGACAGAGCTGCTCAACAGAGTAATCCACAATCTTGAGGTTCTGTGCCAACTGACAGGTAGTACACACGGGTTCAAAGGATAATATACGCCGCCAGCACCTGACAGAAAAAACAAATTCGCTCTTTGGCACGACCTAACCACATCAAATCCATTCAGGCATATCGGATGACGTCTTTTGCGTTCAACCAGGAATCAAACTTTGCTGGAAAACCACGCCAACGCACCAGCACCTGTTCGCCGTACAGCACTTGCCTCCCTCGTTACGCCCCTGGTCGCCCTACAACACGAGCCAGACACTTCCTTCTTTTTCCGGCGTTACATAATCTGGGCTTTGTTTTATGCTACGATGCGATTTTGCACTGTGAGATCGTAAAAAGTCTGGAAGCACGTCGATGTATCTTTTGGTATGTTTGAATGTGGAATATAACCAGATTCGAGACTAAAAGCGTTGTGATCAATCGTTCGGCGATGGCAGCTTTTGTTTCTTGATTTTGTGACGTTAGAAAGTGAAAATATTTATTCTTCAGCCAGCGTTGATAAAGCTTGTTGGTAAACTCGAGACCACGGTCCGTGTACAAAATTAACGGCTTCCGCGCGCTCCTGTTTACAACTTTTGCAAAGGCTTTGAGGACCCTCTTGCTTGTTTTGTTCTTCAGCGACTCAGCCCACGCAAATTTTGAAAATACGTCGATTACAATCAACACTAACGTGTGGCCATTATTGAACTTTTTTCAGTTTTGGTAAATCAATCAATTCAGCTTTCCATTGTCAAGCTTAGCAATAGCGTGATGTCAAACCAGAAGACTAACAAGTATGCAACACACACAGCTCATCAGAACAGGGCTACATATATAAATAATGACAAACTGTGCTAAATGTTATTAAGTATATGTAAGGTATAACACTGATGAGTCAAGAAAAGAGATTGGATCAATGAATGTCCAACCAATTTTGGAAGTTTGATGTCATGATAGGCAATGGAGCAAACTTCTTTCGCTGATCAGAGACAAAGCTCAACATTTAAACAAACACAATGAACAATCTCAATGGATTTGAGAAAGCCTTATCAATAAAATACAGTAACCTGCAGTCCCAAAACTGATCTCAAAGTTTCAAAGAATTTCAAAAAAATCATCAATTCCAATCGAAATCTGTTTTAAGCAAAGATGATAACATCCAAATCAATCAATATCTTGGAATGTCGCACGATTTAACTTAAAATCCACGTACATGTCTACCTCTGGTCATGTTCATGTATTGGGCATGCGAAAGACGAGGAAGTAAGCTATATTTCTTGTGTTGCGATCGGAAAGCTCCAGCGGTGAGTGCCCAAAGCTTCACACTGTGGCAGCAAACAACAATAGAGATCATGTGCCGCAGTAATTCTATTATTGCTTCTTCATGCCATGTATATACGGGTGTAATTCTTCGCGCACATCCCGATCGTGGTGAATAGCACATTCAACGCAACGCCAACAGAGAGGTTACAACAACATATCCTCCTTTTTACAACGAACCGCAGCGGTCACACATTCTCTTTGTGAAGGTTGCACCTGGCACGACCTTCACATCCTGGTCACAATACCACTTTGTTGTGATTGGAAAACTTCAGCAGGAAGTGTGCAAAGCTTCACACTGTGGCAGCAAGCAACAATAGAGATCATGCTCATTCAATTTCTGCTTGTTTGCGCCACATATATTGGGTGATGTTCTTCACGCACGTCCTGTTTGTGGTGAATCTCAGATTCAACACAATGCTAACAAGGTTGGGCTAGACTTGTTGAAATGCCTGAGAGCGATAGAGACAAGGAAAATGCAAACTGCTTTCACAAAAATCTCAGAAATATACAACCTGCAATCAAACTTCCTGAAACATCAGTGCGAAGGGTTCGCCTGCGCGCTCTAGCACTCAACCAAAGGGAACTCCCAATGGCTTTCAGCCACCGGGCATGTTATTCTTAGTGCACCGCATGTAGCAGCCGCCGTGCTGCTACTGCTACATCATTCCCCCTTCTCTCTTTTTAAGGCGAAGCTGCACTCCCTGCACACTCAGGTGAATGCGGTTTCGGACTACCTACCACGCCCTGCCCCGCCGGTCCACCATCAAAGAAATGCTTCGCCTGCACGCGCGGCACTTTGCCACAGAGATCTCCCATGGTTTCGAGCCATTGATGCCCCACTTCTCCACCACTTGAAATTCTTCGCCCTCGCTCTGTGCCACTCGATCAAAGGGAGCTCCCAGTGGCTTTCGTGGCACCAGGGATGTTATTCTTAGCGCGCCGCATGTAGCAACCACCGTGCTACTACAATTCGGCACCATTTTCTAACTTATCGGGCGCCATTTCATAGTACAGTGGTTCTTAGCCTTTTTTCCCTCCTTAACCCCTTAACAGAATTTAAGAATTCATTTTATCCCCAACGATGTTCATTGTGTCAAAGCATGATTTTTCTGGAAAATATCCAGGGCAGGTTCTCCTGTAAAAACGTTGTAAACTTCCACTCAGGTGCACGAATTTTTGTGCATATTGGAATCAAATTTAGGGTAATGCTTGTATGAAACTTATCAGTCTCTGAGATAAAACTTTCATAAAATGCTCTTACAAGAAAACCTGAATACTTTCAAGAAGTGGTAAAAGTAATTGGACGAGGTCGCTGGAAATCTGAAAACAGTTTCGTACGAACCGGCATATCACTGAATCAAGCGGCGAAACGTTTGGAAGGAGTACACACTTCACAGCCATGTTTAAATTTTTCTCTTATTGAAAAAGACAAACAATTTCAACCAGTCAGTCACTCAGTGAGACTTTTGTGCTTGTTTTCTACGCACAATATGTGAAATTCTGAGAACAGCGGTTGAAAGAGATACTCTCGTGGAGGGCTGCGGAGTAAGAGGTAAAACGTCCAACTCCAACCTTCCAAAATTTCCGACACCAACTTCCGACTCTTAAAACATAACGTGAATGAAGTTTGACTGTCAAGAATTTTGTAGCAACTAGCAATCAGTAGATATCGTGATACACGGCACGAATTCTGTGTTTCAATAAAAGTTTCAAAGTATATTGTACCATTTCAATAGGCACAAGTTAGGATTCCTAACTTAGACATGCGATGTAAAAAATTGATTCCATAGGACTTCCAGAGTCGGAGTCGGATAAAAAAATCCGACTCCAATTCGAAGTGGTCGTTCGACTCCGACTCTATCCAAAAAACTCCGACTCCTTGCGACTCTGAGTGCGACTCCGCAATCCTGCTTTCATGTTAGCTATGGAAATAAATTGAGATCGATGTTTTGTTTGATGGTCATCATTGAGAACCCTGCCTGATACAGATAAGTATTTTGACGATGTATAACAACTGCGAATGCACGCTTTGACAGCGTTGGAAACTCTTCGCCCAATCCATTTGGAATAAAAAATTGTTTAATAGTGAAGATTAATCAATTCATCTTTATAAAGCACTTTGAAAAAACGAGCCCTACTTTGTGCCCTGATAAAATTTGCGCTTTCAGTTACATGTTTCAAAACTATTTTCAAAAATTCTGGAAGGGCTTTACTCGCCAGTGCATGCCGATGAAGAACGCAAGGGATAGAAATGATATGCGGTGCCCGTTTATTCACCAGAGTTGTAAAATCTGACTTCACTGAGCATAGAAGAGGCGCCGTCTGTACATAGCGAGCCAACGTGATTCCAAGACTTTGTTTTGTTGAAAGAAACTATTCATTTTTCCTGATCATCAGTCACTTCGATCGTCACCTTTAGATTTTCGCACATCAAGAACTCAATCTTTCAACTCAGCTTCATGTACATATTGACAATGAAGCAACAAATAAGTGCAGTTCGACACGTCAGTTGATTCATCTAGCTGAAGGGCGACTCTTTCCTTATTACTGTGCTTCGGCTTTTATCTGCTACGTGATCTAAAATACCACAAGACATAAGACTTATATAACCTACTATATGGTTTGATAAATGAAATTTCTTAATTTTTCCCTTTTGTTCTCTTTTCAATTATACCCATAGTGTACGGTTTGATAAGTCACTTTTACAAGCCAATTGTATGCGGTTTCTTTCTTTTGCTATTGCCAAAGCAACGCGACAGGATGCTTCAAATCCTAAAGTGTCTTCAGAAACGAACCCTGATATAGGCAGAGGGCCTGCAGCAAGAAATTGAGCGCAATTGGTCTGCAAAGACACGTGGCCGTCATGTACGTGTGTGGAATGGAGTGTAGCGAGCTTACAAAGTTGATGGCTTTCGTTCATCGAATCATTACGAAGAACTTTGGAGAAAAAGACAAGAAAACAATAAAATGTATTGCACAAAAGAATTTTTCAATTCTTAAAGAACTACCATCTCCTTTTACGTACAAACTCTAAATGAGGTCGTGAACAGAAACAGTGTTGCACGCATGAGTGAACAGAAACAGTGTTGCACGCATGAGTGAACAGAAACAGTGTTGCACGCATGAGTGAACAGAAACAGTGTTGCACGCATGAGTGAACAGAAACAGTGTTGCACGCATGAGTGAACAGAAACAGTGTTGTACGCATGAGTGAACAGAAACAGTGTTGCACGCATGAGTGAACAGAAACAGTGTTGCACGCATGAGGTGCTCAAATGAATCTGATAGCCTACTACATGTGTAAAGATGAATTAAAAAGAGAAAACGTATCACTAAGCATAACTCTGAATCATAATCCAACGTGCAACATCTCAGGTTTGTGTGATATATCCGCAAACTTACTTTGTAGCAATGCAGACTATGACGCTTGACATAGAGATGAGAATTTGACTGGAATTGATCTGGATCCGGGCCATGGCGAAATTTGTTGATTTTGGATTAGATCCGATCTGTAAAATGCTTCATAAATTTCGGATTAAGACGGGATTTGGACTGAGTTGAGTTCATGGAAAAGAATTGCATATTTTTTGTCGATGAAAAGCTGTATTTTTCAATTTTTAAACTTTATTTGGATTTCGATTTTAAATTTCCTAAAGTTTTTGGGCTATCGTTGGACTTGGACTGAGTTTTAAAAATTCAGGACTGGATCTGAACCGCAAAATATGACAGTCCGCTCATCTCTGGCCTGACATTAAGCTTCTCATCAATCTATGAAGAAAACACTGTCGGATGTGCTTTTACGTTTTGTCCTGTAACTAACTAGCCTAATAATCCAGGATATTACATTTTGTAAAAATTTATAAAAATGCTTGATTGCCATATTTCATGATTCAGTCAGTTTAACCCCGATAAAGGTGAAAGTTACCCCTGGGATAAATTTACCCCACGTTACGAATCACTGTATAGCATGTTGGGCACCATTTTCTAACTTATCGGGCGCCATTTCATAGCATGTTGGGCACCATTTCATAGCATAAAAAAGTCAAATGTGTGAAATTTCAAAAATGTGAAATTTCATTTGACTTGGCATTGACTCGATCTTGCAAACCAATGACTCGAAGTGATTCATCTGTACTTGTGGCTTGATTCTGAATCGACTCCACCAAGTCATGACTCGAATCGAAAAAATTTTAGATGACTCTGACTCGCCTCAGACTTGAAGAGCTTGTGACTCTGACAAAAATGACTCAGCAACATCACTGCAGCAGGGTGACCTGATCTACGGTCGACCTCCCGTGTCGAAAGCCCGCTTGTTCTTGTGGTAGTATTGGGGCGATTATTGGTTCGACACGAGCGTAGATGAGTCTCTAGAGCAGCAGTTCCCAAACTTTTTCTGATCGCGTATCATTTGTGGGCCCGGCATTTTCACCGCGTACCACTTTGAAAACACCTTGTTCCAGGAAAACTCAATCTACCCAATATCATTCGATCAAAAGTTTAGCAAACCAGACTTGACGCAAATGCGGCATGAAGAACATGGCTGTGATAAACTATGATAGCCATTTTTCGAAACTAATAAGGGAAGTACACAAAAGTGCAGGAGTTTATTAACAGAACCCGATAAGTAAAAAAAATGCATTATTTTTGTCTGAAATTTGCCCCCTGCCGGGTGGCAGAGGAAATTTTAAAACATGATTTTAAAATTTCCTCAGTGATGTTCTTCTGCTACTGCACTGGTGGTTAAACTAGGTCTATTTTCCTGATTACGTAGATCTAAATCTGTCACAACATGGCCTTCGATTTTCTGTCCGCTTGCAGGTTCCGCAGGAATGTTTCCGCCGGACTTAATTGCCACTGTAAAATAGTCATTTGAATGTTTCTTGTCTTGGCTGCAACTTCCTCTCTCATTTTTTCTTCTTTTGCTTTTCTACGTCTTTCAGAAACACTTGGATAAGCTCTACGGTTGTTAAATGACGATCCCCTTCTGTCCATGTTTATTTATTAACAAGTTTAATAAGGCTGTCACATTTTCATCGCAAAAAGGAGGACAACTAACGACTGTCACTTACTTGAGTGTATTATCTACATTTAACAAGTCAAATAACAATTAGGTCTTTTGATAAGTTTTAGGATTGGAGTAAGACGTCCAGTGTGGACGATGTTTCACTCAAAACACACAAAACAAAATCCTTATTTACTTGTCCTGTTTAGCTCATGAATATTTTGCAGTTTCCTTAAATTTCTTTAGAATGTGAAATCACCTTTAACAATATTATAAAAATAATTGCATGAAAGATATTTTAAATTGCACACCAGCTTTAATGGAGTAGAAATTGGTTCAGTTAGAAAGATTTCTCTTTCTTTTGGGTTTGTGGCAGCATCAAGGAAAAAATCGTTCCACATTAGCATTCAACGGTATTGCAAGTTGCAAGATATTTTGTCCATCTTTCATGTTCCATCATTTTACAATAAATTGCATTCGACTGAAGCTTCTTTTGCACGAACCAAACAATATTTGGTATTGGTCAAACAGTTTAGCTTCATCAATAGAAACGTTTCTCACAAGCAGATACTACTCACATGGTTCAACATTTTCCCATTCAGTTGTTTGCAAGCGGAGGAATCTCGTCAAAGCATTTAAATTCAGCAAATAAAATCGTCCATTTAGCCAGATGTACAACACAAGACTTGTACAATACAGATACATCTGACATGAATAATACACAGTCACGATCCTAGCCTTTTCTCAGTCCCTGAGTTTTCTTGGTGCTGATTTAACCTCGCTTGATATGTACATCTGCTTGTCTCTATTGAATCCTTGCCTTCACTCTGGCGAAACAAGATAAACCTCTACAAATGATGCTTTGAACTTCTCAGTATTCCGAACTTGCTCATTAAAAGCAATCAGAAATGATTGCAAATGTCTTAATGTCCTAAACAGAGTTTGCTCAGTGAATTTCCAAAAATACTTTCAGAACAACAGTTGGCTTGTGGATGGATTTGAAGCATGAATGTGAAGCCGGGTACCTTTAAAACATCCTTAGCAAGCGAGGATAAAGTGATAGCCACCTGGTTAAGCTGTGAGAAATAAGTTTTTGGTACTCAATATCCGCAAAGTCACAATAGTCTTTTCACAACCTTTGCAAATGCAACCACGCGTAATTCACTCAGCTTCAAAATCATTTAGTCCTTTTCTGAAAAAGGGACACTTCTGACGAATTTCCTCATTTTTTTAGCATTATTGATTAGCTATAATTACTAGAAAGTACTACACTAAGCTATGTACAATACACTGATCATCGTATCACGGTTCATCAGCAAAACTGGTACAGTACCTATAATGGAGTCAGAAGCCCGCGCTGTAATGCCGAAGTCATTGCGATATGGAAAAAAGATTTACCGCTGTTATGTCATGATTAATGTGAAAGCATTCCCGCCTTTCCAGCCGAGAATTATCTCAACCAAAATATAGATTAATTAGACAACTTGCAAGCTCTCCCATAAACGAAGCTACGCCACCAGCAAATATCTTGTTGCAGTTGAGTAGGGACAGCTTACTGCATGTAATTACGATAGATCATAGCCAATGGCGTAACTGACGGGGGACAGAGAGGCGAATTCCCCCCTTGGCATGCTAAATGTAAAAAACGGTCCCCCACCACTTAACTTATATTTCGGTTTCAGCATTCCTTTGGTTTTCAGTAGGTTGTTGTTTTTGTGTGTTTTTCGAATTATTTTCCGGTGATTTAGGGTTCTAGTTTAGCCATCCACATCCGGGTTCACGATCAATTCTCACTTTTTTTCTGAGTGTTGCCTAGTAGACCCCGTACTGTGGCCAGTGGAGCCTTTTTATCTAAGTTTACCACCCTGGCTCAAACCTTTAGTTACGCCACTGATTATAGGTATGTAAAATAAGAAATGTAAAAAGGAGGATATTTTAACATTTTTGAATGTCCTCGGAGATTATTTCATTTCTCATGAAAAAAGTGGACATGCACTCCAAAAAGAGGACGTATGGTAGCCATAGTTAACAATCCTACTTATATGCGACCTGTGCAAATCTGAATAAGGCAGACGCAAAATCTACCAGTAGCGAGAAGAGACGTAGGCTAATGCGTTCTACGTGCCTTGGCCTTGCAATCACTAGATCAGGGGTCGAGAACCTTTTTGGCTCAGGGAGTCATGAAACCTACATATTTTTAATTGTACTTCCGTGAGAACCATATAATATTTTTCAACACTTAATGCAACTAACTCACTTAACTAACGTGTGCATTTTTAAGCAAAGTCAACTATTTTAAGCAATGGTAGATGTCTGAATTTTCTCTTTAATAACATGCTTCTTACTGTTAATGCTACTTCTGGTGCTGCATGGTCATATCGCCATCTTAAGATCCACATCTGGCTCGCGAGACATAGGTTCCCGATCCCTGCACTAGATTCAGATTCCTGACCGACTTTCAGGAAAACAATAAGTGTAATAGTTGTTTCATCACAATATCAAATAATATGCAAGTGAAATACTGCCGTCTGGACGACCGATAATAGCGTCTACAAACAAATTTTCCTCGCTAATAAAAATGACTAAGTGGCACGCACATGTCGTACATATGGTTAAACACATGAACATGGTTGGTGGCCCCTGTTTGGTGGGTTGTCCTGGTTCCGGGCCCCTTGGCCCCCTCCAAATCTGGCGCTGGTTTATATCAAGACAAGAGGTTACCACAGATTAACGGCCTAAACCTAGGCAAGAAATGCTTGAAAACTACCTAGCTTAAAAACTCGTCGGAAGGCTTGTAACGTAGTGTTTCTTAAGTGGACTGTAATGTTGTGCGTTGATGCAGTGCTTGTTTTATGCTGTAAAATGTGCTTATTCAAAATCACTGAAGTTTTTTTTCTGGAAATGTAGCTGCGTCTGGTTGAGAATATCACGCTTTTGTTACAAGTACCGGTAGATGTATTTTGTTATGATGGAATTTGCTCAGACATGTGAACGTATATTTATGCAGGCTATGGCGTCGACAGTCCATCAGCTTACAAAATTCGAAGCAAACACAAAATTGAACATTTTGAACGCGGGAAAAACTCAAACAGAAACAAACGGAACGAAACTTCGACTGAGTGAAAAACACATTGACCTTGAATCTAGCATTGTAAGCTTACCGAAAGAAGAATACACGCCTCGCTACGGCGCCTGGATTGACTCCGACGAATCAAGCATCCAACAACTATTTGCCACAAGTGCAAGGTGCGCGATCTTCACTTCGCCATTCAAAAGCATTAAAGTGAGGTTGAAAAATGGTCACGCTCAGCCTTTGAGCACTTCGAACTTCGACTCGTCCAAAATTGCAGACGATGAGCTGTTTTCAGCAGTAGTGGACGCACTGAGACACCCACCTTGTGTGGTGGCATCGGCCCAGGCCTACATTGATGTCGTGCTGCAAGGGAGACCGTTTGCAGCCGTACATTGGCGATATGACATGCGCGACTGGCACCACAATCACTGCATTGCCAACAACCAGCCGCAGTACAAGAAAGCTTGCAAGTATCTGCCTCTAATTGCACCGATCGACGTGGCGCGGGCGATAGACGGCAAGATACGGGAATGGAAAGTCGACAACGCGAGTTGCAGTACACTGTATGTTGCCTCTCCGCCGTCCTTGGATCGTTTCGCGAAAGACGTCATTGCCTTGAGCAACGCGTGCGCTTCGTCACCGCGCGAAACTTTGAGCGCGTTCATTCGCAGAAACAGTCGTCCTTGCGGGAATGATGCTGAACTTTCCATCGACATCGACGAACACGTTTCGATGGCAGAAATGGAGATTGCAATGCGGAGCACATGGTTCTTTAGCGCTTGGGCCTCAACATGGTCAGGAAACGTCGTTGCTTCGAGGCCAGAAGGAAAAACGAACCCGGACGGCCCGAGGTTTACACACGCTGAGATTTTGAGCTTAGCCACAAGGAGCATGCTTCACAGAACGAACGACACAACATAAAACTAGTAGCAGCCTATAGGGTTTTGCCTTGGGGATATTGATCTGCAAGCGCTTGGGTGTTTTTGCATTTGTCTGTATTTGTGACTCTGGTGTTGACTTAATCTTTTGTGAAAATAATCATCTTCTGAAACTTGCGTAATTTTTACGTAAGTACAAAATGAAGAGCAAAAAAACAAAAAACAAAAAAAA
>JGI24158J21664_10003814_pt1 | contig 19140 bp, 7 predicted proteins | sample Ectturendosymbi3_FD_21664 | JGI IMG/M metagenome (IMG submission 21664)
AAACGCAGAATCCTGCCGGAGTCCACTCCGGTAATCCGGTCCCACCTCTGCAATGAGCATGGACAGTCAGAGGTAAGCATGGGCAGGATCAGGATTGGATTCCTGCAAGATAATTGCGATTTTTTTGGATCAGGATTTGATTCGGATATTTATTTTTGAAAAAAATTGGATCAGGACAGGATGAGAGGATATTTGTTTGATTTCTATAACGAAATTTTCCTGAGGCTGATTCAAGATGTCACAAATGATGGTGCTGTTGTTTTGTTTGTTATAATTTTTATATTCACAAAAAATCAAGATGATTTTGTCAGTATGTGCTGCACTGCACCGCACCCATCACAATCGACGATAATTCGTGTTACTTCATCGTAAATATTTTCCCGCGAGGTGGAAGTAGTAAGCTGCTCTTGTATTGCTTGTATGCTGCTTTCAGTGTTGCCACTTCTGATGCTTCAGCATCGGATCTGATGTATTGAGAAAAATTTCTGATATCTTATGTTTTGGCAACAAGTCTGATGTTTACTAAGCTATTGTTTTTTCAAAAATTTTCTATACTTTTAGGATGGAATTTAGTGAGATTCATGATTTTTCAGTTTCTTTCATCAATTTCTCACCCTCATGTGTGTTTGGCAATTGTTCCAAACTGAAGAAGCTCTCTTCATCAGAGCGTTGGGAATAACTTACGTTACGCGTAAATAACCTACTTTTCCATTTAATGACGATATTTCTTTGTCTCAAATTCATCGTGGGTTATCACACTTTGTTAGGTATTGGCAATAAAGAAGCATTTAGCTTATATTAAACTGTAATATGTATAAATGAATCTGATGTTGAAAAAGGTAACAATCTGATGTTAATGCGACTAACCCCAGTGGCAACACTAGCTGCTCTGTTTTGTCGCACTGTGTGGCATATGTGTGTATTGTGAAGGCTAATGTAGTCTATTTCATGGGTGGCTAACTTGTCTTCGACTGAGATCGGCTAGAAAATTTCTTGGTAACTCGCGATTGACCATTTGGTAATATTTATAGTCACAAATACAAAATGCCAAAGTTGAGTATCACGTGCAAATTCAGTGTACCATTGCCTTCTAAGAAAGTGATGCACAGACAGAAGGCAAAAGTGTCTGTTACACCTAAATCAAGGTTGCCACACAATAATAGAAAAATGTATTACTATACCTTTCCGGCATCTGCTGAGCTAGCGTATCGTCAGCCATCACAAGAGGCACCAAAGAATATAGGTGACCAACCAATTGATAGATAATTTTTATGTACTTTCTGGAATATTGATTGAAAAATGTTCTTTTTAGGCAGCTTGTCAATTCAATGTAAAATCAGGTGCAGTCGACCAAGTGACACATGACGATCAACCGGTTGATGCGATCAACCTATTGGCCGCCCCTGCTCTACTTCAGTGTTTAAGCTGCATTTCTTTTGGCTAGAATGTTGAACATTCTACCTCAAGTGTTATACAGTCAACTTTTGCTGAAAGTCTAATTGAGTGTGTAGTTTTTGTAAACGACATAGTTTTACTATATTTTTTGCTGTGATCTACTGTCAGTGTTACAAAATATATTTTCTCTATTTTATGAATTGATGAATGGTGGAGCTCTTTTGCAATTAGCTGATGCAGGTAGAATTGGTCACATGACAATGACTATATCATTGGATTAGCGGATCTTCTTTGCCATATAACCAAAAACCCTACCCAAATTGTAAACCTGTGTCTGGTTTTAAAAACTTATTTAAAAAATTGTGTAGCTTACATCAAAAATTTTCCCATAAAAAGAGTCGTCTCTATCAACCCAGCCGTAACAACAATGCTGAGAACCCAAATGACGACCACTCACACAGCAGGAATTCCCTTTGGACCAGGTTCATTGTACTATCTGTTAGTGCCACAAACTCAGTGTGATAAGTGGACAAAGCCAGATACACTATAGTTCAATGAAGAAATAACCACAGCAGCATAGCTAAGCTATATCTTTGGCAGCAAAATATATACTAATTTTCTGTTTTTACAATTTAAAGTGCACAACAACATCATGTGATGTTATTTTTATGGATTGGGTCACAAAATTACAAGGTGTTTTTGTTTGGAAGTGGCTATAGATCCGGTCGCAGTGACACAGAATAAAATGCTGAGTTTGTCACATTAGCAACACAGTCATGGTAGTCATGTAGACGTGCCTTACTGTGTGAACGGTTTTCGTGCTGACTCTTGCCATAATCGGGCACCATTTGTTTTGGTTGTAGTGGTTGCACTTTTCATTGTACCGGTTTTTATTTATTTTTTTCAAAAGTTTTCAAACTTTTGCAGTCAGATATGACTATGTGGTTTAGGTTGAATAAATGTTAGGTTTAGGTTTACTAAGTTTCTACCAAGCATAGTCCAACCTACTGCACACTTATCATGGATTAGTGTCATGTTACAACAGTTGATGAATAAGTTTTCAAAGATGAAGGTCCACTGGTGGACATATAACCACTGCCTGTTTGTTTTGTGTTTAACCAGTGTCGTATTTGGATACGGATGGATATCGAATACCAAATTGCAGACATTTTAGGATAAGGATTGGATTATGGATATTCAAAGATTTATCGGATATGGATCAGGAGTTGAAAAGACACTATCTGCTCACCTCTGGCACTTACCCCTCACCACTAGACCTAGGGTTGGTCTTGTCAATGAAGGATGAAAAACAGGGTTGCCAGATAGAAAAAAAACTACAGCCAAACTCACTTCAAAAAATAGCCAAACTTCTGGAAATGGTTGTATCTTTAATAAAACATTTATTTTTTCGCTAGAAGTCGGTCATACACAGCTCTTATCTTTTGCCTTGTATTTTGCCAGAAAGCATAATGGTTTTCCACATTTTACAAACATATTTTATAACAAGTATTAAAAACCATGCTCCTACTTTCAAAACTATCACACTATCATTTGATGTCACAAATCTTCAAACCATCAGCAGGCTTAAAAATAGTAACCCTACATATGAATACGTAAGGAAATACGTGCAAATATGCAGGGCATACATAAAAATGACTGTCATAAACCTTTCGAAGGAACACAAAACTGAATCCAGGTTTTATTAATGTAAAACCTTACCGAGCTGCAACATAACAAAGTAACATTACTAGTCTCAGTAAAACGACCAGTGATACCACAGTCGACAACAACAACCACGAATGTGCGAACGCACCAACTGACGTTAAGGGAACAGCATCCGGGGCCCAAAGTTACTGCCGAACACAAGCGGATGCTGATGAACACTGGAGCACATTTTGAGAGAATACTTTACAAAAATTGATATGTCAGAATATTTTCCCAAATGAAACTTTTGGAACCAAAAGCTTTCCAAATATTGCCAAATCACCAAACCAAAATATCTGTGGCTAAACGCTTTCAAAATTTGCCAGATTTCTGGAATCTGGAGATAAATTTACCAATATGGCAACCCTGATAAAAAACAATTATTTAAGACTTAAATATTTAAGGGGTAACACAGTTAATATTCCATTAAAAATCCGGGAAAGCAGAACCATTTTTGTGTGTGATAAGTTATGAAAACTACATAAAATTATTTATGACCTGAAAACAAACCAGACTTTTGAGATGTCCACGAATAAATTTTGATGAAAACAATCATGCACAATCGCGAACTACTTTATATAAATACTTTTACTTGTTTAGGTCAGACACAAGGCTCATGTCACACTAGTAAGAAGATCATAAGTAAAGAGTAAATTTCCTTGCTGAAAACTAATCATTTCCTCATCTGTTGTCACAAGCAATATGAACTATAAGCTGTACTGTGAGTGCTCAAGTTAGGTTGACGCTTCATTTTTCAAAAACTTCTTACAAACAGTCTGTTTTTCCTGTCCACAACCAGTGGCGATTCGCAAGGAGGCACTACGGAAGTGCAGCACCTCCTGTTTTCCCGGTAAATTTCATTTTTAGGTCAGTTTATTGTTTTACTTTGATAATTAAATTTATATTAACAAGAAGAGCTGACAATGTATCCTCCCTTCCCAAAACTTTATCCACAAAGCTAAATATTTGACATCTGTTTGGTTTTGTACAAGAAGCACTGCAAATGGCAAAAGTCTGGAGACCAGAGATGATCGGATAGTGGATTTTTACTATCCGATCCTATCCTGTTTTTGATAAATGATATCTGATCCGAATCCTGTTTTGGTTGAAATCTTGCTATTCGTATTCAAAAACTATCCGGAAGTATAGTATGATGCACAACACACATTTTTATGCTGCTTTTATTTTGCTTTGTGAGGTAAAACAACTGCTGGAGTTATTTTGACTTTAGCTGAATACGATTGGTTGAAGTAGTCACATGACCAGTTTGGAATGCATGTCCTGCTTTGTTGGATATGACNTCTGTAACACTTCAGTCCCGTGAATGGATGAGTGTTNTCATGGTTTCAGATCTGGCAGCTTCTTGCTTGCTTTATGTGAACTGTAGCCTATGCTAAACCCTAAAGCCCCAAACCTAAAACTTGGCCATAAGCCCTGATTAAAGATCCTAGTCAGAAACTCTTAAACCCCAACCAGTTGTCTCTGTGTATTGTACTTGTCACATGACCACTTCAACCAATTGTGTTCGAATGAAGTCAAAATAGTCCCAGCATAGATTTTGCCTCATGAAGCAGAGTAGACACTACCTGAATGCGTTGGGCCCTGTCATGCTTATAAACAGAAAGTTTGACATACCTTGCATAACCAAAGTACTTTTCAGAATCAATTGCATCAAAAAGCAAGCTGAAGTTTTCCCACATAGTCCAGTTGCCACAGGGAGGATTTGAGGGGTTAAGCCTCCCAAACAAAGCTCCAAGCTCCCCCAAATTAAAATATGAAGCACTTTGAAACAGCACTTGGTGTTTGTTCAAATTTCAGAATGTTAAGCCCCCATGTACAAATGTAACCCCCCCTGCTGAAGACCTTCGGGCGACGGTTCTGTTGCCACACCGAGAAAACGAAGGTGGTCTCCATTTTACTAAATTGTGGAAATCTGTTGCTAAAATTCACCTTTGCAGTTGCTACAAAGCTAGAAAGTTCCTCGTAGATTTCTTGATGGCTTGTTAGATTGTCTGCAGATGTAGAATTTTCTAAATTTAATCTAAGCAGGTTACAAATCTCTCCAGGGCTCATCCTTTGCTCAGCCACTGGACAATATTCTACATAAGTAAACATTTATATTGTTCCTGAACTTCCTTAATTGATACTGTTGACAATTCAGAGCACGAGCCATGATGTAATTTACTATTTTTGTGATGTCTCTGAGAACAATCTCAAATTTTTTGCTGCTTTCTTTGGCACAAAGAGCTTCTTGATGTATAATGCAAAGGAACTGAATGACTTAGTGTTTTGTTACTTTACAAAGAACTGCACGAAACCAGATGTTGCCCCCACCGTAGAAGGTGCTCCATTACTAGTAACTATCTTTTCTGGGCTGATGCCTTGTGAAACGCAAGCCTCCATCACAGCATTGTAGATATATCTAACCCTTGTGTTCTTTGAGGCAAAGACACCAGCTTTACTAATTCTTTTCTCATGATGTCACCAACAGCATAATGCAAAATTACTGCTAGCCTTGCATGATGATTAATATCTGTGCTTTCATCGAACTACATGGAGTAACAGGCTGCCTTTGCATGTCAGTAGTGAGATGCTAACTAACATCACTTGCCATACGCTGGATTTGATCTTTAACAGTATTTCTGCTAAGTGCCATCTCAAAGATTCATTGAATAATTTTATCTTTGTTTGTTAATCATGAAAAAGGGAATTACTCCCAGACAACATGGCTGTTTTCATAATATCCCCATCAGAGAGGGGCTTGCCATGTTTTGCTAGACACAGTGAAATTTGAGAACTGGCAGCTATCCGACAATTTGTTTGAAAGATAGTTGCAAAAACTAACAGACTGGGAATGATATTTCCTTAATTTCACTTCAAGAAACTCTTTTTTCTCTTGGTGTTAAAGTACTACCTGACACTTAATGTGCAGCACATTACACTTTCAATACATAGAATACAGAATACTTCCCATTGCATTCAATCACTCTGAATGACTCTGTCCAGGCCTCTTGGAATGATCTTCCACTATCTTTTTAAGCGTTTTTCACTACACTCATTTTTTGTTGTTCAAAACTTGGAGTCTACGAAAACACTTAATTTGAAAAATGAAGCACCCATTTTCAAGCAATCCCTATGCAAAAATCGCTAACACTAAAAAATAGATATTCCACTGGGAGAATAACTAGTCCTCCACGCCTTAGCAGTGTCTTCTCAGGTGGCTGTCCGATCTTGGGAGCAACCTGGCCCGAGTCCCTCTACCTTTTTGGTAATGAATTTTGTACTGGAGCTACGGTGTGTGTGCCCACAGAGAGGGCGATGAGTGCCACCTCTGGCACACGTGCCATAGGTTCGCCACCACTGGGTTAGGGTTAGGGCAGCACTTTTCAAACTTTTTTATGTTACGGCACACTAATACATTCTGAATTTGGCTGCGGCACACATACTTTGAAACAAATAGCCTAAGTTGAGATGAAAAGTATAAGGTTTTATCGAAACATAAAACTTTCGCGGCACACTTCAGCTTCTTCAGCGGCACACCAGTGTGCTGCTGCACACAGTTTGGGAAACACTGCACTAATCAGTTATTTTGCCATTGTGTTTTCACTTATTCAAGTTTCCGCCGACAATTGTTTACTTTTTTGCATTACGGCTCTTTATATTGTTTCTTTTATTAGCTGAGTCATATGAAGCAATAAATCAATCAAAGCAAACGCTTGCCAAAGCAAAAGAGACGACGTAGTGTCGGTAGGCGCGACACGAACGGGATGTACGCTAAGAATAAGAACGCGAATATGTGCGCGGCGCGAACAATGGAGTGAGCACGGCTCTAGGTTGCTTGCCGCCACAGTGTGAAGCTTTGCGCATCTGCCGCTCAGATCCCCCCTTTGCAGCAGTGAGCAACGGCACAAGCACACGCGTCGGAAGGGGCAATCCATGGTCCTTGTCCCCCAGGGTTTTGAAATTATGTATTTTCCTAGTAACGTTTTAGTAGAAAAATATTTGTCTCTTAGTTTCGACTTGGTAAAATGAAATTTCACCATTGTTGGCCCCACTTGAACAAATCCTTCCGACGCCCATGGGCACAAGGCAGTTATTTCCAATTCATTTCGCAGTTACCGTCTAGTTCACGGATATCCCTGTTGAAATGGTACAATTTATTTTGAAATTTTCTTCAGAGAATTCTTGCTGTGAACCACGATTTCCACTGAGTTCTAGTTGCTACAAAATTGTTGATAGCGAAACTTAATTCACTTTACGTTAAGGAGTCGGAGTCGGGAGTGGGAGTTAGAAATTTTTGAAAGGTCGGAGTTGGAGTCGGACATTTTACCTCCGACTCCGCAACCCTGCTGCGGGCCGGATGATATTGCTTGGCGGGACGTAGGTTGCCGACCCTTGGCCTATTCATTGTCTAGTTACTAGAGTCTATTGAATAGACTCTAGTGATTAGACCAGTGGTTCCCAAACAGGGTACTGCGGCACCCTAGGGTACCATTTACAATACTCAGGGGTGCCGCAAGAAAAGACGTTTTTCAATATATCATTAAATCAGGGTTTTTTAAAGGAAGATTTTAAGACCTGATTTCTCTGAATCTAGGGACCCGATTTTCAATTCTAGGGACCCGAATTAGCTCTCTAAAATACCTTAAAAAATCTAATTAAATATACAATTTCAAAATGTAATTAAATCTTAAAGCAAATTGCTATGGGTTCGCCACTGGGTGCTGAAATTCTTTTTCTGTAGGGTACCGCAAACCTAAAAAGGTTGGGAAACACTGGACTAGACAATGGACTCGACTAGTCGAATACGAACAGTCAAGCACAGAAGGTTTGCGACGAGATTGGTGCACACCCAGGTTTGCCGGATCGAAATTTGCTAAACTACAAAAGAACTGAATTTGCGAATGCGCATGAAGGACGCAAGAAAACTTTCATTTTTTATTATGTGGCTGTTTAAATATAAACTATTGGGGAAACGAAACAGATACGGGCTTGTTTGAGTCTTTATGATCAATTCGGCTGAACTGCCAATTACTGACGAAGCCCGAATGTGTCCTGGTTGATGCTGATGTTCTTATTACAAGCAAAGGTGTGCGGTTGTTTTAACGCACACCCAGGGTCGCCACATCAAAAAAGGAAATGGGAAACTAGTGATGCTCGAAAAAGTCGGATAAATTAAGCAACCCAAAATGGGAAAATTTTCAAATTTGGCTCAGAAAATCAATGAGACGTTCATAATTACCTTCCAAGCTTTTTTCGTGATTTCCCTTGAACGCACGATCTGGAAAAAGGCACGTCGCGATCAGTTTGACTGGGTGTGCGCCGCACACCAGGAGTATACGCCCCTGGTACAAAATTACCCATGTTGTTGTTAATGAAATTCACCTACGATGTTAATAAATACTGCGCAGGTGTACATTAAACAAATTAAACCCCATGCCTGTCTTACGCAGCAGGAGATATATCATCGCAAAAAGAAGAAAGTAGAGCCCAGTTGGGTGATTCCTCGAAAGTTTACAGCAAGCTTAGAGCTTTTAATTGGTGTTCATCTTTGTTTAATTTATTCAGGGGTCTTGATCAACACAAGGGCAGACCAAGCAGTTTCCCATAACCGTTTGCACATAGGTGTGCTGCTGCAAGGACGAGTTTGTGCATTAAAAAAAACTTTTCTCTACTTACAGTAACAACAAAAATTTGGTTCAGTGGTAAAGTGTTCGCCTCTCAATGGAAAGGCTGGGTGTTCGATCCATGGCCCCTACCCGCAGCGCTCCTTAGGCAAGATAGATCACCACAGCTGCCTCGGCAAGAACCTAAATTCAGGTTACGGCCTGTCGCAAATTGCCGTCATCAAAATTAACAACAAAAAAAATTAGAAGAGCAAAACAACAGTTCAATTAACGTGGCCGTTCTATTGGATGGCAGTCACGATTTCCAAAACGTGACGCGAATAATAAAACGAAGATCACCGGTCCGTAGTTAAGACATGACAAAGGAGTCAAAATGGTAACACCGTTTTCATCTTTTTGTATTGACAAAACGAATTTGAAAAAAGTTTTTACTCACTGTTATGCAAAAAAAATTTAAAGGAGGTAGTTTTTCGAGGAAAGGTTTCAGTTAAGTACACACTCAAAGCAAACATGAAAAAATTAAAGATTGTTTTGATTAAAAATGTGCTATTCCAATTTTCAGCGTTCTGCACAAAAAATTCCAACCCACAACTAAACGAATATATGCGTCATTTCGCACCTACACTCGGTGCTGCGGAAATGTTGATTGATTGAGAACCTTTGGCCGGATTTCACCGTTACGTTTGAAGTAATTTTCAGTCACTCCGCTCGTTTTTATTATCATAATTACAGTATTCTCTCTAAATTTCAATGCAGTTAAGTTCCGTCTTCAAAACAAGTTATCCTGCCTTCAGCGTAATTTATCGTAAACCTCATTTAATTTTTCTCAATCAAAAACACTATTGTAAAATTGGCAAAAACTCTTTCAGCCTTCGACTCTTCCGACATGAGAGAAACACTTTCTGTTTTGCAAACGATATATTTTCGCTGCTCAATCTATTTTATGGTGAGGCCTTTCGAATAAAAAGTTTTTTACCGGCAGCTGAGGCTGATGTGCTGCTACTCACTACAGTTGTAAAAGCAACAAGTCTACTGAGATTTCGACTAAACGTAAATTTTCAGACGACGCATAGACCTACATTGCTGAATCCAAACACAATCACTACATATAGTATCTGCCAAACAGCATAGTAACACTTGGGAGTAAGAAATATCTTTGAATGAACAGTCCCACAGGAAATGAAATGTTCAAACCAAATAAAGCCGCCATTTCGTTGTAAAAATCATAATACCCCGCAAACAACACTCACTGCTTCGCGATATAGATACTCTGTGGCCTGGCAGATCGCTTTTCTTCCAGCAATGCTTGTTTGATGAAGCCACTACGTTTCCCGGAGTGAAACGTGTTTTACGCCATGTAGTTCAGCAACGCCCCCAGCATGCTGCAGCCTAACTCTTCAACGTATCTATCCATCAAGTCACATGTTTGGCCATTTAGGAAAGGTTGTAGCTTGCATCTGTGTAAATGCTGTCGCGAAGCAGTTCAACGCTTTCTGCCATCACTACTTTCCTGAAAAGCAGTGCGCAACGTCGGCTCAACAGTCCTGTACGTGAAAAGCAAAGGTGTCATGCCTGCCCTGCTATACATAGCTTCCTGCAAGCTTCTCTATACCACGCAGGCGATGTCCCGCCGTTGATCAGCTAACAGCCTGTAGAGTCAGCTTGTCACACGGTGGGTGACGTTCTGCTGAAGTCTGAGAGTTTCGCGCTCAGTGATTCAAAACACAAAAATTGCCCGCGTGTATATCTATTCAAAGTAACTGCAACTCCACAGACCTAGATATTATTGCCTATAAATCAATTGTGGCTGTCTACAACCCGCGAAGCGCCGTTTTTCTTCAGAAGCATTCAAAACCAGTGGTTTCAAATTTTTTTTTGATCCATAGCTCATGTCTTGCTTGAAACCCTATAAGGACCGCAAAGCCATTAATTGCTGTGCCTTACGAGGCAATTGTCGGCCATAACTTGCCGATCGATTGCGCTGGAGAGTCAGTCAAAACATCATAAAAAGCATATTTTCGTGTAGTTTCTTTTTAAAAAGCGGGTAAAGTGGAATTTGAATTTTTTTTCACAGATCCCAACAGAGTCGTCCTCGTGACGCCACACTGCCACAACAAATTTTCTAATCGTGGCCCACCATGTGTTGTGAAGTTTTGTTAAAATTTAACATCGACTGTACGGGCAAAAGCGATCCTTTGAAAATACTGTATGGACAAAAAACAAAACATTTAATTGGGCTGTAATGGATGCGTACAAAACACAATCTCGAAAAGCTGGCATTCGCCGCATGGTTAACAGCTTGTATAAAATCGGTCCGTGGCCCACAGAATGCGGAAAAACAGCGTGAAAACCAGTAGGCCACAGGAAAATTGTAAAAATATCGCGTTTTCCTTTCCTGCCCTGATCATGTTCAGCCCACTGAAGTCGCACGTTTCAACGCAAAGTTTAGTTTATGTTTTGCAAGAGTCAAGAGCAAACCAATGACCATACACTCATTTGCTTTACGCCTGATTGCCCGGCATTGTGAGCATTTGCGTTTCGCCCGGCCGGGCGTTTATTTGATCCCATCTTTCAAATCTTGCCGCATGTTATTTACAGGATGAGCTAAATCCGTTAACTTTTGCATTCGACAACAAATAAGCAGCTTTAAGTATGCAATTTTGCTTAGGGCAAGCAAGGGGAACCATTGACACTGTGAAAGCTCTTACGCGCAGCAATGCTGACCGGCTAAAGGCCAAGCTGGTTGAGCACGCGCCAACAAAGCTGCTGGTAGACAAGGGTTCGATCGGCAATTTCCTTGAAACTGAAAAATACCTATTTTCTAGAAAAAAGTACTTTCCAAGAAAAGCTTTCATGACAAATTTCTTTCGTTACTGCGTCCACCTCCGCCAACGAAATGCTGGTTGCCACTGAAGTTTGCGAACAAGCTAAATTTTTTTGCTGGAGCTTTTAAAAAATATTTTCAAATAAATATTTTGCAAATTTTTTCTGAGAAAATATTTTTTGTTTTCAAGATTTTGTCAATTAAAGTATAATTTTTTGACTGAACTTTTTTTTTGAAAAAATGTTTATAATATAACAAAGTTTTTACATGGCGCAAACGAGCCAACATAATCGTGCAGTTTGGTAAAAACCGGTCCTATTTTTAAAGTGAAAACTGTGTTCCATGGCTCATTTTTAGATAAGTAGATACGTTATTAAAATACGTGCGGTTGTGTTGAAGTTTCTGTAAAATTTACGCAGAAAAAAAACATCAGCGTGACCGATTTAAGTTAAGTTTTTGTTAATACAGCATTCCCCACTTGTTATTGTGGCGTTACAGGCCTACACACCGATAATAAGACAATGAAAGCTAGCAAAGGGCGAACAAGGTATACGTTTGACAAGCCGAAAAGTAACCATGAAAACGAAGGTTCTGAAAATATAAACTGCGCTCAGCAGAGAAACTCGACATTATCAGCATGATATGTGTATTTAAACATTTTTGCACAACTCGCTTTCTAAAAAAAGACTCTCATGAAAATGTACTACAAAGCATCAAACAAAGTGATGTTGACACATTTCATTTTCAGAAACATTTTATCAAAATCGGTTATAGTCATCACAACCCGTTTCTCGACATTACCTTCGTCATTGTATTTTCGACTGAATCACTACCAGTCAAACGTGTCACTTCCAAGTTCTAACTGCACATATCTCACACTCCGAGCGGGTGAGGGCATGGGCGTTCACAATTTTTTTCCAGGGTATGGGGCAAACTTGTTTTTTGCTTTCCTTCTCAGGTTGCACAAGATGCAATCTAAAAGGATGATCCCAAAACGCTTTACTTTACCTACCCCATAAAGCGAATGCCTCATGTTATGGTGACAGTCATAAAAATTAGCTTTACTGGGGTCAATAGCTAGGTATCTTACGATAATTTACACAACAAGGTTCTGCTGATTTTAAAAAAAGGGCATTTCCTAATAGGAACTGCATTTGAAAGTTATACACTGCCGCATTGCAAACGTCTGGGATCTCGCCCAAAGCGATCAACCACCTTTGAACAAAGTCTTGCTAGTCTTTATTGATTTCTTTTAACGGTGAACGCTCATCACACATAAACCGGACAAGCGTTCATGTGACAGTGTCGATCGAAGCCATGTTTTAACTTTTCGCAAAATACGAATCGATCCCTCTGCGATGTAGGTCGTTCCTGGACGATTTATAGGACAATGTTAACCGAATGGCGGACAGCAGGAAACAAATCAGGGTGCTTCAGCAATACGTGACGTTCTCCATCAGCAGTATATGGCTGCTGTTATTTTCACTGCATTTCGAACCTCGCTGTTGCTTCTGCTGCTAGATTTGCAACATGTTTCAAGTATTCTTGCTCGTTCATTTGCATTATGTGTTTTAGACAAAGCGAAAAAGGCTGCTCCCTTTCAGCGGAAACCGGCTTTCCAGCGAAGAACTTATCGAATCTAGGTACGACATACATATCTGATTTCCGAAAACATACTTCTGCTGTTGATGCGTGAACAGTTGCACGAAATGCTTGGCGTCATCGGCTGATTTCTCTGCTTTAGAAAAGAGCTCCTTGAATCGCTCTTCTGTGTTTTGTCGGATCAATACGGAACATCAGTAACAGGCCTTGGATTGGATAAGATCATATACCTTTAAAAATGTCAAGCTGAACAACCTGAGCAACCGGCTCTATAGGTGCACTGAGTAGCTTGAAATAATAAACAGGGAAACAGAAATACTGCGAAGCTGCAAGGTTGCTTCACCCTGATGATAGAACTGCTGTTTGTTGTCACGGTAGCCATATGCAAAATTGATGAAATGGTTATTCGAATTCGATATAAAAAAAAACTCATATGCTTTCGTGCTTTGCAATCCAACGGTTGTCGCGCAGAAGCGGCGCATTTGGAACAAGAGATCTTCTTTGTGGAGTATCTGTGTGCAGCGCAGTGAACAAACGTTGCTTTCGGGCGCCTTTTAATTTTTGCGTGCACTACACATTCTTTTCCCGCCGTTGTTGAGCAGCCGCCGCAACCTTGACCGAGCATGCGATCTAAGTTTAAATCATAACAAGCAGCACGTTCGCTTGAGTCAGCCCTATAAAGTAACCAAACCCGTCACGAACCAAATTATCTGGTTTGGTTGTGTCAATAAACACCAGTCGAAGTGATGACTGCTCCTTTCTCGATGCGTACGAACTTTCGTCCGCAAGTACTAAAAACATGAACACGTCTTTCGCATTTCCTGTTGCGCTTGATCTTCCATGAAACTCCCAGTCGTGAGTGCCGCAGAATACAATCGTCGAAACTGTACCATATAAGCTCTTCCTGTTTTCTTGCACTTGCCGTTTCAAAATGATATCGTTTTGACCCACCATACGTTTTTCCCTGCAGTACTTCTTTGCGCATCTCCGTGGCGTTTATCAAAATATGATTTCTCGCACTATCGTTAACACCTTTATACTTTGTGAATAGTTTCACAATGAATTCACCCTGCAATCCACGGTCAACAGGCTATTGGAAAATTGCACAATATGTACACAACGCTTCTTTTAAAGCAGGTGGGTCAGTCAGCCACTGTGAATACTGGCTTAATCCACACGGGCATCCGCCAAGCTCCATTCGCATCTTTTTTGTAATCGTCTTCAGGTGGAGATGTGCATAAGAGTTTGAGTTTACCGACAAAGGTGCACCTTCTGTCAACCGCATTACCGCAACAGTTTTTACTGAATTGGGGCGCAATACAATCCAGTATCTCCATCAAGGTGAAATGCAGACAACTGAGCCTGAATTGGACTTGGACTATCCACAACTACGTTTGTTGCTTTCATTTTTGTCTGTGCTGGCTCAAACTCACTTCTCAATCTTTCGCCAGCGACGTTGTCTTTACTTCGGCTGCCAGAAATTTCTTTTCTGTTCATAAACTTCCTCACAATAGCATCTGTCATTTCGAGCAGTTTCCGCAAAAAAGTCATAAATCAACGGTCGGAACAACATTTGCGGTGAAAAGACGTGAATGTTAGACAAGCTCTCGAAACTGTTTCAAGCAATGAAAAGTAGACCTACGCAATATACGCCGACGCGACTACCGGACAACTTACTAAAGTTAGGGTACACCACGCAGGTCGAAACATTTATCCGCTCAGATGAATTGCGAAAACTTTGCACTCACTCACAATGCAGAACTGAACATTAACGAAGAGGCCTATTTCCCACTAGTTTGCATAAACGTTGTTTGGCTAAGCGATTCGCTCCGCCACGTGAGTCATACTCACAGTCTCACACTGGCAATGGATTTTTCAGACTTGTGAAAGCACTGCCACAGATCTACTCATGAATTTTTTCATCCAATATAAAACTACGTGGCGTGCCGTTAACATCAGTCACTTTCTCTCGACACATTGCCCGCCCAAACGTCTATACGTCAGTGGTGCACAACCTTTTCACTATTGCTGTCGGCATCACGTTTATTTTTATGAATTACGGCCGCCAGTGAGTTCAAGCAGAGGCGACGCCGGCACTCGGGCTCCTCGGGCTTAGCCCGAGTCTTCGATTACGATTTATATTGTAGAACGCTAGCTTTCTTGCTTTGTATATTTGTGCCACCACCCACTTCACTGATAAAAGTTGTTAACTCGGGCTTTTTCATTGGGCCTTGTCACTGTTTATATATTTCGTAATTTCGTTCCATGTCTGGCCTGGCTTTTCGCGTTCATATTACAGGAGACCTGAATCAAAAATACCGTTCGTAGGAGGCGTTCTCTCGACTTAATTCGTTCGCGCTTTACGCGGACTCGCTCATCCGTCAGAGCCCGAGCTGCCCTCTGCAACTAAGTATTTTTGAAAAGATAATGCATATCAGGTTGTATATTTTTTGAAGCAATGGGTTTGCATAAAACATTGGATTAAAATTCCAATCCAATGGACAGTCCCATTCCAGAATACTTTCAAACGAACGATAAATTATCCAGTAGCTCGGTCTAACACGAATGAGCCTGCTACGCATGACAACTGGAGTTATCATTACTCTGCGACGTACGTTACGCAACAATAGACGAGTTCTCATGAGAACTTCTCATTCATTGTTACGCAGTTAACGTCACAGAGCAAAGATAGTGCCAGCCAGAATAAAAACAAGTGGCAATTTTGGTCAAGCCTCGAACGGCTGCATTCAGTCAGGATAAATCACGTGACGAGCCCGAGTGACGCTGTCGACGTTGGAGTCACCCCTGAATTTAAGATATTTTTTATTTCTTTGCATTGCTTCTGTTCCTCATCCACACACTGAGCCCGAATGCCCCTCCGTTGCTACGGGCCCGGTCTATGATAAACAGTTTAGTTTTGTCAAACTAGGAAAAACATCCACTTCCATAACTACACGTGTTGCCATGTTATTGTTACGCAATAACGATCAGCAGAAGGACAACCCGCTCGCACGTTCCGCAACGCGCTTCTGCAGGCAAAGGAGCGGGCATGGGCGAACAGTAGTCTCACCACTGCCTGACACCAGAACAGAGAACCTGGCTCGTGTGCAGTGTGAGTGTTTTGTGCAGTGTGGGAAGAGCAGAGGGGTGCAAAGGCCCTGAGTTCCAAGAGGCGCCAAAACGAGTTCCAATAGGCGTCAAAACGCAAAAATAAAGAAAGCTTTGAACTGCTGGTCTGGGTATCTTCACAGAGCGAGCAGAGCAAACGGGTGCGACGGACGATGACAAGATCAACATGATCTTAGAAGAAAAGATTTTTCAAAATTTTGCAATAAACTGCGAAAACTCGCTCATAGATCCATTTGTCCCGAGTGCGTCATTTACGGCACGCCAGAATGAACTTTATTCTCTGGTGACACACCCTCCAGCAAGGGCATCGCGTACGGTGACGTATGCAGTACCAGTAATTCTTCTTAACATTTCAAACAAGAAAGCGTATGCCTTCCTAATCTGTTTGTTAGCACGTAAAACTTAAAGACATATGTTTCACATATTCGCACTGCATCATGGCAACTTTACTCCGTCTACTAGTAATTCAACCTCTGCGTTTCTCACAATCTTAGCTCATTGTCCTTACAAACCACTGCAGTGCTGGACGAAACCGCTAAAATCCGAGTTGGCAAACGAATTTCAAGATTTCAAAGGAACCCTGGAATTCTGACGAACGACGAAACGAACTGCCAGCCTAAATTACAGTCGTTGCTTCACAACTTCTACGTTCATAAAGCCCATGCTTTCTAACTGATGTAGTCGAAAAAACTACTTTGTTTCTACTTATTCATTGCGCGAACACAAAAACAGCCTGACTCCTATATTTCACAGCGGTTGTCAACAACCCAACTAGCGTTTCGGGCCAGACGTGCACAGGCAAAATACCAGTTTCCTCTGTCGTGCAACCGCGCGCACGTCCAGCAACCTGCTGCGGCGGCGTTTACGCAATGTCAAACAGATCAGCGGAAAAAGCGTCTCTTAGCAGCGGATGTGCATCGCACAGAAGCGTCCATAATGTTTCGAATCAACTCTCGCTCAGCGCTGCACAGACGGGAAACTTTTATCACAAAAATATCTTATTATACTTTCGTCTATCTTGCTGTTGTGCCTTATGAAACTGAAACGTTTGATGACTTGGCAGTCTATTATTACCGCCGCATACATTGTCACCGCCGGCGCGACAGGACTCATAGTGGTGGCAACGAAGCAATGGTATTTTTAGAGATAGAGAGATTTATTGTTTCATATGACTCAGCGAAAAAGCACATACCATGCAAAAAGCCACCATGCAATGAAGTGAACAATTTTTCAGCGGAAATTATAGTAAATGAAAATACAATGGCAAATAAACTGATCAGTGTAAACACAGATTGTCACTGTGTCATGTAGGGTTTGTGAAAGACTGTGGAGGCAGTGGCGGTTCTAAGGGGGGGCCTGGGTGGGCCATGCCCCTCCCAGATTGTTGGCTGTCCCGTTCTGGCCCCACAGTTTTGTGCTTAATTTCACGTTCAAGTTCGTTTGATTGACTTATACAGCAGATAACTTTCAGCCAACAAAATTTTAAACGATAATTAGGGCCATTTTTTATGACCTAAAAAAGTTGATTATATGACTTTATTTTTCAAAAAATATGACTTTATATGACCAAGCAATAATGACTGAGCTAGAACGTATGCAACTACTGTACAAAGAAGCATTGCCAACGAAAATAGGCATAAGAGATGGTAGCCCCATAGCTTGTTGAAGCCCCACTGAAATACACAGCTCAAAACATGAGCAAAACATATGGTATGGTTTGAACTTTGAAACAAATAGAAAGCATGCATGAACATTGGTTTGTTTCTTTGGGGCGGCAAGAACATGCATTTTTAGGCAGTGCATTGCATTTCATCCAAATAACTTGGTTCACCTAAGTCTTTGTCAACATATGCAGGGTGCCCAAGTGGGTTCAATNTGCAGGATGCAGCTTAGACCTATCGATGTAGTAGTTTCACTGATATTTTGAGATTGTTTCAATGGTTTCCTTATTGAATTAAGTTGAAAATATGCAAATATGACTTTATGATCTAACATGGAATTTATGACTTTTCATGACCCTGTAACTTTTGATGTAGACTTCGTAGGAGTGCGATTTTGTTTTAAAATTCGTTTCACAGCTTCCTGAACCATAGAAAAAATATTACTTTTATGACTTTAAATGGCCCTAACAATAACTTAGAAGCCCTCTTGCCTGCAATCAATATTTCCCAAATGCATGATAAGCTGGGTTGATGGTTTGACGGCCGGGTAATGGGAGTTGTTTATGACAACACACATCAGCGGTTGCTCGGATCCTGCGTGAAATTTAGTCAGACCGCGGTTTTGGTGGTGAAAGGTTCAGTTCGAAGCTACGAAACAATCGTTATTAATGGGAAGATTGATCTATCGTGCATTTCAGTGTGAGGTTGAACTGGATTATATCAGAACCGTCGCCAGAAAGTCGTCAATAGGGGGCTTTACGTTTGTGCGGGGGGGGCTTTCATTTGTTCAGGGGGGGGGCTTGACATTCAAATTTGACAAAAATTCCACTGATTTATAGTGTTTCATATTTCAATTTGTTGGGCTTAAAGCTTTGTTTGGGGTTTAAGCCCACCAAAGCCCCCCGTGGCGACGGGACTGGAGTATATTACTGTCTGCAGATTGTTGCTTGCCCCAGTAGGAAAATATTTGCGACAGCATTAAGAATTGCTGTAAGTTAATTTATCCGAATTTTGTCCTCACTGTCGTCGTGTGCTCTGCTGCCTTGTGTCTCGTATGACTTCAAAGCATCTTACGCAACTAGTCGGGGCTTCAGTTTTAACTCTACCCACACATGTCCCGCAACCTCATAGAACTTTGTAATGACATTTTGTAATGGTTCAGGAACAATTCTTTCCGGAATTTCAGCTCGTTGAGTCG
>JGI24158J21664_10003815_pt1 | contig 19134 bp, 9 predicted proteins | sample Ectturendosymbi3_FD_21664 | JGI IMG/M metagenome (IMG submission 21664)
TCATACGATTTTTGATGAAAAGTAAGTAGGGTGTCGAAAGTGTCATATATGCTTGATTTAGCGAAGGTGTCATGTAGTCCTGAACTGAATTACTCATCAAAAAAAAATTACGGGCGTGAAGAACTTCTCTTTTTGTATACTGCTAGCAAGTCCGTAGAGGCATGCACTGAGTGAGTCTCAACTTTTTACAAGCAAAACTTCCACTAACCATAACGTGGGGTCAGCGTGGTCCGTCACCACACACTAATACTATCGTCCGGGTCTGCGCCAGACCCGAACTCGCTCCTCTATGAAAATACTAAGAGAGCGTGGATGACCGCAATCGCACCTATTACTAGTCACACAAAAACATGAAGCTACTGAAGAGTTCAAAACGCGCCGACTTCCGCTTCCGTAGTTTCACGTGAATGACCTTANTTGACCCGGGTCTGGCAGACCCGCGATAGTATTCCAGGGTTAACCTGCGTTCAATCTTAAGTGCAGCGCGTTGGTCGAGACAGCAGCAAATACATGCTTTTAATTTCTTTGTTTAACATGGTAAAAAAAAACAAGCAGAAAAACTAGAAATTTTAACTTGTTCAGCTCGGACCGTTCCCAAAATACCGGTAAAAGAACAGCTCGCCTTAAAACAATAAAGCAATTCAATGACTGTATTGCAACCTAAAAACATCAGAGCAATGATAACGCCCTAAGAACGCGAGCGAACGCACACAACCTGCCAATAATCTGCTCTACATTGAAGCTACTGTTGCAACCTCTCCGGTGGTGTTGCGTTGAAATGTGTGATTCACCACGAACGGGATGTACGTGAAGAACAACACCATACATATATGTGGCGCGAACAAGCAATAATAGAGTGATCGTGGCGTGGAAGCTCTGCTGATATTAACGTGTGGACGATTGAACATTGTGACTAGCGTTCCCAGAGAGTGATCATGGCATGTGAACTCTATTGTTGCTTGCTGCCACAGTGCGAAGCTTTGCGCATATGCCGCTCAGGATTTCCGATCACAACACTACGGGCTTGAAATGTCCAGTGCTCTACACAGTGAAGGAAAAGGTACGAAAAATTTGAAACCTTCACCCACAAAAAAATTTAAGGATTGCTGCCTTGATGGCTTCACATGTCACTGCCAGGGCCTACGAGAGGGGAGTACAAGGGGCACATCGTACCTGGGCCCGGTACAGTTGAAGTACACAGGATCAGTTTTTATGTAACCAAACCCAAAATTATTAGGGTAAGCTAGCTGCCAGTAAAGCAATTAATCTATCTGTAGATCATAGCATGACAGCTGATTCTGATTACTATACAAACAAGCTATACAAGTTTCGACAAGGGTTCAAGAGAATAAGGGGGCCCAGTGTAGGTCTTCGTACTCCCGCAGTAAAATTTCTCTCGGAGGCCCTCGTCACTGGCATCATCTGCAACCTCCGGACCTTATGATCATACTCGTATAACAAACCATGTTTGCTAAATTTTGCGAAAAGGTTAATTTTGTGTGAATGGCTGCAAGGTTTGACTTTAAAGTCGATATTTGTAACGCTGTCGCCAACCACAAAGAGTTCTCACAAAATCACGATTAAAAAAAACAAGGCCACGTTTACCATTGAGTAGAATCGAAAACATGACCATCCTTGCCACCCAGAAGAAGATAATGTCATGGCCTGTCTCCAGTAATGTGTTCGGGTAGAAGTAGCTTAGATCCTTTGTCTGAAAGCAAAGAAATGCAACTCACACCTGGTAGTGTTTGATGAAAACTAGCAAAGAGAGAAGCCGACTTACGCACCAAACGACTAAGAAAGCTTGCAATGCAACTTAGAGCAGAACGAAACGCACTACACAAGCAGCACGTTGGTGACGTTTGTCGCTGAACTGAAGGCTTGTGAAGCAGAAGGTCATCACTGACGTAAGCCCTCACCGATAAAACAATATACATCAGTTTGTTGGTGTTTACGCTGTAGGCGCAACAGCAGCGCAACTTGGCCATTCACTGCACTTAAACTTCTCGCAAATTTTCCAGCAAAGTACCTTTGAAGTAGAAGCGTAATGCACCGACTGGGGCCAAAAGCTCTTGTAATCATTTAGTATACAGCGTGTCCGCATATACCCCTAGCGCAGATGTTCTTAAATTTTTTCCAGTCGCGCCCCGTTTGGTATCATTCGTTGATACTCGCTCCTCGTCAAACCTCCAAATTAAGCACAAGAAACAGAACCATGTATTTGCCATTATCCTGCGTTTCGAAAGTACGTTGCTGTTATACTCGCGACTCCCTTGCGAAACTTCCACGCCCCCCAGTTTAAGATTCCAGGCTCTAGCGTGCCCGCATATACCTCTAGCGGCCTGTTCAAGGTCTGAACAGTATGCGAGCAAGTTTTCAAAGACACTGACGCACCGCGTTGGGCCATCCGAATATAGAGAAGGGCAGGAGACCGGAAGAATACCACGTGTCCAACACGTCCTCATCCTGACGCAACGATATCTTCGATTCGCAAACATTGAAACGTTTGGCAGCTTTGGTCCGGACTTCGTTTTCGTCGTGACCAGATATCCAGTATTTTCCATCGGTCGGCTATACACGTGGGTAGAAAAATAGTTACAAGGTAAACAGAACCAACTCAATCAAAGCAATCTGTCTGATTACGCCTGATTCACTTCTCTTCGTTAGTTATCATAGATTATTTTCGTTTTTTCAGAGAATTTACCTGGAAGACTGCAAACGATTTCACGAAGGACAATGTTTTAATTAAATTTTTGAAAAAAAAGGTAAAAAACAAATTTGAAAACACTGCATATTTAGCCATCATACTTTCAAACCTTAAACAAGACAACAAGGAAGATCATTAGTTTTCCTTTAAAAAAAGGCTAACTCGGCAAATCTAAACGTTGCATATGCAGTGAAAGGACCGCCCTGCAGCAGTGTGCCTCATACTCTGTGTGAACTCACCTCACCCTCAGGGACACTGGGGTCGTCCACGGTGACGAAGTATGCCGGGATCCTGTGGCCCCACCACAACTGGCGGGAAATACACCAGTCCCGGATGTTCTCCAACCAGTGGTACCTGCATTGACCAAGCTCTCACAACAGTGCTGCTTATCTTCTACGTTGTACAAAACGAAAACGGGCAAGACTTGCTGCAAAAGCTGAACCTTGGCTGTAGGTCATACCATCTTTTGAATCAAACATAAGTGACTGCCACTCAGTTAAATCGAAAGAGATAGGGGAGATGTTTTTTCAAAGTGTTTTTCCAGCCCATCAATCGACTTACAGCTGAAGTTGGTTGGAGCAGTAGAGTGGCGATAACAATTAGTTTTGTTTATTTCGTACAACCTTGCGCTAGGGTAACCTTCCCATTGGGTCAGAATGCTCAGTGCTGAATAAAGACTCGCATTGAACCAAGTCGCAATGATCAGTGAGCTTCGAAAGAGACAACCTTACGCTCGATCTATGCATCGTATTGTACAAAGCATGAGAGGAAAAAGCAAATCAAACGACGAACAAAAACCGTACACGGTCGATTTTTGTTTGACACCGATCTGTTCCAACCGAAAGTCGATAAAATTTTTGAACCGTTTTCTTCACGGCCACACTCGCTCCCGTGTGTGGGGGAACATCTTGGAAACGANGTACAGGCGACCATCATTGGGCTGCGCTCCTTTACTGCGCGATGTCAGGACGACGTGAACTAACAAACCAGGAATAGAATATTCCGGCGAGAAATGGCGAGTGTGCGTGTATTGTTAAGGGATCACAGACTCAGTTGAGGAATGCTGGACGCAGAAAAGATGGAATTGTTCGCAAAAAACGACCTTCAATCGTGCACGCTTCATATTGTCATGTTGTACACGCTGAGAAGCCCGTGCAGAGAATTGTAATCACGCTCGAGATTTCGGTAAAACCGGACACTTTTTTCGTGCAAAACACCTGCAAGCACGCCCGTTCACGAATTGAGGAGGATAGAGAGACAGAGACAAAAAGCTGTGTCGTTTTGTTTTTGTTTATCACAATGTGCGAAGTTCAAGGTCAATCCCAATTTTGAAAGATACTGTTGACGCAATTTAATCGCGAACGTCTTCGATTGCGATTTCAACAGAAGCAGCAAAGACGCGAGCAGAGTCTTTGAACTTTACAAGAACACACCTGCAAACCGCAACGAACGACTGATCTCACCATATCTTGCGGTGCATTTCGGGTATGAGTTTAAGCTTGCCCGTCTTCACGGCGTCCACAGCTTGCCTGGCAGCGTCCTTGCAGTCCATGAACCACTGAAGTTTGATGAGGGGCTCCACGATGTCTTTCGACCGGCTGCGAATATGCGGAAGTATGACGAAAGACGCGCAGAAATGGTCGGTAACAGAATCAAGAATAAACCCAAGTTCAAGGTCAGAAAAGCAGAGTGTTTTCCGCGTCTTTCTCGGCCGCGCACGAAATCCCAGTAAACAGTTATTCAAACAGGTGACAGACATTCTCGATTAGGTTCGAACTGATCTTTAGCAAAGCCAGAACCGTCGCCAGAAAGTTTTCAATAGGGGGCCTTTGCGTTTGTGCGGGGGGTGGTCTTGACATTCTAAAAATTGACAAAAACTCCACTGATTTATAGTTTTTCATGTTTCAATTTGGGGGGGCTTGAAGATTTGTTGGGGGGGGGGGGCGAAGCCCACTGAAGCCCCCGTGCTGACGGGACTGGACAAAGCATTGTCGGTAGGACTCACCGAGGTTGGCCAGCATCCCGTATCTTACAAAAGCGCTATTCTCCTCAAGATTGAGTAACTCCTGCAGCCGCACCAGTCTGTGATTTCAATAACACGCAGCTATTACAAAAAGAACAGCTTGCCTGAGACTTCGAGCGATTGCTGGCATAGACCTTTGCTGCGCGACACTTGCGAGTCCACGTTGAGTCGCAGGTGACAATTTGAACCATAACATTGTACTCAGAAACAAGTGCACGCACGAGAAATTGTTCAATCGCTTCGCAAATCGATCCACGAGCAATTTTCGATAACTTGGACCAGGGGTTCTTAACCTAGGGTCAGCGAACCCTTAAGGGGCCTTGAATGTGATTCAAGGGTTAATAGCCTTTGCAGCGCAAGCATTTTTATTTCTACTACGATCATTAAAACCTAATTTCTACTAATTATTGTATTGTAACATTTCTTCTCAAGCGGTCCGTAACTTCTTTAGGATGTACGAGGGGCCCGTGACCCGCAAATGTTTAAGAAACGCTGACTTGGACAAAAGTAACCGACACAGGAACAATGGAGGTGATGGTTGTGGCAAGGCAGGCTTTTGCAGCTGGTATGACGTGCTTCTACGGGATTGGCTTTCGCTAAACTAGGACGCACTGACAAAATGCGACTTAAATATTTACAAGGAGCTGGAAATCACGAGAGCAAGACGAAGTAGTAAAGCAAACGCTTCAAGATGATTAAAGGTCAGTCTTTTCAGTCGATTTTTAAGAAAGGCGTAACTTTAGCTGAGCTGAAGAGGAGTTACCTGCAAATTGGCACGACCATAGGATTGTCTTTCGTGCCACGATAAAGGTCTTTATCTTTGAGAGCTTGCAGCACTGCTGTTCTTGCGTGAAACCGCTTCATTCCATCGAATTCCGTCTTCGTGTTCGCAACGAAGCCGTCGTCGGTGAAGATGTTTATGAAGCGCAGGTTGTGCCTCTGACAGGGGGGAAACACCGGTGATGCAACAAGAAAGAGCGATTCATCGCCCACCCGCGTTTTCATAGAACCTACGTTCGGTGTGAAGCGAAATTTCTGACTTAACGCCATGTGCGCATGCGCAGAGTAATATTCTACATATCAAATACGCTGCGGAAACTGATGATTAGGGCTTATGGTTTGGTGTTAGGTAAGTGTGTCGGGTTAGGGTGATGGTGAGAAAAATAAATGAGGTCTAAACCTAAGCCCAATATTTTTCAGTGATTATAGTTATTCCCGTACTATAGCTTGTTGCGGGTATCTGACATCTAACGAGAAAGTTTTAATTTAGACAACACACATCAAAAAAGCAAACGCCAAACTTCATTCCTTGACTCTGAGAAGCAAAATAACTGACAAACAATAATAGGTCAGAAATTTAGCTTGACATCTGAGTATGCCTGACGTCACCGTCGCGTGCAGCAAACAAAAGGCTCATGAAGCTTTACCTGGCTGTGCAATGAATTGTTTAAAAACCACAGGTGCGAAACGTTTCAGCAAACTGCTGGTGCTTTTTTGAAGATTTTCGTTCACCAGAAAAGAATAGAGTAGTGGTAGTAGTTGCTTTGAAAACGCCAAAAAATACTCGAAACAATTCGACATCGTATGACTCGGTTCAAAATTTAGTGCCAGATGAAACTTAACTCATAACCTTGGCCGTTTCAAATTAAACCATCAGATAATTGCGCGGTATACTGCGTTAACGATTGAAATCGTCTCGAAACAGTTAATCCTGCCATCCCCGCACAAATAAGTCACGCAAAACTTCAAAACACAATTTGCCAACATCAGGATCTCAATCAAAACTGGTGCAAACGTTCATCTTGCCTAGCCACTGAAATTCAATGGGACCACCGCGGAAATGAATAAATACCCCCCTTGATGTTTCTTTTGGTGCAACCAAAAATGACTGAAAATAAATTTTGATGCAACGAAAAGAACAATTTTTGTGCATTTATATGTTACACTGCAGTAGTTTAAAGGCGATTAGCTACATGATACAATACCTTTCTGGACCCAGCCCAATGTGGCAACATGTAGTCCTCTAAACAAGCAATAAAGACCGCGGTGAGAAACAACGTCACAAACCTTTCCGCACTCGTAATCGTTCGGGTCGTGGGAGGGGGTTATTTTCACGGCACCGGTGCCGAAGTCGCGTTCGACCATCTCGTCGCAAACGATCGGCAATTGACGATCGGCGAACGGATGCTGGACTTTTTTGCCGTGCAAGTGCTGCTCGGAAAGAACAGAGTGTTGGATTAAAGAAATTGAAAAGGTGCGATTTCATCGGAACGTCTAAACATCAGCACAGAAATGATTCCGCAACTTCGACAAAGCCTTTTGAACAAGATTGCTTTTGCAGAAAACGCGAACCCTCTCGAAAGGCAGTTTTTTGTTTCTATTCTCAAGAGAGTTTTTACAAAGTCACTGAAAATAGATTGCCAATCACAGACTTCATTTTTAATATTCACAGCATGAGCTTGGCATATTCTGAGCAACACAGATTATATTCAGGAGAGCAAAAACACCGCAACGTGCGCAACCCACCTTGTAGCGCTCGTCTTCCGGGTGAACGGCCACGGCGGTATCCCCCAGCATGGTCTCAATACGGGTCGTTGCCACCACCAGTTCCTCCCCGGGATTCCCATCAACCACCGGGTATGCGAACGATACGAGAACACCAAACTCGACCTTCTGGTCGTAGCCGGGAACAGTGAGCATTGTCCGGCCTGTCAGTTCCTGCTTGTTGACCTGCGCAAGGAAAACTCGCGACTCTGCATCGAAGCGATTAAAAAATATATCAAAAAAGGCCTTGAAGCAGAGAACTTATATCACTGCCAAGTTAGTTGCAAACGTTCTTTAAAGTTCTATTGGTTCGAAGTGCAGGGTTTCCACCACACGGGAAGCAAGACAGATACAACTTAACAAACAACTGCAGTGTAAACAGATCTGAAAAATGCTACAATTGTTATGAACTCAATAGTTGATCAAACAACAATAACTGAAAAATAGACGGGTATCTTTCAGACTGGTTAGTAAAATTAGAAGTTTTCATCCAATAAAAAGGTTTACCAAGCTTGGCGACACTTTGGATGCTTTGGCAAATTACTTGTTTACTGAAAAAAAACACCATAGCAGGATACGAGTAGAAATGAAGAAAATTTTCAAGCGACCGTGCAATATCGCATGCAAGGTAACTGCCACTCGCAGGAATGAATCTACATCTGCACAGTCAGGCGATTGACTCACCTCGATGTCTGAGATGGCGGATCGCAAAGCGCACGACCAATTGACCAGCCGATTGCTGCGAAAGATGACGCCTCTTTCGTGCAGTCTGATGAACGATTCCTTGACAGCGAAGCACAATTTGTCGTTCATGGTGAAGAACTCTCGGTCCCAGTCAAGCGACGAAGCCATTCTTCGGATCTGGTCGTAGATGCGGTTGCCCTTCCTGGGTCAAGACGCATCGGCGCTTTGTAGTTTAACATGAAGGTTGGGTTTATGCGAAACGCCCGAGCAATCAAATATGGGCGCTGGAAGCTAAGCCTAAGAAGGGTTGCGTAGGTCTTGTACACACCTGGTTCATGTTCTCCTTACAGCATGAAACGCCGGACTGGCTTTGCCACTTACGCACACTGACAACTTCCAGACGAGAGCAAAACGTTCTCCACCGCCCGCAAGAAAACATGTCTCAGTTAAAGCACTTTTTGCAGAAAATCAGCAAACAAACGACGGACACAGGAAAAATAAGTTTAGGAGNCAAAACGAAACACAATTTTTTAGATAAATTTTTTGGGAAAAAAGTAACCTAAATTCACAAACAGTGTAACCATCAACCGAAGTCAAAGCTGTTCTTTACAAACCTATTCTACACAATACACTGCGCAGATGTCGCAGATAAGTGGCATTTCTGGCTGACAAATACGTTCCAGGAAGGTTAGCTAATTAGAAATCAATGCCTCAGTCTTTCTAAAAAGAAATGAGCACCGAAAAGACGTAGATACTCATGCTAAAACAATTTATTTTCCAGATTATAAATCGACAAAACAGTCAGACATACTTTTTCATAGAAATTGTCCACACAAACAAAGAAAATCGTTAGAAGAAACATACTCTCTTTTCCATTTCCACACTTCCTCCACGAACGCTTCTCTCCCGAGATCATGACGTGAAAGGTTCTTCTCGCGTCGCAGTTTCTTTTCCACCACGACCTCGACAGAAAATATTAAAGTTATGTTCAGTGAGGCATAAAACTTATGTTCAGTGAAGCGTGATGCATCTAAACCCCAGAACAACACAAAATCTTCATTTTCTTGTTTTCAACGTCGTGAGACACCGCAACAGACATTGGTCAAGTTGACAGAATACTTTATTTGGAAGTGGACAAATTTTGGGGACAGATCTCTTCTTTTAAAATTAAAAGTAGCCAGTTTTCAATACCTGAGTGGCGATCCCAGCATGGTCCGTTCCTGGAGCCCAGAGCACGGTTTTTCCCGTCATACGATGCCACCTGTTGCAGAAACCAGTTTCAACAAAAGACCGAAACCCTTTCGCAAACCATGTCACTCAGGCTCGATTCAGCGACGGACCAAACATGTCCCACACATACGCGATAAAACGACCACCACTGCGTAATAACTTTTTCAAATGGAACCCGTGAATGTTAAAATAAAACTTACGTCAGTTTACAACAAGATAATAAATTCCTTCTAAGCTGCGGCGCGGACATGAAGCGTCGCATGAACGGAGACAATTAAAGCTTGTCGAAGTTGCTTGGCACACATTTTAAAGTCGGGACGAACTACAAGTTGCGAATCTTAGTCCTAACCCAACAGAGCGACCAAAGCAGTGTTTCCCAACTTTTTTAGGCTTGCGGCGCCCTACAGAAAAAATAGATTTGCGGCACCCAGTGGCGAACCCACAGCAATTTCCTTTAAGATTTTATGACATTTTGAAAATGTACTTTTAATGATATCTTGAAAACATCTTTCCTCACGGCACCTCCGAGTATTCCAAGTGGCACTCAGCATTCCATTTGGGAACCACTGGACTAAACTAACAGCGGCAATTTTCTTTAAAATCTACTTTAGTTAGCATTGGCTTTGCAACTTGTTACATACGCTTCAAAACCAACAGTTCCACCTGTTTAAACCCAGCTAAATCGCGTTGCATCTAAAACNGCTTCTGTTATTAGCTAAGAAACGGAAAAAATGTTTGCAACGGCAAAGAAGTTAAGCAGTAAATGTTTTTAACAGTTCAGATAAATACGATGCAAAAGCGCTATAAAGCACCATCACGATCAGCACCAAACCTTGTGAGCACGTCTTGTACTGTGTTCGTAAGTGCGTGACCCAGATGCAGACTGCCAGTAACGTTGGGAGGAGGCAAACATATCATGAACATGCCCTTGGGATTGTCTTCGTAGGGGGACGACCGCTACAAGACAAAAATTTTTGTGCCTCACGCTGGAAACCACGAAATCACTTGCTTGTTCGGGACGCAGCTTCTAAGGAAGCCTTTGTTTATGGATTCTAAATCACAAATTGAGCTTTTTTCTAAAAAAAGGATTACGTTCTTATTTGACCGAGCCGCTTGGTGACAAACTAATCAACTTTTTAAAACACAAACGTCGAAGTTTGACGAACAATGGAAACCAAACACCGATAAACTCATAAAAATGGCAGCAAACTGTTTTGCCGCTTGCAAACACTCATACCAAACCAACACCATCAGACCTACCCCATACTCGGGCTTGAACAGCCCCTGCTGTTCCCACCACGAGTACCAGGCTGCTTCCACGTACTTCGGACTGTAGCTGCTCGGCATATCTCCTGGAAAACGAACATAAATGAAATGAGCGCGCGAAGCAAAACCGAACGCTTTGCACACTGCCCTGTTGAGCTCGCATGCAGCATCCAACGGGAGTAGCATCTCACCGTATCTTCAAGCTGAGTAAAAACGAAAAATAAAAAACAGCAAATCGGCAAATGTAGTATGAATTTGCCGAAAGTGATGCGTGCTCATGACCGCATCTACAAACCTAAGCCCTTGATTTATCTTATCAGAAATTTTAAAATACGATGGTTGCGAATACACCAATGCCGGTGGTTGAGACATAGAATGACACCAACCACCTTTTCATAAAACATCAAGAACAAGTATCTTTCGATCAGGGCGAGTTTTGCTCGACGTTCTTAGGAAAATAAAGTAAATAGTTGCAGACTTCTTCAGTTAACACAAAAACATTTGCAGGCTCTTTAAGCTTTATCGCCAATTCCTACTTTCACTTCTGTTGCCCAGGTATCTCAGGTAACACGTTTTCAGAGCTGCTCTAACCTGAAATGTCCTTTTTTTCTCCTGGTGGAGTGTCTTTATCATACGTAAGAGCCACCACCTTTTTCTCAGTTTTTTCATTGTTCTTGGATTTTTTCGTCTGAAAATAACAAAAATTGTATTTACAATGCATTTATCACTCGAAATCATCGGCTCAAAAAAACAACGCAAGTGCTCATAGACGACTGTCGGTCAGGAAGTAAAACGCTTTGCACAAATCGAGCATCTCCCAATGCAAACTCCACTATGACTAAGTGTTAACTACTATACTACAAACATCAAACGCTTGAAGCTTTGCTCACGTTGTGCAGAGCAACTTTTTCAACATTTTTTGCGTCAACAATACACTTAACGTTAGACAAGAGAAAATTCACATGCAGTTGCCACTAAACCCTGTCGTGTCTGTATCGGCACATTAACAATTTAATCGACACATTTCAATTCACCGCCTCATAACATTTGGAAAATCCACGTTGCACGAAAAAAAGGAAACAGCCAACATTATAACCTCGGTCATAATAACAAGAATTGCTGTAATCAATAAAAATGGCATTTGTTAAACAAGATTTACAGCAGAGTTAGTAGAACGTTCCAACACAGAAGCTAAAAGTTTTTGTTAGAAGGGAAATTACAAAGTGTTTAAAGATAATCACACTCGTTACCGTGACAAAGTAAAAAATAGCTTTAAAGGAAAAAACTGGTTTCACTTTTACAAAAAATGTTCTACCACCTAGAAAACATTCGATAAGTTTAACACACAATTGTCAAAACCGAAATTATTTATAATAGCTTACTTTTTCTCACAAATATTCACAAAAAAATTACAAATATGTGATTTCAAAACGTTTTTGAGCAAAAATCTCAAAAAAATCTTGCCCGACGTTTAACAACTATCGTCTGATTTTTCACAAATTATACAGTTACAGGAGTGCGACCGCCCGTTTAACCGCTGCGATCTACCATTAAAACGAAGGTGATAAACATGTGAAGATGTAGAGTATGTACTTTAGCACAATAGTTTTAACAGTATCTCAACCTCAGGCCCATTCTTTTTTTCTTGCATTTTTTTATTGAACTTTTCTAGTTTTTCCCTCTTTTTTGCCTCCTTCTTTAGCTGTGACGCTGATTTCGGTTTTCCGTCAACACTTTGACTGCCTTGGCAATTTCTGGAAAGAAATGAAATCTTAATAGCAGCTGACACAGCAGACAATCACACTAGAAAATCTTCGGGAATGTAAAGGTTGGTCAACCCAAAATTTTTAACAAAGCTGCAATGCGATATTTTCTTTATCAGGATCATAAACTACGCAAGACTCTCGCTTTGCCCTACCAACCCCTTTCTCCATATGAAAGTGCGGTGCAAGGTTACAAAGGTGTAAGTTGGTGCTGCAATTGCAATCCTAGTCGCTCAGACAAAGCAAGGAAAATTACATATCCTTGCAACTACACTGGCATATGCTGCTGTCGAGACTGCAGCTTAGCGTCGAAGCTAGGACAGCATCTGCATCTGCTGAACTATTGCATAAAATACAGTACTTCACAACTGTTTTTTGAAGGCCTTTCACAAATTATACAGCACTTTTCTCTAGCTGCTGCGCTTACTTTTTATTGTTGAGCTTCTTTTGCATTTCGTCAAACAATTTTTTATCAAACTGGGGTTGCTCTACACACAGAGGCACCTCCTTCCGCCCATCGTCACCAGTGCATGCTAGATCTAATTGAGTTTTGAATTGGGGTTGATTGACTATGGTTCGAAACCACCTTGTAGCATTGACATACTTCGTACGTTTGGGCGAATCCAGTACCTGAATCCACACAAGTAAACACAAAACAGTCAGCGCCAACTTCTAACACGTAAGCGAATTTTTTTGAAACCAAAACTAACAGGTAGCATGTTTCATCAATCTCAGCTTAATTGTATTTGAAAGTTAAGTATAATCAAAATCATTATGCTTGCATATTAACTCTACAAAATAATGTTTAATTTGCCATATTCTATTACCACAAATGTTTTAAGCTGTTTAACTAGCATTTAAGATAAAAACCAAGGTGAACAAAACCTACTGAACTATGTTTTTCCTGTTATTCAGCCACAAAAGATATAGTCCCTTCTAATTTTATCTACACCATCATATTTTATATAAACATGCAATTATTTCACAAGAAGGCAGGTATTACAAACAGAGACATGTGTACTATGTATTAGCGATGGCAAATGCCTATCACCAAGAGGCACAGTTACTTGATTTCCAGCAACAAAACAGACAAAACGAAAACACATTACTCTTACATATTTTTACCATTTGATATGCAAGCAATAGTGCAGCTGCACAAGCAATGTCAGCTTGTGTTATTTGTTCCCCCACAAGGTACGTGTGTTTGAACAAATGGTCATCCAGAAGTTTGAGACATTTTTCCACATAAGCGCTGGCAAAACCAATTTCCTGCAAACGCCCGGCACGCAACATTTAAAATACCACAGATTGAGCAAATTTCCCAATGGTCTATTGTGGCAACACATTAACAAGACAACAACACTGTGTTTTTAGAATAATTTTTAACCAAACTGACAACTCTAAATTTGGCTGCATGCTTTTTCCAAACCTGCTTGTTGTAACTTCGCAAGCCCAGAAAAGGAAATGTCCAAACTGAGACATTGGGGTTAAGATCACTATCTGCAAATTCAATCCACTGAATAATTTCTGCCTGTTCCATTTCATTTCTTCCCCATAAGTGACTTCCACCTACAAGTCTTGCAATAGCATTGCTTTTGTGATAAACTTTCCCATCCTCCTCAAATCTAAAAACAAGACTTGATCAATTCTGCCTTTTAAGAACAAGCTTGAACATATGGTTTGACTTGGCAAAAAATTTGAAAACTATATTTGCCACATGTGAAAAGTAGACGAATCAAAAGAAGTCCATGTTTGTAATATTTCATTAAACCAGTTTGTTATTTCACAGAGTGGCACAAATGGCACTAAAATTCTTTATATAAACATATTGGGTTTGAACCTTACCTAACAAGCTACAAGTTTCTAAAAACAAAAGTTACAGTGGTTTCAGCTAGACTTGTAATTTAGATGTAAATTAAAATACAAGTCTTGTGACCTGAGACTGCCAAATAAATGTACTGAATGATTATATTTAACATTGACAAACCTCATCTTATGATAATTTTCATTGATTGAGATTTGAAATATCATTTTTAGATATTAACGTACCATTTCAACATATATTTCAATGAATTAGCAAAGAAATGAAGCACTGCATTCTAACTTATTATGAGCAGGACATTTTATAAAATATGCATTGCAATATTCTTTTATACATCAAGCAGTAGTTACCATTCACTAAAGTGCATGGTACAATCAACTATATCAACACAGCTATACAAAATGCTTCCTTAGCAAAGGATATCAACAGGATTCTGAAATTTGCTCAAAGGGTTAAGCACAAGTTCCTATGTTATCCAACACAGCAAACTTTCAAAGGAATTTATACAAAATTCTTTGTTTGAAATCAGGTGACATGATAGCTAATGTAATGGATTGTCACAAGTAACTTTCTGACACATTGAAAAATACGGTAACCCATGTTTCTCACCTGGGAAGTTTATTAACACTTTGATCATTTGGATCAACACAGATCTCTACATCAGTGTTACTGAGACCAGCAGCAACAGTAACTTTAAGGCAGTAATAATTTGTCTTATATTTAGGAAGAAACAGTTTTCCCATTTTTAAGCAGAGAACAACTCTAGACAGCCTATGAAAGAAACACATGAGGTATGTACATAGCAGGTTTGTTCATGCACTCAAATCACAAAACACAGTAACAGAAATGCAATAAATAGAAGGTAGTGTTTATTTTGCTAAAAGTGGCAATAGCTATGCTGGATATATTTTGCCATTGGAACCCATTCGGAACCACATCTAACCACATCCACTTTTCTCCAGATATAATGCTGAGTTCATGACACTAGCACCATATGGCGAAGGTAGTCAAAAGGATGTGGCTATGGCTGCTGTGCGAGTGCTCATCAGTTTGGCTCTCACCATACGTGACACCTTTGATGGGAACACTTTTCATGTACTTTTTTTAAAAAGAAGTGGCTACGGAACCACCCATGGATCTTCATATTTCAAAACCTATTCTACTGTACCACCCCGCATGACATGTTTGCTGTCACTTTATCACTCAAGCGGCATCAATCTGGTAGCGTAACGGTTATGTATCAACTCTGCCATGCCAATGGTTGAGGGTTCACCTCTTACCTTGGCAGCTTGCATTTTTGTAAGTGACTGAGCACTTACCTTGCACATTTCAATTTGTGGGACCAGTTTTAAACTTGAAAGTTTCGAAACTTTCCAAAGTTTTGCTTTAGGGTTAGGTTTAGAGCAGTGATTCCTAACCGGGGAAGAATTCCTCCCCAGGGAGGAATTTCATGAGTTCAGGGGAGGAATTTCTACTTTTCAAAAGTTACCTATTCATTGTGTAAGTGTTGTACATCTTTTTTAAGTTAACATTGGCTTTTTCAATTAGCTCTATAACTTTATATTTGTAAATTATTTAGTGGACTATTATTTAGTCACATGTTTTGTTGACATAATTTAGTGCAGTTATTGGACAACATATCGTTTTTGTCCCACTTTAAACAAGTTGTTGTCAGTAAAGACCATTGTTCCAACTGTAGTTAATTCTAGCCTACAAACCCGAACAGGGGAGGAATGAAAAGTTACAAAATGAGCGAAGGGAGGAATGCATCAAAAAAGGTTGGGAACCACTGGTTTAAAGGTTAGCATTCAGGTTAGCGTTAGGTTTGGTTAGCTTAGGGCTAGGTTAGTGTTAACTTAGCATTAAGCTAACGTTAGATTAGGGTTAGGTTTATACTTTTGTGTTTACTATGTTTCGACCAAGCCTACTGCATTCTCCTCATGCATTACTATCACGTTACAAGAGGTGGTCGAATAAGCCTAGGTTGCAAATTTAAAGACCCACAACTGTGTGCAAGTTTGATCTGATTTCAGCCATCTTCATTCAGTGCATTAACCAGTGTTCCTGCCCATTACTTGCCTCTCTTCAATGAATAGCCATCCCTTTCCAAATGTCTTTGTTTTCTGTGAGCTTTATAATTGTCTTCAGTATGTTTTTTTATGCTTTCTGTAAAACCTCTGTGCAGTATTGTTTTGCTCCCCTTTTCAGCTATCCTGACTTACCTCACTTTGTTTGTTTTTCATGTATCCAACACTACTGGATTGCTGTTTACTGTTTAACCTTCTTGTAATCTGTCTTTACCTCTGTCTGTTCAACCTCATTTGGGGGTGATATGTGCCTGGTGGACCATACACACAATGGCGGTACTCTATCATGGTCTGTATAATTTTATTGTTTTACAAAAACTTACTTTCTTCATATTTCTCAAAATGTGTCTTGCAACCCTGACTTGGCGTTTTTGAAATATCAAGAAAAAAAAGTTTTGCAGCCACTGCCTTCTTCAAAAGTTTATTTTACTTTTACAGTTGGGGGTTTTGTTTAGGGTTTACATTTTTAGGGTTTAGGTTTATGGTTTACGGTTCAGGATTTTACATCATCTGACAAGGACAATGTGTTCATCTGATCTAAGTGTATCGTCCTTGTCTCTGATCTAAATTTAAGCATGTCTGCTTATCTGTTTTTAACTATTCATTTACAAAGTTGGACAATATACATTCATATAATACTAGACAGAAAGCATCTCAAGAATATATAGTTCCCAGAAAAAGATTGGCAACTGCACAAGAATCTCTTGCTTATTTAGGAATTAAGATTTGGGAATCTTTAAGTCAAAATTTAAAAGTGCAACCTTTCTACATTTTCAAAAAGAAATGCAAGTTACACTTCTTAAACCAATATTAACTCGTGTCAATTATATGCTACCCTAAGTATTCCCCATTGTCATAATACAAATTTCTGATGGTACAAACCTTAAACCCCATTAAAATAGCACTATCTTAACATTAGACTAGTGGCGGGACCAAACTAGAGGACTACCTGGTTATATTGGGTGCCCCAGGAAGATGCACATATAATATAGATTGTATTTCTATTCATGAGTTTGCTTGTTTATTTTATCTTGTTTATTTGTTGTTTATCATGTGTGTTTATTTCCCAAACAAAACAAATGAAAATATTAGACCATATTTTGAGGCCTATACAATTTATGAAAGAGCAATTGTTGTTTTCCAGATATGCTCTGGCAATACATGACATGCTACACTATCTAGCCTGGATTGTCATTATTAAAATGTGCTATTCAGTTAGGACTTGTTTTCTATTCCTCTATTTTTTTTCTTCCTTATTCATCAGGGCATCTGACTAGAAAACCGTATGGTTATTTCAGATGTCCTGGGAACAAAACAAATGCTGTTCGAATCTAAGTGTATGTGACCATTTCTGAAAGCAAAATAAATCCTGCCTAAAAAGAACAAAAAATAAAAAACAGAAGGAAAAAATTGATTGATCGCATGTTACTTAAAACTAATATGAGAAAAACAATTGAATACTTAGAAATGAATTCTGCAAATTCGTGTAAACTATACAAAAAGGGTGGTGAAAGACCTTGTGGATCAACTACTCAACCTGCCCTGAAAAGAATGGAACGTATGTAAATGATCTTTTCAATTAATAAAGATGACTTAAAAATTCCGCTACAGCAAAGGTAAACTCAAAAACATTACCTTAATTATCATTAACTTAGCTTAAGTCTAGCCTAATATAAGGAAGTGACTATTCATCCGTCTGTCCTAACGCAATTTAAATAAAGGGGTCACTTTCTTTGTCCTTCAAACCGTGGATCGTGTAGTGTAATGGTTATGCGCTACGCCCTCTATGCTTTAGCTTTTCGGTTCGAATCTCACCTTGCCCACTTTGGTTTTGTTTTTTTCTTTCAACTTTCTTTTTCTTTTTTTCTTTACTTTTTTTCAGGCTTACATTTTACGTTTACGAGTTAGTGTTAGGTTTGGGATACTATAACGTTAGGTTAGCTTTGGGTTACGTTAGGGTTTGTGTTAGGTTAGCATTAGGTTAGGGTTAAGTTAGCTTAGGGTAAAGGGTTGGTTAGCTTAGCTTAGGGTTAGTGTTAGGTTAGCTTAGGTTAAGGTTAGCATTTGGTTCGGATTAGGGTTAAGGTTAGGGTTTATCTTTTACATTTACTTTGTTTCTATCAAGCCNTACTGCACTGACTCTCATCATGCGTTACTGTCATGTTACAAAGAAAAGGCGGTCGAATAAGGCTTCAAATTTAAAGATCCGCAGGCGGTTCTATAGCCACTGCCAATATAAAAAGTTTCCTACTTTAAAAGTAGGCTAGCCTATTGCCTAGGCTACATATGCATTATGTACAGTAGGTAGGCTTAAGTATGAACGTTTTTAAGCAGTGGCTATGAAGTCGACTAGTAGTACTGCTACACAGTGACAGCGGCTACCTCAGGCTCTAGCCACTTTTAAATAGTAGTAGCCTAATTGCCACAGACAAACTTTCTCAACAAGAGAATGAGATGATGCAACTTTAGCGAAAATTTCATGGAAAGGACTGCATTTTTGCGATTACCACTATATCCTAATTTCATCGCTATTTCAAATAATGATTGAATTACCGCAGCAGGCCTATTCAGCTGTCCGCATGATGCAAGAGCAGGATAACCAAAACTTGCGCCACGCTCACGTTTGTGATCTTAGCCACCAAACCAAACCAAGCATAAATATCCAGCAGTTGTCGCCAATGTGGCGGAGGTGGAGCGTGTCTCATTTTCTGCGGTGCGATGTAAAGCACAGATATATGTCAGAGATGACCATTGGACTGCACTTGGATTGGACTGGATCCGGGCTATGGCAAATTTTGTTGAATGGCATCTGGGTGTAAATCACTTCAAAATTTAGAATCCTGGCCCAGGGCCGGATTAAGGGGGGGAAACGGGGGCAATTGCGTCGGTCCCTCCCATCAAAGCCCCCCCCGTGATGACATTCACTTATTTCAAATAAAATATTCGTTTCAAAATTTGTTTGTGATTCAACAGAGATATAAGAATACAACTGTATATTCCAATGTTGC
>JGI24158J21664_10003822_pt1 | contig 19121 bp, 13 predicted proteins | sample Ectturendosymbi3_FD_21664 | JGI IMG/M metagenome (IMG submission 21664)
AACAAATAAATTTCATCACGGGGGGCCCCCTTGCAGCGGGGGGCCCGGGGCAATTGCCCCCGTTGCCCCCCCCTTAATCCGTCCCTGCCGCCGACAGGGACACAAACGCTTGAACAGGAATACAGTTACTGACGACCATTAACAGGTGGCAGTTAACACCATGCTCCCGCAACACTCCACAAAACTTTTCCCGAGGACTGATCATATGCTTTCTCAAGGTCGACAAAACATCTGTGGTCGTCTTTGGCATACTCCCAAGATTTCTCAAAATTTTGCTGGAGAGTGAAGATTTGGTCTGTAGTGTTATACGGCCAGCGCAAAAACCGCACTGGGCATACCCCAGCTTTGTTTCAATTATTTCACGGCATTTTTTTCGAAGACACTCGGCGTACACTTTTCCAGGGAGGCTTAGGATAAAGATGTCCCAGGAGCTGATGCATACCTCCTGTTTCCTTTATTGTGCATTGGGATGATCAGTCCAGTTTGCCAATTTACGTTTCTCTTCCCGAACACCAAGCCGCCTGACACACACATAAGTAAGCGATTCAAGGCATTGAGCCTTTCAGGTCGTATTTCTTCGCAGTCTTTAATGTTTTGACAGCTAGGAAAACTTCCGCTACAATGATGTATTTGAGTTGTTCGTTAAGTAACTTTTTTAAAAATGAAAAAAATGCACGAAAGTGCATTAAAAAAAGTTATTACAGGTTTTAAAAAAAAACATTTAAAAAAGTTATTACACTTTTTTTAAAGTTATTACAGTGTTTCCTTTTCTGGACAAGGTGAGTTTCTTATTAAGCGTCTTATTCGTGAAACAGTGCAAGGAAAAGGCCTGACTCATTCATAATCGTCGCGTTTGTTCGGGCGCTCATGTATTTAGAACACACCAATTGACCTCGTTTCGTTCGATTGAATGGTACGGACCGCTCACACCTACTGAGACATAATTGCAAAAAATCACATCTGCAATGCTACTTGCCAATCTGTTGTAGAGTTGTACCCTGCAAAAGTAATACATTGTTAATAGCTTGTTCAAATCTGAGTGACTTTGAAGTAACATTTGCGGGAAAACCAACCTGTATTAAAAGCACAAAACGTACGGTAATCGACATTTTAAGAAAGAGGAGCCCACGGCAGTTCAGAAAAGGGTGCCCGAAGCAATTGCCCGACCCCAAACCCACCACTGACCTTTGGGATGTCCAATGTTCTTGTTGATTTCTTGACAATTGAAGAAATAATCAACTCTATTGATTTCTTCTTGTTAATTTTCAGCCAATTACTTTAATTTCATGCCAATCTCTTGTTAACAAATAGTTTTTTGTCAGTAGAAGAACCAATCAACTCTGAAGCATACATCGTAACTCTTTGAAAACGTAGAAAAAAATCCGACTGGTAAGAACGATTTGGAGATGAATAAAGTTTTTCTTCAACATGACAATGGCTGAAAATCCACAGGAAAAGGGAAGAAATCATTTCGTCTGCTCAGCAATTTGCAGCAAGAAGGAAAGTTTAAGCAGTTGAAACCAATTCTCGATAAACTTTTGTTCAATTTGAAAAATTTGCCAACAAATGGAGGTTTCCCCAAGCAGAAATTTAATAAAAACTTAAATCAAAGCAACACCTCAAATTCACCTAAATTAGCCAACACCATGTGTTCAATGCTGGTACAACTTTGTTCCTTTTCAATACCTTCGTCATGTCAAACACACCAACTACCGCATTCAATAACAGAAGTCACGTTTTCGTGGCAATTACAAGGAACACACAAATGCATGAAAGAACACGAAAGATAGATATGTGGTGGTAGTGGAAAAGCATAAGCTTGATGGCGCTAACACAATTACTTGGATGAAACATAAGCATAGATATGTGGGTTCTGGTAAAGGTCACTTGCATGGATGACGCCATCACGGTTGTTAAAATGTAGTGCTGCGATGACTTCCAAGTCGAACGATTTATAAAACGCATGGGGGAGTGGAGGCTGCGAAGGACCAGGGGTCATTTAGGCTACGCTTGAATGCAAAACGAAATGTTTATTTGACAAACCCCTCACATAACTTAAGCTTCTACCTCTCTCAACAGTGCATCATATGTTCATATAACACCAAAGTTGAGCTATTGCAAACTGAAATCATCTTACCTTGCACCATAGCTGAAATACTTTTAAATTAATAAGTGGGTATTTTAATGCGCAGAGTAATGATCACCTTAAATGCTATTGCAATCAACAAGGGCTAACGTGTTAGCAGGGACATCGCCAGTCCAACCGGAGCAGCAAAGTCGCAAGAAAATTTCGCGTTTCTTGAATTGCATCATTTGAGTTGCCTCTATAAGCTGCAATGATCAATTGCAAATCCATATGAGTTAATCATTTGCCTCTACAGTTGTTCACCCAACCCCCTGTACATAGGCATGCTTTTCTCCCACATTTTTGTTGTTGTTTTGTAAACTTATCTTATCTGACGTTGGTTCAATGCATTTTGTTACTTTTGTTTTACTGCTTGTGAAACGTCTTCAATAAAAAATTGATTTGTACTAGCAACAGGACTAGCTGGAAACTTGACCCATATCGTCTTTCGCCAACCCTTTGTGATTCAGCATGTTAGAACACAATTATTAATTTGTTAAGCCTGAAGTTTCTGATGTTTTTATTTTCTTATCAACATGTAATTAATATCTGCTGTTTGGTGCTGCTGTTTTCCCTCTTGCTGCATTCGTGTTGCTTCGTGATTTGATTCACAAAAATGCATTAATAAACCATTACCATCACCATGAAAATTACATAATAGTGTTAGCTTATATGCAATCCTGTCATGTTTCAAAAAAGAGCAATGGTATTCTAATTTACTAACAAGTTGCGCATAGCAATTCTCCCAGGCAAAGCATTTAACTATAAACATGTAGGCTAGTTATGTACTTGGCATGATAAAACTCGAACTTTAAGCAGGTAATGACAAAACTCGAACTTTCAAGTAGGGAATTTAATCTTGATATAAGGGTGAAATGATTTGTTCTGTGTTCAGCAACTGATGCAGGCGGTCGCAAAGTTTGATCACTCAGGAGACTTTCAAGCTGAACAGGGGGGCTCAGAAATCAGATCAAATTTGCAGGCATNATGTACTTTCTTATGTAGTTTTTCCAGTGTTGGTAAGCCGTGGGAGGGCACAAGAAATTGTTTTGGAGGTCGGCTATNGATTGAGTGCTGAATCGCAGATACCCCTAACGCTACTAACGGCGAGGTCAGTNTTGTCCAGTGTTTCCGAACCTTTTTTGGCTTGCGGCACCCTACGGAAGAGAATTATAATTTGCGGCAGCCAGTGGTGAATCCATAGCAATTTGCTTTTAAGTTTGATGACATTTTGAAAATGTATTTTTAATGGTATATTGAAAGACGCATTAGCTTGCAGCACCCCTGAGTATCGTAAATGGCACACTAGGGTGCCGCGGCATCCCAGTTGGGAAACACTAGTCTAGTCATTCTATGAGGGCTGGTTCTTGTCTCACGATTGAGCGACGTGACTTTTAAGAGGCCAAGCGGAAGCAATACTGATGTATGGCTCTCACCCCAATACCTAGGCACCATAATTGATTCCAATCTAACATGGAAAGAACAGATTTCTTCAGTTGAAAAGAAAGTAGCTTAAGGATGCCACGCACTCTTCAAACTTCAGCCAATTTCTGATATCAAAATATTACGGAAAGTCTACTTCTCGTTAATTTATCCTCATCTCCAATATGCAATTCTGACCTGGGGTAAAGTCCCTGCAACGTGTTTAACTCATCTGAAGGTACTTCATAACCCTTCGATACTCTGTATTTGTAAAATCTCTAGAGCTGCTCACATCCAAATGCTAGATCTATATCACTCATGCAAAATTATGTGAACAGGAGGTTCATGCAAAATATTTCAAATTAATCAAATATAAACACGAACTAGGAAAATTTATGTACAAAATAGTTCACAACTGCTTTCGAAGTTTCATCTCCAGTTGTTATTCTCATATTAATGAAAGACATAATTATCCCACTAGAATAGCTAATAATAACAATCTCACTACAACTTCATTAAAAAAATCTTTAACAAGAAGATCTATACAATACACAGGGCCAAGACTCTGGAACAATATTCCCAAAGACTTAAGAAATATATTTACTGGATCAAGTTATGTTGTAATATATCTATCTATAGGGAGATAATTATTTTAGTTTTCGCTTGTATGCTCCAGTTCTGTTGAATGTTAACGATTCTTTTGATTTTACTAGTCGACGCAGCTAATTTTTCACTGAGCTAAAACTTAACAAAAACGTGCTCTATTTGTCGCAATGTCCTGTTTTACATAATATTTATCGGTGAGCCCCCTTGGTCTACTCAATGTGCTAAATTACATTGCTGTCTGTTGTCGGCTTTTTTACGCGTTGTATGTCTTTTACTTGTTGCGTTTTGTGTACGTTTTGTTTACTTTTGTTTATGTGCCTTTTGTTTTGTTTATGTGTTGCGTTATTAGGGGCTTGATTCGATGACCTTGCAGTCCCTCGCCCCATTACAATTAACCTCTTCACACTAAGTTCATTTATCTATTTGCATGTGCAGTATCACACAAAACTTTATTCACAGGAGGCTTCGCTAGAGCAGCAGATCGACAGTGACGCGGTAACAGAAACCACGTGGTCCAGGCATACCACCAATGCAAAACTCTCAACGGAACGAAACGAGGTCAGAGCGCATTGCGCACAAAGCAACCAACACAAACGCAAAAAATTATGAATGAGTCAGACCTTTTCCTTGCACAGATCGCGCTGTTTAACGAAACGTTTCTGGCTGTGCAGAAAAGCAAACACAATAGGCTACCACAAAATGCATGAAAATTCGAATTACTTCAGCACATCCACTATACTCACAATGAAGGAAGTTGAACTTCAGTTGGGAAAGCTGATCCCATTCAAGCCCCTGTAGCGGAGGGTGAAAGTCGTTACTCGTTTTAAATTCTTTACTTTTCATAATATTTGACCGTTTGAGTGATGGACATTGTCTTCTGCTGATACGTTTTTTTGTTTTGTAACTACGTGATATAAATAGAAGGGGTTAAGAGGTTTTTATTTGTTTGCAATGCTGGAAAAAAACGATGAAATCTTATCATCATCAAAGTTGTTTTATATTTAAAAATGCTTCTTTTAACAAATATGTCATTCACTGCAGCATTCACTATACGAAACTAGCTGCAGGCGCACCCGCGCGGTAAATGAAGCTGGGCGCACGCAGACAGTTCTTAGCATCCCGACCAGGGGCACAGAGCGAGTACAATAGAGTTTTCTTGTCAGATACGTTCATTTTAATTCTGTGCTGCAAACTTCACCAGACCTTGAACCTCCTGTTCACATAATTGTGCGGTTCTACCGCTCTGCTTCCGTTCACACTGTTGCCGTGATGTAGACATGCTGGCAGATCCCGAAATAGATGCAGACACCCTGCTTGCTGCGAGATTGCGTTCAATCGGTTACGCGACTGCTGACGCCATGTTACGGAACATGTGGGTGAGTAGTATTGCTAGTAGGGAAATTGTTGTTGTGGTACTGCAAAACAGCCACAACGTACAAACGAGACAGCTGTGGGCAGAAGCATGTGGTGGCGTCAAAGGCTGATAAATAACTGCAGTTAGATAAATATTAAGAGATATCGATGACATAATCGTAACATGACACCTTCAATGCGATTACAACTGGACCTTTGTTGCATGACGTTGGGAAGCTTGGATTTTTCGCAATGTCAGCTGTTGTTTGTCAAGAACCGTTACTGTAAGTGTTTGATTTGTTGCCAAAATTAACGTGACTGTTGCGTTGCGCAGCAAGATCCCATGTCAGGTGAATACTTCACGTCGTTTCACGTCGTTCGCAAGAAAGAAAACTTAGAAGATATCAGAGTTTCCAACCACCACTTTCAGTGTGGATCCTTGTTTGTAAATCAATAGTAGATGTTCGAGGTGAGTAGAGAAAAATTTGTGCGTTGCCAAAAGTGATGTTGAAATTTCTTCAGTTATTTAGATGTCGTGAGTCAGCTCGGAAAAGGTTCATAGTAGAAAAGGTTCAAAATATCGAATGGAACATTAGTTCTACAAATATCTGGAACAACAAAATTTATAAAATTACATCAAACTAGGAAAACGCCTGTCGTAGCCAGGGCCTCCGAAAGAAACTTTGCAAGGGTCACAATGGTCTTTTGAGGCCACCATAGGTTTCTCTCAATAGTATTAGATTTCGCTGTCCACCAAATCTACATGTAAATGTGAACATCAAGGCCTCTACCAGCTGACATTTTCGGGGTTGGAAAAATGGTCGGGGGGACAAAATTGTTGTAACTTGTTGTTGTTGTACCTAATAACTGAACATATTTTTGAATATTTCGGGGGTCAATTGCCCGATTTCCCCCATGGTTGCGGGCTGGTTTATGTCAATGCTTCATCTATGATTGATAAGTTATTCAATAATGCAACAAAAGTCTCCAAACTAATGCAACAAAACAAGCGTCAGTTTTAACGATTCAAGACTCACGCCTGGACAAGCCATTTTATAAATATTCACAATTTCTTTAAAACAAAAGTAACCAACTCCTCTTTAAAGATAATGAATCAAAATCAATCTTTAATTGGAGACTGGACTACTAATTAAATTGTGAGAGAATATCTGCTGTTGTCTTTTCTCTCTTGCTTCTCTTACTACCTTTCCTGTCGCTTCTGCGATCCTGACTTGTGGGGATGCGTTCTCAATGCGTGGCTTCAAATAGGAGCTCAGAAATTTCTAACCTGGAAGCCGCAAGTAAATACGATCTAATTAAACCTGTCACATTCAAATCGTACCAATCCTGGTCGACAACAATTGTACAGTATCAAAATCCAGCGACTGCACCAATGACAACCAGCGACATAACGAGGATTAAGGTAGCTTTTCACAGTTGAAGAAATTAGTCTGCTCTTAAACTATCGTGCCTATTGTTTATTTGTGACTTCTGGAGTTTTTTAATGGAGTTGGTGCGAGAACGCTGCGCGAAACGAAACATTGGCACGCCAGTAGATAAAAGTTGGGAACCGCCGCTAGCTGCTTTTCAGACCAGTATCTTTTTGGTGTCATCTTTCTTTATGTTGCAAGATTTCGTGACTATAAGTCATCAGGGACGCCGGAACAGCAGCAGGGCAGGAGGAGCAATGAAAGAGTTGAGGGCAATGGAAACTTATAAAAATAAAACTTTTACAAATATGCGTGTTTCTGTTCAGTAACAATGTTGACCTCAAAAAAATACCAGAAACTATAGAAAACCATTCTGAATTTTCTGGGTGCGCAAGTACCTGCAATAAATTGATTTCAGTCTGGCCTTGATAAACAATAAAATTACCTATGGTGCTGGTATGAAAAAACACCTCCGCCTCCGTTTCGAATGGGCAGGCGGAGCAATGCCCTCGCCATGCCATTGCTCTCCGGCGTCCCTGCGGCCATTCACACCAAGGAACGTTGAAACTACGATGCAGTAGTGTATGTATAGCGTATGTTCCATAGATTTCACTCTGCAAAACTTGTAATAAACCGCTTATAAGATGCGCTGCCGCATCTCATTCTCTCAGAAGCTCAGATATTTAGCGATAAACATCGCCGGATTTTTTTGCCAGATGATGCAACGTGCGTAGGCCCGCCAGATTCTAGGGGTGACGAACCTATTTGCTATCGCGGGCCACTTTGTCAGTTACCGCTGAGTAAGCGGGCCGCACAACTTTTTAGTCATACTGTGAAATCTGTTAAAAACGAAAAAAATTGTTCATCAACAGAAACATACAACAAAAGAAGTTCAAGACTGCTGGTCTCGCCCGATACACAACCTCCGCTCCGCAGAGGGAGGCTTTTAAAGTTTTACTTAACCGCAGCAGTTCAGTTACGAGCGCAGTATAGTTGCTCAGCAGCTGCAAGGAGCTTGATCAAGCACCAGGGCCGGCCATTNGACCGATTGCTTCCAATCGGGCCCAAAGTTGTCAGATGGCCGGTATTTCACCGGCCTGGCCGGTATTTTACTGCTAATTTNGCAGAGGCCGGTGAAAGGCCGGTAATTTGGAAATAAGTTCCCGAAGCCGGTATTTTGAAAATNAATATTTTGCTGTAACTTTAACAAGATGTAACGCAGAATTTCTCAAATTATAATGACTATAGTAGTGNATATTTTCGGGACAGTTCCTTCAGCGAAGTTTATTTGCTGCTGTTAACGCAATCCTTGGTGCAATTGTGACGTCACACACACAGGCCGAAATGTAATGAGCCAGGCAAAACACCGGCAAATTATAATTGATGCTTAACAATACTCATTGTCTCTGTTTTCCCTGCGCCGCTTACGAATTACGACAAGCTTAGATCTGGGTCTGGCACTATTGACAAAATGGCCGGTATTTTTACAAAACGCATCTGGCAACCCTAATCGGGCCCCGTGGCGAAGGGGGGCAGCGCTACGCTTACTACCAACCTATGCAAACTCCACTTTCTACAGAAGCCGCTTACGTAGTGCTCGCGCGGAGAGCCCACAGTATTTTTTAAGCGTAAAATCAAAGTGAACCGCGCGGTTTTGACGCTCTCATCAAAATTCGTTCTGGAATCGTAACAGTGGTCATTGTTTATCGACGCGTGGTCTAGGTTTTTCAACAACAGCTAGTTAAGGCAAATAATGTTGAGTTTTGAAGCTGTTTTCTGTTTCAGTTGTAAGCGTTTCGTACTTGGTAGGTCATGTTATAATAGTAGCTGCAAGATACGGTTCGATAGTTGTTCCTGTTTCAATATAGTTATTGCTACTTTTCTTCTGAAGGTTAAGTTTACATTGTAATTTAAAATATGCGGTGTTTGGTTGATCTTCAGCATTATTCATTCTTTCTCGTAGAGACCTGATAAGGCAGCCTCTTTCCCGAATTCGTTCATTGCCCTCAGGATTTGCTTGGCCATCCCTGTGACCGAGGAATCCGGAGAAAGGAGATTTTCTAAGCTAAAAGTAATTAAACTTGTTTGAGAGCATCAATCCAACAAGAACGCCTAAATATATCCATTAAATCCGAAATTCGCAGAGGCTTAAACTAGGACAGAATTCTGAAGAACTTTGCTAATGTTAAAGAACGAAAATAAGTTTATCTTAGCAAATGCATTTTCGTATCGTAGACTACAACAGCCTGAAGGAGGGTTGTGGAGCCAAAACTCAAATTTCCGGGTCCGGTTCTGGCTCCAGATTCGGCTCCAACATCCAAAACGTTCGGATCGGGTCCATGATTATTTGGTCAATTGAAAAATGAAAACAAAAACTACTGTCTTATTTGTGTAACTGCATTATTGCACCAGCAGAGATGACGTGTCGCGAAATGATACACAGTATTTGATGGATAATGGACATGTGCAAGAAAGTTTGAGAAGCCCTTGATCTACACACAAACAAGCATGGTGGTCGGAACGATTTTTTTCGGGGGTGAAGTAGTGGATTTTTCCAGGTGGTGACCAAAAGCATCATTCCAGGAGTGAGCCAACAGTGATGAAATTTTATCTTACCTACTTGACACTAAAAAAAGACATTTTTTACTAAAAAGTTAAGCTACGAAAATATCAAATTTTATAATTCAGGGGGCAAGGCCCACTTTGCAAGCGAGGAAAATTATTTTCACAAACGGCAACCCACGATCGCCCCGCTTTCAGTTAACTCGCTTCCCCCCACAAACTAAGGCTGTCAAACCGGAACCCAAATTTCCAGCTTCGGCTCTACCATGCAAAAGTTTTTGGCTCAGATTACACCTACAATCATCCAAAATCGCTTGGGCTGGGGCTCCACAGCCCCCCCCCGACCCAAAGTGTGCCGATTCGGTTTGTGTGTTCGCCCGCGTTATGGTTTTGCTTGTAGCTGATCTATCTATTTCATTCGGCTTTGTCATTATTGTGCAGCATGATAATATAAGGTTGCACTGTACTTTTTGTGTGTTGTCCGGTTGTCACGCCTTTTCGTTTGTTGATGTTCTGTAGCTAAGCCGTTATATCTTTGCTGGTTGATCATATCAAGCAATGTTACTATTCATTTAAAGCTTAGCCAGCTGGCCTGCCGTACTCCACGATAGGTGCCTGGCGAGAGAGCAGATTTGTTGAGTGTAGCAACTCATGAATTTGTAGTGTGTAACGGAGATGTCCATGGAACGGACATAAAAAGTCTCTGCTGGAGAGATGAAATGAAGAAGCGGCTTGCCTGCGCACTAGGCTAAAGGAAGCTCCCCGTAGCTTTCGTGCTACTAGGGATGTTACGCTTAGCGCGTCGCATGTAGCAGCCACCGCGCTGTTATATCACTCCCCCTTCTCTCTTTAAGCGGGAGCCGCGTTCCGAGTGCTCTCACAGGCGATGCCTCGTACGAGGACCGTAAGCTTTTGCGCACGACGCAGTTTCGAACTCCCTACCACTCCGCGCCCCGCATCACCACCATTGAAGAAGCAGCTTGCCTACGCACTTACGCACCAGGCTAGAGGAAGATCCCCGTAGCTGTCGTGCTGTTACGGATGTTATGCTTAGCGCGTCGCATGTAGCAGTCAGCGCGCTGCTACAGAAATAAGTGGGCATGCCTCTAGACACCTCTAGGTTGGCATTACCTCTTCGTGCCTCGCTCTTTCACATCACTCATGATTTCTACCTTACGACTTAATGACCCTTCTCAAAATTTTCTGCGCACGCCACTGAATGGGGCCCCGCAAAAATGCTTCCAACCGGGCCCCGCACTTGCTAAGGCCGGCCCTGTTAAGCACCCATGAATATAGACCGATTTCGCAGTCCCAGGACATAAAATACACAATAAAAAGCGTCGACACATGTTCTACCAAAGTCTGTCAATCACATCATTATGGTAATGGAAGTGTGGAAAATAAATCTGACCCGTGAATAAGATCAGAATTGGTTAAAAATAATAAATGGCGACCATATTGAAAAACAAAAAATCCTGCTTCCCTCATTTGTTAAAAATTTGGACAATGAACGCGTTTTTACTTGGCTAAATTGAATGTGTTTTGAGGATTTTTTAGCAACATGACATATGCAGTACAAGTGTATGATTTTACTTTAAATTAAATAGATAAAAATTTGCAATGTGTTACTAGTGTAATTTTAAGCCAGTTGTTAGTGCAAAAATGAAGAAATTTGAAAATTTCGGGGTGGAGCCTATTGTGAGCCTGTTACGGGGGCCCGGTATTGATCTTCGTACTCCCGGGTAAAATTTCTCTCGGAGGCCATGCTGACAACTTGCAGCAGTTTGAGAAACTATGTTCAATGTAAATAAAATATGTGATGAGCGTGTATAAAATGAACTATCAACAGGAAATGCAATTGATACAAATGTAAGTGAACAAAAAAAGAAAGCGAAAAGGGTATTTAGTGGTTTCATCATTATTTTCTTGCCACCTGTCCTTCCTGTTTTGGCGTCCCTGTCTCTACACCCAATCTCAGGAAAAATTCTGTCGACGCCTTTTTCATGGCAGTCAGTGCGTCGAGCTGTATGTCAATTTCCAGTAGACATCGCTCAACTATCATGCTGCAATCACCTTACTGCTGCCGATAATAGCATTATGACGTGTGAAGGACAGGGGTATAAGTCAGTATTACGTAACTGACCTGTAAGCAGTGTTCCCTCTAAGGAAGTTTTACACTGAGCAAATGTTTGTTTTAGTACGCATGGAAATTGCAAATGCGCAACGATGCAGACCTACAACCAGTGAAGCGTTTCATCTGATGAAAGAGGTATGCGGTCAGGGCCGGATTTACGAATAGGGTAAGCAGTTTTGTTTTAAGGAAAATGTTAGGTAGGCCTACCCGGTATGGACCTGTAGGGACCCGATTTCTCTGATTCTAGGGACCCGATTTTCTCTGATTCTAGGGACCCGATTTTCTCTGATTCTGGAGACCCAATGATAATTTTCTCTGATTCTAGACACCCGATCTTCAATTGGGTCCCTAAAACACCTTAAAAAACCCTGGGTTGAGTATAGGCTTAAGCCTAGAGCCTCAAGATCCGAGGGGGCCTCTAGCCAGCTGTGGTAAGCACCGGCCCGTAACTAGGGTTGCGAGCGCAACAGAGGTGCTTCGGATCTCCTGGAAAAATGAGTTGGACATAGTTTAAAACTATTGGACAAAGTTTTAAAATGTTCTTAGCACACCAAGCATTAATCTACTGCATTTAAGACTTTTAACATCAGTTCAGTTTCGTGTATACTCGGTTTCTTTTCTCCTTCCGGAGTGTCACGAGTGGTCTGCGGCGCCCATCTCCGCTTTCTTGCGCCGTTTGGTCATGCGGCTGCTTTTGTGTCAAAGAGAAGTGTATGAACAGCACACAGTGGCATAGCGATAGCAAGGTTTCGGGCTCAGGGCGACACCTTCTGGGGGCAACAATTTGTTGATTAAAGATTAATACTTAGAAGTAGTTCTAACTTTTTACAGTTTTTGTGTTTAGAAACCCTAGACAGGTAGCCTAAAAAAATGGGAAATGTGGTTGTAGAGTGAGCAAATTGATAAAATCTTTACTGAAAAGTTTGCATCAAATCCAGTGTGGCAAAGTACCCCTGTGTTTGACTTGAAATCAAGGCTTTTTCAACATGGGGGGGCGCAATTGTGAAGTGATGAACTCCGCAAAAATAAAGTTGCTTAGTTTCACCAGAACGGATGTTTTTCTGTATGACGTAATTGACATCGAAAAATTACTTTCTTGAAGCGCGGCAGTGCAGTCGATGTGTTGGTGTGGGTGATTCAGAGCTCAGATTGTAGGTTTGAACTGCAAGTGAAGTGAATCAGTGCCAGCCGTAAGGCAATGTGGGCTTTGTAGAAGGTTTGACATCTTTGTTTAGTACGGTACACTTAACATTTATAGTCCTAACGCAAGGGCCAACTATACGTTTAATTACGATTGTAGTTAAGGCTGTTATCAAAAAGGACGTTAGCCGAAACAGTTTGACAATTTGGCAATGGCTGTACTGAATAAAGTTGTTCAGTGCGATTACCTGTGCACTGAAGATGTTGCAGTCACTGCTGAGCAACAAAAAAGCGGATATCCTACGTCACGGTTTAGTAATCCAGTTTTCGAAATAGTCGTCTGTTGGTAACAAACGAAGGTAAGGAATAACACTATGCACTCTTAACTGGAAGAAGCCCAACTCAACAGCTAGACCAGGTTTGCAGGTCACGATTCAGGCTGCAAGCTAGCGCTTCTCAACTATAGCCGTTTTTAAGCCTATTTGATCTATTTTATCAAAATGGGTCCCGCACCTTACGAGGACCCGGCGCAAATAGCGCCGAGTTAACGTTTGAAACATTTGGTATATTCTAAGCAGGCCCGTAACCAGCTTGGGTCACCAGGCTGGGCGAAGAGTTTTCTGAGAGGGGCCCATATTTTTTCAACTATGTCCAACACATTTTTTCAGGGGGTGGCGAAAAATTTTACTGGGGTGCCTCTCACCCCTGGTTACGGGCCTGATTCTAAGAGAAACAAACTTCTACTACAACGTGAAGTAAACAATGAAAAATTGTATACTTTGCTGAGAATATATTAGTATTAAATCTATTATTATAGCCTTCTATATGCAGTATATATGCTTTGTTTATTTAGTGCCCGGGACACTACACGAAATATTAACATTAAAAGTTTACATCTGCTAAGGGGGTATGCCGCCATCACTTTTCTCATTTTTTGTGTTTTCTCTTTGATCCCCTGGAATGAGTAAACGATAAAAGCTAAGTGGTTTGGCTAATACCGCAGACTTAAAGCCAACAGGGAAGAAATTTTAACGAAATATGCCGGGTCCATAGATGCATGTGAAAAAAGGCAGAAAAAATAAGAAACGTAATGATGAGAAAGGTGGCGAACAACCAGAAAAAAGCGGAACCAGACCCACAATCGAGAATGAATAACAAGACTCATTTCGCTTTGTGTTTCATTCTGATCTTCAAGATGACTTATTATTCCTTGAATATTTACTATGTACGAAACATGATCTTCTTTCATTTAAATTCTTGCAAGCAAATTTGAGCGGCAGGAAGGGCGGTACATTTATGGTCGACCATGGGCGGCACTTAGTCTCGCTACGCCACTGACAGCGCATGAATCCTCATGCACGGCTGTTCTCTATAGGTCGTTGTACTGCATAGATAGGTTATTTCCTTTTCGAGAAAATAAGGAATTGCGCCTGACTTCACTTTACAAGCCTCGTGTAAACCGGCCTTAATCATGACAATGAGCTTGAAGTTATTAGATAGTAGGTACGAATATTTGGCAAGGAATAAAGATAACCAGAAAAACAGCAACAAAACAATGGATATGGAAGGTGCAAGCGCATTCAATTAACTGGGTTTGTTGATTGTTCAACATGGACAAATCTTAGCAACGAAGCTTGTTCAGGTAGAAATGGCTTTCTGAGATGATCATACACTTCTGCTTTCATAGCATTAACCCTATGCATAGGTGTCAGAAGGGGGGGAAAGGCCCTCCCTGGATTTTTTAAATATAAGCAAAAAAGGTTGTTTTGTTAGTTTCCAGCTTGAAAAAACAAATTTCACCACTTTTGTCGCCCCTAGAAAAATTTTGGAAAAATCCCTAGTGCCCCCCTGGAGAAACGTCTTCCGACGCCCCTGACACTATGTACGCAATAACCAAAGTGCTTCAGGTGCAGATGCGATGAAAAATTGCTGTTTCAGCTGCAATGATAAAAAGTTCAAGGACATTTGAATGAGAAGTGATGATATATGCTCTGATGAGATCGTAGTATCTGATTCTTGATTGTGAAAGGATTACTTTCGATAGACAACGTTCGCAGACAGTTACATTAGCTGGTTAGAATGGGCCATTAGTTGTTCACAAACAATTTACGTGGGAATTGAATATAAATTTATATAACTTGGTCTGAACATTGGGTAAAATTCCGTCTCAAGCTACACTGAATTGAAGGCGGATGGATTTATTATCCGAACATTTATTAAGCGGCTTCCGCTATTTAACAGCGACTGCCTAATCCAGGGGTTCCCATTAGGGCTGTATTACCCGGATAACGGTTAACCGGATAACCGAGAGTTTGTTTGCTATCCGATATCCGGATATGTTTCTATCTGTTAACAGGATAAAAAAGTAACGTTAGTATTAAGTTTTACACTTCTCACCGCCCTGCAAATCTTCAAACTGACTATGAAGCTCACTATCCAGCCCGCTTCTGTGGAAGCAGAAAGGGCGTTCAGTGCATGTGGACTCTTTGCTACAAACCCAGATCTCGTTTACACGACTCTGCAATCGATGGGTTGTGCTTCATAATAAATGCGTTGCCGAAGCAGTAAACGGTAAAATTCATGGTTTTCGTCTTGTATGCAGCGCTGGCTTTAACCCGATTTGACCGGCTGCTTCTAATAGTGCGCCGCGCTACGCCTACTAACCGACGCAAATTTGCTTATGTAGTGCCGATGCGTGGATCCACAGTGCGTGGGATACGTTGCCAACGAAAATCAAAGTGAACTGCGTGGTTTTTAACGCCCCCGTCGTAATTCATTTTTGTAATGTAATTGATACAATCTTCATTGTTTTTCTGTAATGTGTAGCCTGTTTTTTTAATAGTACCTAGTTAATGTAGAGAGGGCTTAACTTTTGAAGCTGTTTTCTTTTTTGTTTATAAAACCGTTTTGTATATGGCAGATCAAGTGTGAAATACGGTTCGATAGTTTTTGCTGTTTCAGTACAGTCACTTCTGAACAAGGGCGTACGCAAGTGGGGTTTTGGGGTTAAAACCCCCCCTTGAGCTTGATATTTTACAAAAACTTTATTACCTGCGCAAATGGGATTAATTGTTTTCGCATCCTTTTTGCTTGTTAATTTGTCGACTTAATGTCTTCATGCAAAAACCACGGAATGAATTTGCATGCAGATTTCAAGGAACATTGTAAATGGGCCAAAAAGTAATATTAGGTTTTGGTGAGAATCTGGGTTGTTGTCTGCATCCAGAAACCATCTCATCACTTTTTGCAGACATTTCGTCCACTACGCATGTTTAAGATTGCGTTCCGCGATAGTTCACTTTATCAAAAACAATTGTCTTTATTTTGTCTACTGTGGCTGATCAGCGCAAACTTCGCCAAAACGTCGGTGTGGAAAACATAAATATGACGTCACAAACAACGCACACCAAATGCAAATGACACCATACGCCACTGAATGAACACCCCCCCTATGAAAATTTTCTGCGCACGTCACTGCTTCTGAAGGTTAAGTTTAGTTCGTAATTGCAAATGTGGGCTGCTTAGTCAGTCTTATTCAATTTCCCTTCAGAGATCTGACGAGGCAACCTGAGATTAGCAAAAACGTTTGAAATGAAACTAGTTTTGATTATTCCAACTGCATGACTATTATACAGGTGTGCAAAGATAACGGTTCCTTAAAAAGTAACAGAAAATTTATTTAATGAATACTAACAGTTAAACCAATTACAAAGTAACAGAAGTGACAGTTTGATTCGCGTGAAGTAAGCTTCATGATGTTCTTGGTTCTTGTGTTGAGTGTTGAAGGTTACATCATGAAATACACCGAAAAAAGGATCATGGCATCAACCTCACACAGATTGGCGTCGTAAACGTTCTGAGATATCCTAAAAATCGAATGTTGCAAAAACCTGAAAAAGTGCAAAGGTTGGATGACTTTCGTGGAAGTTTTAGAGAATACAGTACTTGCCTGTTTTGAAAAATTAGAAAGTAGATTTACAGATATTGCGAAATCCACAATCACTTTACAGTATATAATTTTTTCGTGTTAAAAGAGAAAGGAATTTCTTAACCTTTTCCGGGATATTAAAAACTTGCTCAAAAACGCTTTGCACTCTTTTAACCGGTGCTCTATTAAGCGAGTTTCACTGCAACCATTTCACACGTGTAAAGTATGCATTGATAGGCAGGTATAGTACTAGAGATTTTTTTAGTGTAACAGTCGATTTTGGGCTATCCATTTAAGAATGTGTTATTTGTCTGTAAATAAGCTAAATACCATGAGTCAAAAGGCCAAGTGGCTTAAACCAAAAACATTGAGTGGCAGTCAACAGAGGGCTATTTAGAACTGAGGCAAAAAATACTGAAGACGAGAAAGAAGTTAGTGCATTGGACAAGTATTTTAACAGAGCTACCTCAGCATATGAAGAAAAAGCTTTAGAAGAGCCACACCATACAGTGAAATTTGCGACAACGTGAGCAGCCGGACTGATGATGATGATGTTATGTACAAGAAGTGAGGTAAGTCATTTCGAAGGTGTTGATTCTAACAAAGAAGAAAGTTCGTCGGTTGGTGCATCTGATGAGTCTTACGAGCAGAGGCGTAACGAAGGGGGGCAAAATTCCCCGGGCGTCGAATCACTATGGGGGTGCCAGATCACTGCGGGGGGGTGGGCGCCGAAAAGTCCCAACAAAGTCACAAGTACTTTCTTCAACAGCACATTTGCTTCCGAAAGGCCTCAGGTTCGAACATGGGGGCGCCAAACTTGTTTCTTACCCCGAGCACCATCTAACCTCATGACGCCCCTGCTTACGGGCACTGGGGCGGTTTCATTCGGTGGCATGTGTTGGTCATTTGGATTTGGTGTGCCCTGTTTGTTACGTCACAATTTGAAGTTATATTCATGTTTTCGAACAATGTTTTGGCGAAGTTTGTTGACATAATATGCATATTCTTCTGCACGCACTCGCCTTAATTTGTGTCATTTCACTGAAAATAACTATCAGCGGTTCAGGTTAGGATATTGGATGAAAATGAACAGCGCTGCGACACAGGAGCTCATAATTACAAAAATATCGGGATGTGCCTTAAGCAAGGGGAGTGATGTAACAGCGCGGTGACTGCTACATGCGACGCGCTAAGCATAACATCCCTAGTAGCACGAAAGCTACGGGGAGCTTCCTTTAGCCTAGCGCGTAATTGGGCAGGCAAGCCGNTTCTTCAGGAGTAAAACACACTCATCACTGCGTCAGANCAATTTAAAACTGAAAAACGAGGCTGCTCTAATGTTCTGTCGAAGACGAGCAGTGGAGCATAGAAAGTGTACAACTGACGCACACCCAGGTTTGCAAGATCGAATCTTGTTAAACTACACAAGAATTGAGAATGCGCATAAAGTACGCAAGAAAACTTTCGATTTTTGTTATGTATGGAAGTCCAGCAAACTTTTAGTTTTCCTTTTTCCCTGCTGAGGCATAATCAAAAGCCTGAATGGTTCTATGTTAACAACTCCTGTTTTTGAGTTCGTGCAACAGTTCTATCATGCTACAGAAATCGGTTACGTAGCCAATGCGGTCAGCGCATGCGCTGATCAGCCACAGCAGAAAAAATAAAGACAATTGTTTCGGATAAAGTGAACTATCGCGGAACACAATCTTAAGCATGCGTAGTGGTCCAAAGGTCTGCAAAAAGTGGTGAGATGGTTTCTGGATGCAGACGATAACCCAGATTCCCACCAAAACCTATAATTATTGCTTTTTGGCCCATTTACAATGTTCCTTGAAATTTGCATGCAAATTCATTCCGTGGTATTTGCATTAAGTCGACAAATTAACAAACAAAAAGGTTGCGAAAAGAATAATCTCCTTAACGCAGGTAATAAATATTTGTAAAATATCAAGCTTAAGGAGGTTTAACCCCAACCCCCTTGCGTACGCCTTTTGGTGATAGGACGGTTTTAGTTTCACTGCAATATTACTGCCAAATCGTGAAACGGTACGACATCCATGTCTCGGCATAGGCGTACGGGAAGGCGTTTTTACCGGGGGGGCGGAAAAAATTAGCCCTGAAAATAACAATTTGCCCTGAAAATACAATTTGCCCTGAAACTAACTTTTTAGTTTAATCCGAATGGGGCCTGAAACCTTATGTAAATCTGTTCTATACAGTTGAATTCGTTTATAACGACTTCCTCTGTAAGGTCAATTCTCCGATAACGTTACATTTTGTTTGATTGTGATAGCATCTTTTATATGCATTTCAATTCGCTTATAATGTCAATTCGGCAATAATTTTCTTCATGCAATCCCCTAGAGGTGTCGTTATGGGCAAATTCTGTAGTTACTTTGCTTGTTAACTCAAACGGTTGAA
>JGI24158J21664_10003823_pt1 | contig 19120 bp, 10 predicted proteins | sample Ectturendosymbi3_FD_21664 | JGI IMG/M metagenome (IMG submission 21664)
GAGTCTAGTTTCCAATGAAAACTTCAGCAAAACACTTTGGCCTAGCGGTTGGGCCTTAGGCCAGGCAACATGAGCCAAAATGACCCTAAAACTACTTTGCTTATGACATCAGTCAAAAACAATCCGCACCCCGCAACTAAAAAAATTTTTTCGAGTGCAATCTACTAGACTGGCCGATCCGTTTGAGCCATTGAACAGCTCTCTAGCGCAATTGGCAGAGGAGCTAGGGCGTTGGTAAGGCAACTGAAAACTGCTGTTTTTTAGGCTGAAATCAAAGTACAAATATATTGTAGGCCGGCTCTCAAAGTGTTAACCAGGGGTACAAAGTACACATACCCCTTGGGTGTATGAAGCACCAAAATTTTCAGGGATACACGCCCTGAAAATTTCAACGGGATCTTCTTGAACATTCATTGCAGTTCTTTGTAGTGTGACATACCTTTATCCATTGCTTATTGGCTAGGCTGAGACTGGTTGGTTATGCACTTTAAATATTATGTATATTTAGCTTGATTATTTAGTCAAAGTGCTGTCTCCTCACTTATTTCGTTGCCAGTTGTTGAGTGAAGAATTTGTTGCTAAATGTTAGTTGACTGTTTGTTTTAAATTTGAAGGGTGCTTAAGTATATTTGTTATATTTTGGGTGTTGAGTATATTACATGAACATCAGCACATTTAATCTTTAGGAAACATGTCCAAGAAATGCAAGTGGAATGAGGACTATGTTAGATATGATTTCACTTGCATGACAGAAAAGGATGAAATACAAAGACCGCAGTGCATACTCTGCAACAGAATATTTACTAATGTACTTAATGAATATTTTAATACTTAAACTACTAATGTGAAAGTGGTTTCTCAACTTTTCTGCACATCAAAACTAATGCCAGGAATCATTTAGAGCCCAGTGATAACAATAGAGCCCGGTGATAACATGCAAGTGGCTATCTCAAACAAAGAGCCTTGCTCACAGCATGATCATTGAAAAAAGCAACAACAAACGAGCAATTAACTATGTTTGATTGTTGGTGTGCTTTGTTAATTGATTGTATCATTATATTTGTTGTAATGACATTGTATTAGTATCAGTTACTATTTGGTTTCAGACAAGGTGTGTGAGAAAATTTTAAGACAACTAAGGGGTACAAGTGTGTAGAAAGGTTAAGAACCGCTGCATTAGTTCTACACATGTGTAGTTTGGCATATTGGGGTTTTGGGTCATGTCAGTGGCTAGGTGACTTGTGGAGAATGGAGCTGTCTTGTGACTTCCCAAGTTCATTAAATTTGTCTGTTCTCCTAATGTACACTACTTCATGTAGGTAACAGAAAGTTAGTATGTTCCCGCAAAGCTTTTTTATCTTTAAAATAATAAGCACATCGGTGTTCTAAAACATATTGAACATGTTCTTTGTGTTTTTTCTCAGCTGATCTGTTTGTTTTTTTCTTTAAAAAAAGTTGTTTGAAACAAAGTTATAGACATGTTTTTTACATATTTTTTAAGGTGAATCATGCCCTGTTTGTTTAAATGCCTTCACCCAACAACAGATTGGTGTACCATCTTCATGTCGACATGTATTCTGCATTGGTTGTATATTGGAATGGAGTAAGGTTTGTATAGTTGAGCATACTTTAAATTGGATATAAGTGTATTTCAGTATAGAATCATGTAAGGCTGAACTTATTTCCATCTGAGCACAGCCTTTGCGTCCTATTTAACAGACATCAAGTGAATTCAAAGCTCACATCATTTATGCGAATAGTTACCTCCCTCCACATGTTTCTGTCACTGCTTTGTACATATACTGTTTTAATTCATTTGAATCAGAGTTAAATACTGAACTAATTTGTTACATCACACACTGAATCATATCTAACTGAAGTTTCAAACCAAAAACGATAAACACAGTGAAAACATACTTTTGTAGTGACCATGACCACATTCTGAAAATCATCTGGTGAGTGCATCAGAAATTGTTTTCCTTGTGAAAAGTTTTTTAATATTTTGTTTGTATTCCCCTTGCTAAAAGTCATCATATGGCAAAAGTGTTATTGCATTTTTCTTACTTTGGTAGAATCAGACTTGCCAATTAGTCGATACCACTGACGCCGAATCTGTTCGACCAAGCCGGGTGCAAAACAAAACAAAAAAGCAATGGTATGCATATACTGCAGCTCATGTTTTAGTAAAGCAAGCACCTGTGCAAACTGCGATATTTGGTACTGTCGCCGGTCTGCTTTTCTAAATGCAATTGTCCAAACCATTTGGAAGTCAAAATGCTCTTCTGCAGCGCATGTGCGAAATCCCACTATTCCAAGCTGCCGAACAGAATGTCCGAACAATTGATGCCAGACAAACGTAACGATCACTTCATAAACAAAGCTGAGTTAGCATTCCATGTTTGTACCAACGTAGGTTTCCATAGCAATGTGCAGAAGTGCATTAAAATTACTACAAAGCACTGAAAAAAACAGCAACACAACCCAGACAACATGTGAAATTCATTGATCATTGAACTGACGAAAATCAATACGATGCCTATGTTATCTGCAAATGGGTGAGATTCATTTCTAAAACCACACGATAGTGGTTTTGAATTGGTGAAAGAACAATTAAACCAAGTTCCACATTTTTACTGCAAAATGAAGTGCTACTGCATTGAAAAGCTTGTGTTTTTGAGGCTGTCTTGACACACGAAAGCATGGACGGCAAATTATGACTCAAAAAGGCATTTGTAATGGCAAGATCTTTCTTTGTCTTTGCATGATTGGTATGTCACTGATAACTGGTTGTTTGACAGAATTCAAGCTCGTGTCCAGTCGACAGGATCAGCTTTAACAGCATTCACATGTACAAATGCATTGGTGGACCATTTTTGCAAGAGCTTGAAGCGGAAGGACGGGAGGTCGAAGTGCCTGAGATTACCACTTGCTGCGAAGTGTGCGGCAGTGGAGATCGGGAAGATAGCCTTCTTCTCTGTGATGGTTGTGATCTTGGGTAAATGTTTTGTTATTCATTTAGAAAAAATTTCCGTCATTGGTAGAGGAGTGAGACTGGCGTTTATCATACCACTGAATGTGTGTTGTAAATTAGAAATGATTTGTCTGAAAAGCTAGTTGGCCGTGTTGAAACTTCTGTTGTTTCCGCCATCTGCTATAACTGAAATATGTGAACAAGGTATAACAGTAATTCTAATTTTTCGTCTTCCTCTATCCATATTGGTTTCACTTACTCTTCAGACAATTCATTTTGCATCAGATCCATTGTTAGCCACAGGCCTTTTTACAGTAAAGTCGACTTCGACTCTTTGCCACCTGTTAAGAGAGAAAATAGAGACTTGCATCCCCGTAGTATTGCAGTTAAATGTTCCCAAGTTATAGAAAATTACCATCGTTGAAAGCTATTCATGCAGCTTGTAATATTTCTGAATGCATGTTAGTTTCGCAAAGACATGGAATGCATGGAACGTGATTATTTCACGGTAATTTGTGTTTGCTGTTATTTGTTGTGGAAAAGAAATACATTTTGATTGCACTGTTTTGTATCAAAATGCTTGAGACAGACGTAGCTGAGAAAAAGAATTTAGCGCAGTCCATGTTTTGTGATCTTAGTTTTCAACTTGAACATACGTTGGAGAGCAAACCCTTGCTGTCAAGGTAACAACCTGGCGCAACATCCGGTGGAGGGTCCGGTGCAGTGAAATTCGCACCAAAATCATCTGCAGTTCGTTTATAGAACCCGAGACATTAAATCTGTCAAGCAAAAGTGTACCTTGATTTCATTTACTGCAGTCAAAGTGCTTATTGACAAAAACTGTTCGGGTAATTCGTAATTCACACTGGCAGCTGTTTCAGATTTATCAGAGTTCAGGGACCCGATTTCTCTGATTGTAGGTACCCGATGATAATTTTCTCTGATTCTAAGGACCCGATTCGGGTTCCTAAAACACCTTAAAAAAACCTGGATAATATCTAGCAACGGCTATTGGTGTGCAGTGTCAAGTCTTGTGCCGCAACAAGAGGCCGCGCTACCTTTTTAACACGATGTGAATGTTCTCTGTCATTAGGCCCCAGATTGCGCGCGTGCCTGTGTTTCATTGTAATTTTTTTCACCATCCAACGTGAAGGGCAACTCGTTTGAGCATTCGCGTCAGCTGTTGCCTCCAAATCAAAAGTAAAAAGCCCTATCCTGAAAGTTTTAAACCAGGTTACGCTCGGCAAAACTCTTTCAATATTAGTGTAATTATAGCGTTGGTTTTTGAGTTGAACTTTTTATTCATGTTCACCCTTTATCCTTTTCTATCGTTTTATTACAGATATCATTGCGAATGCCTAAACCCGCCATTAAGCAGCGTGCCTGAAGGAGACTGGTTCTGCGCTGACTGCCGACCAAGTAGTCCTCTGCCACGTAAGTTTGTTGGGAATTTTCATTCACAGCTTTTCAACCGATTTTAAAGTCATGTTCAGACACTCTTCAATTTTGACCAAATATGATACGACGCGCAATCTTACCACCAATGTGTCTTAGGTTTGTTCGATTTGTCCTGGTCGTGTGCACTACAAAGCAAGGATTTCGTGATTTTTATCTGTCGTTGTCGTTGTTGCAGGCTCCTCGCGACAGAGAGCCGGTCGCACTATCACCACCGAGCGGGAGAGAAGATTACTGCAGAGAGTTCGAGAGCAGGTGGCCACGAGCTTCGCGCAGGTGTGCGCGAGTTTGTGTCTGTCAGTGTTGCTGTTCGACAGTGTCGGAGAACTGCCGCCGTGTAAAATAGTACTATTGTAGAAGCAACCTACGTCCTCATTTGCTTGTTCTCATAATTTCGTGACGATCACACTTTTTGACTGCGTAGGAGAAGTCGATGTTTTCGCTTCGTATGTTAAATAAGGCACATCTGGTGATGTGTGAGTGTAGGTGTGTTGAGGGCTGGGTGTACTCTTAAGTTCAGTGCAGAAAGCCATATGCAGATTCAGTCGCGGCGATGTACGTAAACTATGCGTAGCTTTAAACGTGTCTTCGGTAGTGTCCTTCCTACGGTTGTCCTTTGAGATGGGTTAGCTGCTTGGTTTGCAATTGAAGAGGTGCTGCTGATGAATCCCTAATCAAGCTTTAACACAGTTTTTTAGTGGAAAACATATATGAACGTCATCTTTGAAATAAATCAAAGTAAGCTTTCTACGGCAGTTGCTGACTGTGACAAGTCATTTACAGCAGGATCCTGCGTACATTTTTATCACACAGTGTCATGTGCCACTGGGACCAGACACGTGAAGCTGAAACTGCTTCTTGAACTCTTTGTTGTTTTGTCGCAAAGCAAGTTTTCGGCCGTGGTACGATCGTGGGTGTTTATCTTTTTTTCAGCACCTCGACTCATTAGTAGACCACATACTGCTCAATGTCAACCGTCGCTTTCGTGAAACACCTGTTCGTTCTGCGTCAAGAAAGCGACGAACAAAGTCTAAAAAAAGGAGAGGAAAGAGGTCGAAAACAAAAGGCAGGAGATCGAAAGCAAAATCTAGAAAATCCAAGCGTGCTTCTGGAAGAGGTTGGCTTTCTATTAGTGTCCATCTCGTACAGTGGTTCCCAAGCTTTTTTGATGCATTCCTCCCTTTGCTCATTTCGGAACTTTTCATTCTTCCCTTATTGCACAAATTCAGCAGGGTGGCAGAAAAGGTTAAAACGTCATTTTTGCGATGACTCAGGTGGAACGTATAGGTAACTTAACTATAAAGTGGAAATTCCTCCTCTGAACTCATGAAATTCCACCTTGTGGAGGAATTCCTCCCCGGTTGGGAACTACTGATCTGGTAGTTCAAGTTGCGTGCATTAAGACTTTAACATTCTAAAATTTTAGTTTGTTGGTGTTTTTAATGTCAATGCAGGTTCAGTCTGCGCGATATGTTAATGTATAACAATGAAACTCTCGCTGACTTTGCTAACATGTTCTGTTGCTTGTTTTTTTCAGTCTGCGTTAGTAGACAGCCGGTCCGTCCATCACTTCCCAACAGCCTTTCCGTTGATGAGCCCGTTGCGAGTAGTTTCACATTGTGTGGATATGACGCCGAGCTGGACGAGTTCTTAGCCGGGTTAGGTTCAACGTTTGCTATTGCTGATCTTGTGACCGCCTTATTGAAGATGCACGCGCGCCAACTTCAGCCCTTGCACTTGTTTTCAGCAGGCGCACATTTTATCTCTTATTTCGGCATTAAACTTCAAAGTCGTGACAGGCCTATGCGTTGCCGTTTTTGTCTCTCCACTAGTTTCAACAAATAGGGGCGCCACCTTGTATGATGCCTGCAGCGACCTACTCGTTATAATAAAAAGGTTACGATGTCGATGACGAGTGCGTGAGTCGCATTGCACTCCATAAAGGTTCATTTCCATCTGTTGGATGTGGTCGCCTCAAAAAGCACGGGGTTGACCGCGGTCCGCTTTCCAAACACCTGTATCTTGATTTCAGTTGAAGCGGAAGATATTTTCGATCTGTTGTTTAATCCAGATACTTTGATTATTTTCATTCGCACAATGCATGTTTGCGTCACTTGCTTTCTGATGTAATTTTTGCAGTGACGTGGTGGAGAACGAACCCAGTTACGTCATTGCACACAAGCACCGGGTGATGGCGCAAACGGCTCTGAGGTTCAATACGCCGATGCCTTCTCTACTGCAGCCGAGTGGCTGTCCAACGAGGTAAATGGCGTTGTTCACATAAAACCGTTTTCGGCCCGTTTGCATTTATTTCCAAAGCCTGACTTTCTGTGCCTGGAATCATCTGGCTTTTGATTTTGAAACCGAGACTTGAAATTCATCAAATTTTGTGCCTGGAACCAACGGACCTTTTCCTCTGATTAAATAGTGAATCATTGCTTAAACGACGTTGCGCGTTCTTCCTCTGTGGATACGGTGTTCATGCCAATCCATCCGCTGTGGTGTGCTGGTCTCAGCCAATCAACGCAGCGCTGCGCTTCATTTACTTTTCCACAGCCACCAAGCTCCTGCGCCGAACCCACCCGTCGCAGACCTCCTGGGAAGCATCTTAGACTCGCAGGAAGTGCTTCTCGCGCCCAGCACCAACATCAGCATCCAGCGAGGTGGAACCCTGCGCCTCCGGCCCAAACCAACCGGCCCGCGTCGCCCGTCCCGCTGCCCAAGCGCCTCTGGCGATGGAGCCACTCCCGATCCCCGTGAACCCGGGGCTGGTTGCAACCGTACTCCACCGATTACCGTTCCCGGAATGAGGCGAGGTGCAGTCTCGCCAGGCGCGGGCAATAATAGTAAGTGTTTGTGACTTGCATTGCGTGGATCAGCTGCAGGCGCTTTCCTTAGGAAAGCAGCGCACTGCATGAAGTGGAACTCCCTTTTCTCTAACGTTTTCTTTTCCCGTGGTTGGACGCCATTTACAAAGGTTTCATTCTCAGCTAGGGCGTGGAAATTAATGTCCTAGTGTAGTATTGTTACAAGTTCGAGCTTTCAAATTTTTGCTTGTCTGCATTAAAATTCAGTCTCTGGAAGATTCTACGACAGTGAGTTTGTGTCATAATGTTTGAAGGAATGTAACGTCAATGATCTACACCCCATAAAATAAAACCAATTGACCATCATAGTTTTGTGGGACGTGAGTACAAAAACAGCGCAATGCCTGTATGTTGCTGGCAGTAGTTTTTAATCCATTCCGTAAGATTCTTACCCGCTTTTTCTTGGGGGAAGGTCGTGGGGATAGCAGTCCTAGGAGCAGGGTTACCATCGATGTAGAATCAAAAATAAGGACGGCTGAGGAAAATTTGATTTCATTACCTAAAAAGAAAACAATTGTTTCTGTTTGCACGACTAGCATCAGATCATATGTTTGCCTATTTATCACCAGGAACCATTTACTTCAGCAATGTCTTATTCTCGATTTCCGTTTGGGAATTTTCACGGAAAACGTTTATTTCGCTTGATTATTTCTTGAATCAATTAAATGCTAAACCTTCGCCACAAAACCAGCTTTCCTAAGAATGCTAATCAGGGTAGACAACTTACAGTGCTAACAATGCATGATAGTGGGTTACGTCTCTCTGCTGTAAAGATTATGCTTTTATGACATCAAAAAATTTTGATTACAAAATGTTCACGATGAGATAGAAATGTTTTGTATATCTATCAGATATTGCGTGTGTTTAAGTTTGTTATGCTATAGAAAATAAGGACGCAAGTCACAAATAAGGACAGTAATATTTTCTAAGACGTAGTACTGCAAAATAAGGACAAATCTTAGAAATAAGGACGGTATGATAGCCCTGCCTAGGAGACTCGAAATACTTCACGGTTTTCGGAAATCTCAGCTGCTGGCTTCACACGGGGGACAAGCCAGGTCGGAGATACAGTCACCCCCACCTGGTGCGTGGTCGACCTCTGGGCCGCTTTCCCGTGGGTGTAGCAGCCAGCAGCAGGACTTGCTTTCAATCCAGTGTTGTTTACTTTTGAAGCTTACTATCGGCTTTCTTGTTTGTGTCCAACGGCCTGATGTATAATTTAACGTTAAAAGAATTAAACAGTAGAACGTTTTGTTCTTGTTTCAAGTCGCGCATACGTACACATTGCAGTTTGAAAACTGGAATCGTGGTCGCAGTTGTGATTGTCTGTATATAATTTCTCTGTCGTCCACAAAACTTACTGTCATGTTGTCAGCAGCGTTGAATTTCACTGCCCATTCTTCAACTTTCTGTAACTTCTCCCGCCTCGACCAACACCGCAATGTTGGGCGCTGATAATACTTAAAATATCTGGGACGAAACGTGCAAGATGGTTGAGTTCCGCAAAAACATGTGCCACGGGTCAAGCTACTCTTGTCCGTTGAGCGATTTTAATCCAATCTTTCTTTCTATTTTCGGTGCAGAAGTTGTTGATCGGAAGCAGGAATCGTCGCAGCAGACACGAACCTCGTCCTCCGGCTCGTCGCGTTGGAGCTCTGCCGCCCCCGAAAAGAGCCTGCAGTCAACAAGCAGCGTCGGCACCACCGGCCAGCAACCCGACGATGAAGTCTCCGATCAATTTCAGGGTGATTCGCTGGAAGGCAACGCCGCTGAGAAAAACGCAAAAAGCGCTAAGCCTGAACGAAGATCGTCAACTGGCGTCAAAAGCCGACGCATCCTTATCCGACCCGTTTTTAATCTGCCCAGCACCTCTGGGCAGCCAGAGGAGGAAAGCTCTGGAGGAGCCGCAAAATCGGACGATGTTGCGGAGAGTTACGACCCGTTCGAGCCAACCGAGGTCGACGATTTGGATTCCATACCTCTTCCTCCGGACCCAGAACCCACAGGGAATGCTGCAAAAGACGGAGAAGCGTCTGGTATGAAATCCGAGGCGATGTACGACCCGTTTCAGCCCACTTTGTCCGAGGAGGAAGAAGTTGGTAACGAAGAGCAGAATGTTAACCACGACTCGAGTCCTTTCAGCATCGACGAACACGTGGAATCCCCCCCGACATCACCCGAAAGTCCCGTCAGCGAGGACGAGAGTGAAAAATCCGTGCAATCCGGCGTCAGTGACATTGATGTCGACGCGATGCTGGATTCGCAGCTGGACGCGGTGAAAAAAACCAAAACTCCTGTCAAGAAATCGCCGTCTCCTCCTGTGGCCGCGAATTCAGAAGACACAAAAAAAGCTGCGCCCAAAGTGGAATTGGATATTTTTGCCGACGATTTTTCGGAAGAAATCAACGACGCTGGCCAGTCGCCGACGCCAGAGACCGCTCAGCAGCAGACACTGGATGCCTGGAGGGAGCGAGTCCGACCAGCGACCACGCCGCAAGAGGAGATGGTCTCGTTGCCTGCGTTTCAAGCGGGCGCATCGTCTGTTGGACCGATCAAATTCAAGAAACTGACTCGAAAAGTGAAGCCGGCTGACAATCACGGCGAAAGCGAGTTGTTTGCGACAAAATTGAAAACCGAAAATGAGGTTGCAGCGAAACTTAAAAGCGATGAAACTAAACCCAAGGCATCTCCTGCTGATATGTCTGGCAAGAAACAGGAGAAGACCTCCGAGGGTGTGGGGAGTGAGCGTGTTTCGAAACAGGCGGCGAGCACTGACGCCAAGCCAAGGAACCAAACCACGGAAAGACGAAGCCGCTCGCGCAGCAAAGACAGAAGGAAAGCGAAGCGCAGCTCGTCACGTGACAAGCTGGAACGCAAGGTTTCCGGTTCCAGGAAGCGGAGATCGCGAAGTCGCTCCAGGCGTCGATCGCGGAGCAAGTCCTACAGGAGGTCTTCGCACAGCCGCAGAAAATCGCGAAGCCGTTCCGGACGCAGGTCGCGCAGCCGGTCGCGAAGACGTTCGCGGTCGGCGAGCCGGTCGCGTCACCGGAAGCACAACCGCAGGTCTTCAAGCCGGCACCGGAAGCGGACTCGCAGTCGTTCGCAGCGCCGATCAGCCAGCAGGTCCGAGCGCCGAAAGACGTCGGGCAGCCGGCGCAGGTCAGGGTCGAGAAGCAGGAGCGCTTCTCCGAGCAAGTCGAAAAGTCGGCGCAAGTCGTCGGCCGTTTCGGAAGAGAAGGGGGAAGTCTCGCGAAAGCTGCCGCCGGCGGCGGAATCGAAGCAAAAGAAGCAGTCCGGTCAAGATAAGAACCATGAAACTTCAGATCAGGAAGTGAGCGCTTCTGCCAAGCCCGACACTGCAAAGAAGAGCGGCGATATATTTCAAAAACACGGCGACGACATCAAGAACATTGTCGTCACGGTGAGCAACGACAAGCTTTCGGTTTCTGGCGACCAGAAGCCGAAAAAGAAAAAGAAGCTCGATGATGATGGTTTGACGCGGGAGGAAAGCGAATCGCGACGCAAGAAGAAACATCACTCGAAAGAAGCCGATCAAGCGAATGACAGCAACGCAGAACAAGACGATACAACGGCTGTGTTGGCGACGACCAAGTTCAAGAAGAAAAAGCACAAGCGAGAACGGACTCCGCTAGACAGTGCCAGCACTGGGGAGGAGGTTGCGCCGAAGAAGCACAAACAAGGAAAAAAGCACAAGCACGCCGCAGAGTCCTCGGTCGACGACGACGAGATTTACGAGAGGCACAAAGCGAAGAAGAAAAAGAAAACAAACGACTCATTCGAAGAAGCCCTGCCCAAGAAAAAGAAAAAGCACAAGGAGATGGTTTTTGTCGAAGAGTCCAGCTCGGAGCGCGACAGCTCCCCCTACGTGAAGAAAAAGAAGAAAGGTAAAAAGCGCAAGAAACACACCAGCGAAGACGACAAAGAGCTAAGCAGAAGGTCAGCCAGCCCCTCTCCAGTGAAAAAAAGGAAACATTTAGAAGAAAATCGTTCGCCTGAGGCTGTTGCTGAAGCTGTCCACCGGCCGAAGAAAAAGCACAAGAAACGCCATGAATCTGAAGCTGACGAGGTGATGTCTGAAGATGCAAGAAGTCCAAAAAGGAAAAAGCATAAAAAACGCAGCAAGGAGTCCACTGATGTGGAAGAGGAGATGGATGGCGACTACACCAGTGACGCGCCTTCGGTCATATCGAAGAAAGAAAAGAGTAGGTCACGTCAACCGCCGTCTCCTGTGCAAGAAGCTCCGCCGGCCGTTGACGAAGACAGCGATCAGGATCCGGCGGATAAATCCGTCGAAGACTTGAAGGCAGGCGTCGAGCAGACTCCAACGGAGGTTGCCGTGCAGCCTGGCGCAGCTGACGACATGGTCGTCGAGTCGGTTGAACGAGAAACCAAGGAGAGTTTCGGGGAAGGCAAAGTAGAGCAGACAAACAACGAAGACGACTTCGTCGATCAGTTGCTTGACGACCTGGGCGACACGAAGGTCAGCAGGCTGCCGACGTCACAAACCCAGCCGTTGCGATCGAGAACCTTGTCGCGAGACGCACCCCCTGAAGCTTGTGATTTTCAGGCGGAGCGCGATAATACCGCGCCGGGGGATAACTTGAAGCTGTCGATCAACGAGGACTCGCAGGAATTTGACATCGACGATCTTCTTGAAGAGCCTTTCAAGCAGCTGGAGGACCAGACTTCGTCGGTGAGCAGCGAGACGAGTGATCGCGAAGAAGAAGAAGCAAGTGAAGGGTGTGCGGTTCAGCAAGCGACGGAGGAGGTTGGCAAAAACGGCATGCACAGTCCTTCGCCGATGTCCCCGTCTCTGCTCTCCCCTGACCTGAGCCCCCGGCTCGATTCGTCCAAAGCGATGGCACCCGCCGCTCAGGAACTTAAGGAAGCGCCGAGCTACGCCGAGAAGTTCCTGGAACAGTCGAGAAAGCGCTGGAACGAATCGCTAAGAAACAAATCGCCTCACATTTCCGCGACTCAGACATCCGAGGAAAATTCGCAAACGGAAACGAGAGACGACGAGCTAAGCCAGCACCATGTCCCCCCTGTTCAATCCAATACCATAGACAATGATGTCGAACAGCATCCTTCCGCCATCAAGACTCCCGTTTCTGTTACCTCGACTGACATGTTTGCCAACTCGCCGGACGTCAAATCCGAGAAACTGCTGCTTACCGCTGCCGTTCTGTCTGTCGAAAAGCCTGCCTTGCTCGGATATACGGATGGCGCATCGCACGACACCGACATTCGTCTTCTGATGCCTTCCGCAAAGTCAGAGCTGAAATCTGAACGCGAAGCGCTGCTGTTGGCCCCAAAAAAGGAAGAGCCTGAGCCGAATGTCGACCATCAGGCGAACATCAAGTGCGTTAAGCGCGAAAGTCCTGTCGTGGAGAAGAAAGAAAAAGGTACGGAAGAGCGCGAGAGCTCCAAGCGCAGCAGGCGGTTTTCGCGAAAGCGCTCGCGTTCCAGGTCGAGGTCCAGGTCGCGATCGGCGAAGCACTCGTCTCGCCGCAGCTCGCACAAGCAGCGCCGCGAACCGACGCGAAAGCGCTCGCGCGATCGCAGCAGTCGGCGGCGACGCAGTCGCAGCCCGCAGCGGAGACGCCGCGAGCGCTCGCCCGATCGGCGAAAACGCGACCGTTCGCGGAGCAAAGACAGGTCTCAGAAGTCGTATTCCAGCAGCAGTCGTCGCAGTCGCTCGCCGCGACAGAAAGACGAAAAAAGAAGCGCCCCTCGCAAAAAACCATCGACGCTCGAGCAACCACTGAGCGCTGCCCCTCCTCATGCGCTCCCGCCGATAAATGACAATCAGCTGAGCCCCCCCAAGGTGGAAGAGTTCAAACCACAGCCTATTGCCACCATCAGCGGCATATCAGCGCCCAGCGTCAACATGGCCATGGCCGACCCTCACGACGTCGCCCTACATCCTGAACTGCATTCCAGCGAGTTCGTAAACCTGGTGAAGCCATCCACTTCCGCCCTGATCGAAATCCCCGTTGTGGACCACGACAGCGCGCCAGCGACGCAAGCTAGCGAGACGGACGCCGCTGACAAGGCAGAAAGTTCTGGAACAACGCATCGCAAAGGTACCGGTTTGATTTGAAAGACTTTGCTAGCGTCAAGATGTGTATGCTTGATAGTCACCGTCGTTGCAATTGGTGTTGTGGTTCATGAGGTGCAGGTTGTAAACTTTGCGCACTCAGTGCTTCGTTGAGGAATTTTTAAAGGTTTTCTGTTAACAACGCGTTGGGATTTTTGTCAGTATCACATGAAACTTACACCCTTTTGCGAAAAAAACTCTGAGAGACTGCAGAGCTCACGGAGTTCGGCAGTTCGTTTGAGCCCGAGACATTACTCCTTTGTGTTTCGAAACGGGAATTTCTGGCGCGAATAGTAGGAGGTTGAAACTTAATGCTGCATATCAGGGGTGGCCAAACCTGCCCAATGTATGAACCGTATATCGTGAAACCCAAGTTACAAAGAGCCGCAACATAAAAATCTAAAAACACGAATTTATTTGCAGGCTACGCTTCTGTCACATTATAATTCTTTTTAGAACGATTTGCAAAAAGCAATCCTCTATGGCACGCTTGCTACCACAGTACCATTTCACAATATATGGCACGCTAGCTACCACAGTACCATTTTGCAATGTTACTACGCTTTTCAAGAGAAATAAAAAATAAAGAACAAACATAACTATTCGGAATGCTCAAAGAGCCGCATGAGGCTTGCGAGCCGCAATTTTTTGGCCAGCCCTGTTATATATCTCAACAATTTTCGATCAGAGCTGGTTTTATTTTCGGTCGTAGACCGAAATGTTTTTGCAATAACCGAAAAAAGCTCATTGCGGTCAGAATTTCTGAAAATCCAGGCTAATGAACACTGCTACGGCGAGTTTTGATACAACTGTGAGACAAATGACCGAAATGTCTCAGTGAAAAAGAAACAAGCCAGGATCAGAGTATTAATTTCCTCAAAAGGAAAATAAGCAATATGACAAAACTTATTTTATTAAAATATTTTGCAAAGCTCCTGCACAAATCTCGTGTTTTCAGTACTTTTTCCGCATTTGCTGTCCATACTTTTCTTCGCTGTTCTTCACTTTTTTGCTCGCCATCTTAAATTTAAACCTTGCCCTCCACCCACCCATTCTTGTTTCACCACCAACTACTCCATATTTGCTCCACACACTTATCTCCTTACATAACATCACTGCAGTTATGTAGCGTTTCGCCCGTTGTCATTCAGCAGGTAGCGAGCTTTATTCGCCTTCTTGCCCGATGTCACCATCCACACCTGAGGTCGCCCCACCGCCTCCTCCCCCGGAAACAAAGCCATCGATCTCCGAAGACGCCGCCGCCGTCAGCTCAAAACTACCTGCCGTTTCATCAGCGGCGACCGAAGAAGAGCACGAAGAAGACGCGGCCGAGGCGAAGCAAGGCAAGGAGGAAGAGAACGTTCTCAATCCAACGCAGATCCTCAACATCGTGGGCTTGAACCCGATGCAGCAATCCGCTGCCAAGGATGCGATCATGAGCATCGCTGAGCTCTCGAAGCACCTCCAGCTCGGTCAGGTACGACGAGCATGCGCGATTTGCTCGACGGCCTCCGTGAATAAAGCTTTTACTCGTAGCATTTGATGTAAATCCCAAATCTTTGCAGTAAGGAATTACAATGAACGTGATGCCATACCGAAATGGCAAATCGCTACTGTTAGAAAATCCTTAAAATGTAATGTTCTTGGCAAATTTAAGTATTTTGCGTGCGTACTTGTTTCTTGATAGTTTGGTGGTGAAGTTCAGCGTGCGGTGTTTCCAAACGTGTAAATTTGTATCATACTCCTATTTTCTTTTTATGGCGGCTTTGGCTGTTTTTTCCAAAAGGCTTAAAAACGCCTGTGAATATTTCATATGTTTGAGAAGTGTGAGATAAACTGATAGCACTGCTTGTGGTTTGAGCTATTCAATCCGTGAGATTGTTTGTCCGTATCCGTAAGACTCGCATTCTCATTAGGTCAGCCTTTCAAATAAACCGTTCTTGTTCGCTGCTGCATTTTTGTTTTTCGCCGCCTGCCTATTGACAACAGTTACCAAGTTTTCAAATCGTTTTCTCCAACAACGCAGTTCCTCGAAAAGTCTCAGCGGAGCAAGAAGAGAGCAGAGAAGAGCCACAAAGAAGCGGATGGTCTGTCGCCAGTTTCAATTGACAACATCGAAGGGTCGGCTGTCGAAATGTACAACAAAGACAAACGGAAGAATGTAAGTCGTGTGTTGCTCTTCGGTCATGAGTGATTTCTCTGTTCTTGCGCGCGCGCACCGGCAAAGCAAGGCTGACGCGAGTTATACAACTGAGATTCACTTGAAACGTGGCAGGTCTTAGTTAAATAAATACATCTTAGTCAAATACAACATTTCGTTCTTTCCGCGCATCGTCGCTTTGTGTCAAACGCTGCTGACGCGGTTTTGAAGCAAAATGTAGGGATCGTGTCCGCGGATCAGCGCGCCAGAAATGCACTCGTTTCGCGCAGCTGGAGAGAAAGAAGAACTTCCAGCAGTGCGTCGTCGAAGAAGCGAAGGCTGCGATCAAACCGCACTACGAAAGGCGGGAGATCAATAAGACCCAGTACAAAGACATTATGAAGCGCGCGGTTAACAAGGTAAGAAAAACTGTTGCTGCTGTTAGAAATGCACGGTGCAGTTTTTGCATACCCAGCTTCTACCGAAGAAAATAAATCAGACTTGTTCCCGATTATCAATAACAACAATTGAATCAGTCGAAGAGCCCAACCCTTGGATTGCAGCTCATATTCATGCAGTCGTTACCTCCGCGTTTAATGCACGCTTTGTAGTGAGGGCGAAAAATCGTGGGAACACTGGATATACTTTACAACTCAAAGCCAAGCCTGTAGGCTTTAATCGTGCCCCATTGCAGCGTTGGTCTCGCGGTTTTTGAAATGTATCTATGGCAACCGCAACCGCATTGCAGTTACAATGCCCGGTCGTGTGACTGGGTGGCAGCGAAAATGTTGGCGCAGACCACATCGATTCATCGCAATTCTAATTAAGGATATTTACGGTGTGACTGGAAGAACGCAGTGCGTCTCGTCAAGTTGGGAGGAGAACGCGAGAACTAGTTTTGCAGCAACGCGTTGTTATCATTCGCCGACAGTGCGCGTATTTTCAGATTTGCCAAAGCGACAAAACCATGGAGGTGAACAGCGTCAAGATCCGGCGCCTGATCCGACGCTACGTTGAGTGTTACCAGCAAAAGAACGAGAAGAACAAAGAAAAAATGAAATCGACTCTGGACAAGAAGGTCAACAAGGTAATCCTCCGTTTCCATCTTGTCCGCCCGTTGACGTTATGCGGTTGCTACGCAACGTGCTTTCGCCGCCGCAAACCCCGATCGTTATGTGAGGCTTCGATCAGTGAAGGTGTTCTTGGTGAAAAACGAACGTTTACGACAGCAATTCATCCGGACGACGCGATGTGGGTGCGCTGTCGTAATGCATGAGTGATTTCGTTATAAACTGTTTTGCATTGAAGCGTAAAACGGTAAATCGCGCCAGCGTTGTGATCAACCTGAATGTAGGCCTTGGTCAGAATACGAACGACCACATCTTAAAAGTTTTATGACACCGGCTGTTAGTAGCTTAAAACAGTGGTTCTCAAATGGGGGTACGTGGGGTATGCAAAGGTGCTCCGAGGGGTGCGCGAATTTTTTCGCAAAAATTTTAACGTAAAAGTACATTTCAAATTATTGTGCTGATGATCAGCAGCGCAGGCGAAGAATGTTGCGGGGGAGGGGCAGTCAATGACGTCGTCAGTCACTGATGTTTTTCTGACAGTTGCAAATTGGTACAAAGCACGGAGCAAATGTCTTAGCAAGCTTGTTTCGGGGGGGAGGCATGGCCTCAATTCTGGCTGCGCCTCTGCTGATGATACTCAAAGCGTACTTGTGTATTGCCGACAGGATACATTACTTCAAAATTTTGAGAACCACTGACTTAAAATGCTGAGTCAGGCAGTCGTTTGTGGTTTGGCTCTGCAATATACTCTTGTTGTGTTAAGTTGATGCCGATCGACGAAGACCTACCCGACAGTCCCCCCAGTCCCATAGGATCGCCACTCGCCGCGCCCGACTCTTCCGACGACGTCCCGACCCTGCTCAAGAGGGAACCCCGCAAGATTGTCACCCTCCCGGACCTGCCTCTCCCCCCGCCGCCGCCGCCCCCTCGGCCGAAGTACAACAAGATGTAGCTCCGCCGTGCGGTCGCTTTGACGAATCGAAACGCAGCAAGCGCCAGTGGAACGAACGCGCCGGCGAGCAACGGAGAGGATCGGAAAAAATGGCGGACTTCCCGACGACGAGCGTGCAGCAACCTGAACGTTCTTTGTTTCGAAACAATCGTCTCCTCGCGGCTGTCGCGTAATCATGTTGTTGTAGGTTTGATTGCTGAGGATCGTTGGGAATTCCTGGCGGCAATGCGCGCGCGATCTGCCGCTCTCGCCGATCAGCGAAGGATCAAGCGTTGCTGCTGCCCCAGGGGTCCGGACCGCTGTGTTCGGGGTGCTGCGAGATCTCTTTCTTACGATTTTAAACGTGACGATTGACTTCGGAACTCGGGCGCGAACGTCGCGGAACCATTTTACCAGTCGATCGTGGGTGGGTGGCGCGAGGTCGATCGCACCGGCGCAGACCTGTTAGTTGGTTGTTTCCTGGCGATTGATCGTTGTCGTTCCTAGTTGCGCGCGCGTGCCGTTTATAGAAAGATGCAAGCAGTTGTGTATATATTTGAAAATTTGTATTTGGCGCCGATGCTTGGGATATCCGAACAATGCGAACGAGACCGGCTGACAAGTAGCGGACCTGTGGCCACAGGTCCTGAGATCGAGTAAAATGCGAGCAAAGTTCGTTTTTCTGCTGCTAGCAAAGCCTCGTGTGTCAGCTCAAGTTGCACACATTGCTGAGTTATTAAAAAGAAAGTTGCAAACTCGATGACGGATACCATGGAAACGCAATCCGAGTTGCTGTGGAAACAGCGCAAGATCGGGGTGGCGTTGAATGGTCACGAACTCCACAGCATTCCAACCTAATGTGGCATTTCGCTCTGATTTTGACCAGGGGTGGATCCAAGAGGGTGATTGTGGCGGTCGACCCCCCCCCTAAAACCTACGAAAGTAACTTCTTTCACCATTATGTTGAACAATTCGGAAAACAGCATTCCCGATATAAAGCCATTTTGCCGTCCATTGTTTCGTCACAGCAATGTTGTGAAGTGTAGTTTGCAGTAGCGAGGCCGATGTGCGACTTGACTGCCAAGTACCACTGAAATCGCCCCCCTAAACTTACTGGCTGGACCTGCCCCTGATGTTGACATATTTCAAGCTAGGGGACACACATGATGGGCTTGCGTAACAGCGCAACAAACTCCGAACAAAGGATATTATTCTCAGTTTCATACAAAGCGAAAGCGAGCTAGTTCGTCAAGTGCAAAAAAAGAAGCAAAGTCACAGTCTCTACGAAGTCGCCGGCGCTGCGTCAACATTTGCGTGTTCTTGTTTTTTTTCGGCTTCTTCCGTCTTCGGTACTCCGGATGGTTGGGGCGTTGGTCTGTAGAAACACTTTGTTTAAGCTGCTGTCATCGGCGGTTCTCAAACAATACAAGAGCTTTTAAGCTGAACAGACAAGGGCAGGCCCGTCGCCAGGATTTAGCAGCAGGGGGGGACAAAAACCAGAAGGGGGACCACAGTTTTAAAATACTGTATTGGATGTATGCAGCAACCAGGGGGCCAAACGTGAA
>JGI24158J21664_10003824_pt1 | contig 19120 bp, 11 predicted proteins | sample Ectturendosymbi3_FD_21664 | JGI IMG/M metagenome (IMG submission 21664)
CTAAACATCATAATTGTGATTATAAAATTTTGTTTGATGTTCCCCAAAATTTTTTTATTGCATAAAGTGGTCCGTGATGCAAAAAAGGTTGAAAAACACTGGCCTATGGCATCATGAAGCTTTCATAATCCCAATGGCGTTTGTCATGCATCATTCGGTTGGTGCATTCAACAAATGAATCTTATTGATGTGAAAAAACAAGTCAAACAAGTATCAAAGTTGAAACTGTATTGTCCATGGCAGAATGCAGTGCATAATTCTGCTAGATACAGCATAATTCTGCATTTTGAACTGTGAAGTGTACTGTGCACAATGCTTCGGAAAAGTAGCAGTTGTCAAATGAAACAAATTCGAAGTTGGTGTACATTACAGGTGCACCTTTTTGTTCTGAGAGAATTTAACACATCTCATGCAAAGGTGTTAAGCATAATTGCATGCGTCGGGTCATTACCCAATGCCATAAGATGAACTTCGAAAGTACTACTTTGTGACAAAGCTTCGCACCCCTGGGGATAAGACATGGCCAGACAGTGCCGCACACAATATGCTGAAAACTGGAAGTAGAACATGGAGGTATTGATTTTGGGATGTCGGTGAAGGGAGTTGTTTCAAAACAGTGACTTAATCAGATTAATGGCACGTAGCTTTCACACCATCTGAACAGTGCGCTTTGCATTCCTTCAAAGTTAACTATGCGATTAAGCGATGAAGTTTACAAATGTAAAGAGCATATCTATTCGAATATCCAGTTTATGCAAGTAACCATACTATTTTCTTCTTAAATTGGTAGTTTCAGTTTAAGTTTCTAGAAACCTATGTGGTTAAAAAGTTTGTTTAACATTTATGCAATTTGCTGAAGTCGTCTGTAATAGAAATAATAACATAGCAATGGCAAGCATCCCTAATGATACAGTAACAACAGCAATACTGATAACAGAGTTTGTCTTTGGCAAAAATGTGTACTGTTGAATATATCACTGAAAACATTTCAAAACACTACCATGTTATCCATGATTCAACCTTTTTCTATGTTGAGTTAAAGTTTACTTGCTTTAAATATAATCCATTACGTAAATGTGCTTGTGACACCATTTTCTCGTGAATTAAGTGTGGATAACCACTTCTGAAGTTTTGGCGGAATGCTAAGTGGCAAACTTAAATTGTGCAAATGTTTATTGCCACAGCAAATTTAAATTTGCTCTTTCAGTTGATCAATTGGTAAATGAAGGTACTTTCTGAGACAGGTAACCTTTATATATTGGTTAGTATACATAATTGTCTGTCATGACTACTTGACACTGGGGCTGTGGGGACAGTACTCATATTTCAGGTTCTGGCTCTGAGCATCTAATTTTTGGCTCCGGCTCCAGAATAATTTGGTCCACAAAATAGAAAAAACACGGAATTATTTGCATAAGTTGCTTGAACCGGAACCCAAATTTTAGGCTCTGGCTCTACCATATAAAATATTTTTGGCTCTGGCTGCAGCCATCCAAAATGTCTTGGGCTCCGGCTCCACAGCTCTGCTTGACACTGCATTGGTGCATTATCACGAGTCTCAAATATGCATAAAACTGGGTCTACCAAAATTAAAGTTGATTTGTGGTCATGCTGACATTGTTCAGTGGTCTTTTGAGACAAAATCTTGTCCAGCTGTTTATGAACTTTTCTTCAACCAAATAATGAAATTTGAAACAACTGTGTTTACACTAAATGTTTTACAGTTAGTGCACTGCAGACCCGATATAACGCGGATGTCGGGATCCACAGCATCAGACCACGTTATAAGTGAGTCACATTATACCAAGGTATTTAATTACATAACAAATGGTATACGGTCATGACCAAGAACGTATAATTCCATGATAATGTGATGTTAATACTGAAAACAAGTCCAGAGTTGACTGTTTCAGTGCTTGTCTATTCTTTTTCCTTGCGATCTCTTGTATTTCTTTGAAGTGTAGGACGTGAATCTTGTCCACGTTCTGAGGCTCTAGCCATTGCAAGGCTCTATAGAGCGCTGCTGTGGCATCACATAGTTTTGGTGGAGGTGGTGGTAGGTCACCATCTTCTTCAATATGATCTATATCGGTAGTATTGTAGCAAATCAGTTACGAAGTTGGGGTCCATACTTAAACTGTGTTATATCCGATTCCGCGTTATATCGGGTCTGCAGTGTATTACAAATCTCTCAGAAACTTTTCATTTAAAATATGATTAAGCAGATGTGTATTTATTGGAGTATAACACGTAAAATTGTATACCAAAAACGCCAACGGAAAGTTCGGTGCACGTCATAAACGAGGTCTTAGATTTTTATGCCTTTACGCCAGAGGGCACATGAGTTCAGGTGCGCATAATAAACAAATCAATAAAAAGCTCTGTGTTTTCTATAGGCTTTAGAGGAATTAGCCGACTGGGCTCTGCTTTCATCTTTTTGCGATGATTCAAACTTGCGCATATCTTTATTCAAGTAACTTCACTCCACAAGTGAAGGAAGCAAGGAATCAATCACAAATTTTTAGTAGGAAATCGATTTCGTGTAACACTACGCATCGTCAGTCCTATCATCTTATTCAAATAGAATTTCTATTTGAATTCTATATAGTTTTGCTGGTTCCACATCAATGTTATATAGTTTTGCTGGTTCCACATCAAGATGGATCAAAGCAGGGTCAGAGATGTCATTCTGCCAGGTATTAGGACAACTTCTGGGTCTTTTTCCCATGGGTGTAGTTAGCAGAACTTGGTTCACCAATGTTTTCAGGGACATTCAAGACATGGCTAAACCAATGCGTCTGGGATATCTCGTTTTAGAAGAGAAGTAGCTCAACAATCAGGGCTTTATGAATTTCACAGCTATGTACTTTGTTGTGAAGTGTCACACCTTGAACTCTTTGAAAAATCCACCTCTGCCACATGCACTTCAGGCAGCATTCTTTTTGTCATTTACGACTAGAGCTCGACTGATCAGGTTTTTTCTGGGCCGATACGAAGGTTTTTCATTGCCGATACCGATATTTTTGTATTACTCAAGGAATATCTATTTTGCCTCACGAGGCAAAATAAACACTCCTGGAGCTATTTTGCCTTCAGCCAAACATTTTCAAACTACAGCTGAAAAGCATTGCCACATAAAGAAGATAATTTCACAAGTTACAATTATTTTGAGGCAAAACATATACTCCTATTTTACCTTGAGGTAAAATGTACATTCCTGGAGCTATTTTGCCACCAGCCCAACATGATTGGTGGAACTAGTCATATGACAAGTTAGGACAGCATGACTGTCTCAGTCGACTGTGACGTCTGTAAATGGCTCAGCCTGATAGACAAGTGATGTCATGGTTTCAGTGCTGGCAAGTCGTTAGCAGCTTTTTGTTTGCATTGTGTGAACTGTAGGCTAAACCTAAACCCTTGTCTCTACGTATTGTACTTGTCATGTGACCATTTCAACCAGCTGTGTTTGACGAAATGCCAAATGTACTCTGATAGGATGGTTTCATCCCTCGTGCCTACTGCATTCCATAGAAATTTCTAGGACTTGACGTGGTCTACCTCTAAATCAAAAAATGCACAAACAGACAAACATGTGTTGTGTATAATTTGGCTTACTCCTTGTGCAAACATCTGTGCCTACAGTCAGATGTCATTAGTAAAAAACAATGCGTGACACATTAAAACCATCACTTCACTGCGATGAAGAACCATACAACATCGAATTCTGCACAAACCTGGGTCCTGCTCGCTGTGACGTAAGCACTTTTTTGATGCACGCTGAACACAAGACTGTGTAGCCTAGAGAGAACTTGGCAAAACAGCCAACCTTCACAAACGCACATAAACTAGTTTGTTCACAGACAATCATCACCTACGAGCGTATATTATGTCACAAAGCGATTTGTCAGCACTGTTGCACAGCGGTCTGATTATTGTGCATGAAGGCTCTTCGCAAGGAACAAGACACAGCATTTGCATTAATCAAACAGGGTCAGAGACAAAGTAGCAACTTGGGTTTCCAAACACTCCATGCAGAGCAATAGCGTAACACTTTTATGAGCAAATATTGCTGATATATATCAGTGGAATTTTGCCGATACGACACATCGGCAACTTGACATATCGGTGGCTGATATATATCGGCGTGCCAATACATTGGTCGAGCTCTATTAATGACCATAGGTAAGGATCAGCACAAAGTTCAATTTGAAAATTAACAGATTGTAGTGTTTGAAAGCTGTCATTTTGTCACCACAGAGTAGTGAAGCTCATGCAGAACTGCATTTGTTTTACTAATCCATGTATCAATTTCCTTGTTCTACTTTGTACCACTTGTAAATACCACCCCAAGGTATTTGAACTTCTCGACATGTTGCAGGAGATTGCCGCTTACTTGCAGTATGCAGTGCCTTGGGTTTCTGGAGAAACACAATTGCCATGGTCTTTGTAGTGCTGATTTTCATTCTAGCATGGTTGCACATAGCAGAAGACAAGTGCATGTTGAAGGCCTTGTTCAGACTATGCAAGAAATACTAAATTGTCCCCAAAAAGCAAACGCTTGAGCTTGCAACAGTGACACCTTTGTTGACTCGATTGTGATTGTCTATCCAATTCATACAGAACACTGTCTATGGAAAGAAATACTTTCTCAGCACAGAATCAGACACTGAGATCTTGCAGAGTTGCAAAAGCAGTTGATTATATGTAAGCTCTGTAGGCCTTTTTTGTACAAAATGCTTTGGTATCATTTGCATGGTATCTATTCGCTGATTTATTGTTTCATGTCACTCAGCTAATAAGCAAAAAATAACACAAAAAGCAGAATGCAAAGAAGTAACCTATTGTCAGTGGCAATTACAATAAATGAAAACAAGGGCAGAAGAACTGATCAATGTAAGCGAAGATTGTCACTGTGTCACATAGGGTTGGTGACAGACCATGGAGATACTCTAGTCAACTAACCATGTTTAAAATTTATTGACAAGTGTTGGGAAACATCATTAGGAATAAAATAAGCATAGTTAGAAAAAGAAACACAGAACTTCGTAAGGAGAAATTACAGATAAAAAGATTATGCCTATGTATACAAAGGAGTGGATCTAGTCTCATTGAGGTAATATGGTATGGTCAAAAAAGATATTAAACACAGTATGAAAATAAAAAAATAAATGGAGTTTCATTTGTAAAAAATAGATGTGCACAAGAGTAGAGAGCATAAAATAAAAATACATATAAGAAACAACAACTTACATTTTTCAAATTAGGTGCTAAACACAGCATTATGTTCTTCATTGAGTGAAATGTTACTAAATACGTAATTAACACTTTGGCGTCTGGCCGAAAAAGGGGATTTTCAAACAGAAACACTGCAACGCACGTGACTTTGCGCAGGAATTACTCCGCTCCTTTACGGGTTACAGACCTGGTCGAAGCGTCAAAAGACGCAGCAAGTCTTCCAGAGTGTAATCGAAAAAAATTTTTGGTTGGGAGGTGTGGATTTTTTGTGAGTGACGTCATAAGTGGAAGACTTTTGGGCCCCCTTGGCCCACTTTACCTGGCCCTGGGCGCCAACCGTCAGATCAGGGGTAACGAACCTATTTGCTATCGCGGGCCACTTTGTCAGTTACCGCTAAGTAATCGGGCCGCACAACCTTTTAGTCATACTATGAAACTTGTTAGTTCAAGACTGCTGGTCTCACCTGAATGGGAAAGTTCAATACTGCTGGTCTTGCCTGAATGCTTTGCAGGCCCCATGCGGCCCGCGAGCCTCATGTTCGTCACCCCTGCATTACATGGTAGTATTTCGCTAAAGTTTTTATTGGAAACTAAGCTACACTCCGAGTCTTTTGATACTTTGGATGACTTGCTGGGGTTTTAGGTTCAAAAGTTATGATCTAAACTAACCAAAATATTTGACTAAATAGCTAATAAGATAATTAATTAATTTGTTTATTTTAGATCATAACTTTTGAATCAGAAATGCTAGAAAGTCGATCAAAGACTCGGACTCGAGTCTAGTTTCCAATGAAAACTTACTTTGGCGTAGCGGTTGGGCCTTAGGCCAGGCAACATGAGCAAAAATGACCCAAAACTACTTCACTCTTGACGTCACTCACAAAAAATCCTCATCCCCCAACCAAAAAATTTTTTTCGAGTGCAATCTAGAAGAGTGATCGATCCGTTTCAGCCATTGAACAGCTCTCTAGTGCAATCGGCGGAGAAGCTATGGCGTTGGTAAAGCAACAGAAAACTGCTGTTTTTAGGCCGAAATTGAAGTACGAATATATCGTATGCCGGCTCTCAAAGTGTTAACTCTTTGACGTCCGGCTGCTTTTGCGGATTTTCGAAAAAAAATCGCCTAAACGCACGTGGCTTTGCGTGGGAATATCTCAGCTCCTGTTCGGGTTAGGAACCTGGTTGAAGCGTCAAAAGACGCAGTAAGTCTTCTAGTCTCCACTCGCAAAAAATTTTTTGCCTGGGGATGCGGGTTTTTTGTGAGTGACATCATAAGGGGAGGACTTTTAGGCCACCCTGGCCCACTTTGCCTGGCCCTGGGCACCAACCATTAGGTGGTAGTATTTCGCTGAAGTTTTTACTGGAAACTACGCTACAAACCGAGTCTTTTGATACTTTGGAATGACCTGCTGGGGTTTCGGGTTCAAAAGTTATGATCTAAGTTAGTAAAAATTTTTGACTAATTAGATAATTGTTCATTTAAGATCACAACTTTTGAACCAGAAACATTAGAAAGTCGATCAAAGGCTCAAAAGACTCTGACTCGAGCCTAGTTTCCAATGAAAACTTCAGTGAAGTACTTTGGCTTAGCAGTTGGGCCTTAGATCAGGCAACATGAGCCAAAATGGCCCAAAAACTACTTCACTTCTCACGTCACTCACATAAAATCCGCAATCCCCAACCACAAAATTATTTTTCGAGTGCAATCCAGAAGACTGTCCGATTCGTTTGAGCCATTGAACAGCTCTCTAGTGCAATTAGCGGAGGAGCTATGGCGTTGGTAAGGCAACTGACAACTGCTGGTTTTAGACCGAAATTAAAGTACGAATATATCGTACCCCGGCTTTCAAAGTGTTCATGAGGTAGAAGAGAACATGCACCCATGAGTATAGTAGTTTGATCATCTTTGCAAACTATGAAAAGCTTCCTGTAAAAAATGTGCTAAAGAACTTCTGTAAAATGTAATATGGAAAAATGACTGCAATTTCTTTATACAATAGAATTTACCTAAATCATCACCTAACAGAGATCGAAACAAAGTGCCAATATGCTTGAATTTGCAATTACAATAAATAACCATGGACCATCGAAAAACCACACATTTGTTCACTGTCATGATGTGTTATGTAGTCATTTTTATCACCAAATACCATACACCATGAAATAAATAAAACTGAAAATAATGGTACAAGTCTTTGCTTTTTGAGGTTTGCTGTGTAATGTGGTTCAAAGCTGAAGTTTTTATATGAACAATAGAGATTACATCTAGCAAAGTGTGGCAACTATACAGCCAAAAATGCAGTTATAAATGAACACACCAGTTTTTTGGGATGAAACAGTGCTGCCACATACTGCTGCCTGGTCAGAAGCCTTCCCAATTTCTAAAATGGTTTGACAGGGGACAGAAGGAGGCTTGATGGATTGACTTTGGGCTGCTTGTACGGAGGCCTAAGCCTGGTATGGAATACAACAGTTGTGGACACTTTTGCTCTGTGCCATTAATTCCTTAGGGGATCAGCATCTTCACTGCCAGGACAGTTCGCATGAGCGTTGATTTCTAGCGTTCCTTAGCAACTCCATAACTTGCCAGTTGATTGTGCTAGAGAGCTGTTCAAACTCTCAAAAGACATACAATTGTCTTCTAGTTTGCAATAAAAAAAACATTTGGGTTTTTAGTGGGTGACGTCATAATTGAGTTAGGTTTTTTGGCCATTTTGGCCCACGTTACCTGACCCTGGACCCCAACAGCAAGATGTAATTTTTTGACTCTAAAGTTTTCATTGCAATCTAGGCTAGAATCACAAGTCTTTTGAGCCTTTGACTTTCAAGCTCAGAGGTTACTTGTTCAGTACTCAAGTGCAGAAAAAACAATTGCATGTCAATGTATGCTTGTCAATTGTGGAACAAATTAACACAGACTAGTATGAAGCACCACAAGTTCCCTACAACAGTGCCTTCTGAATTCTGCATTATTACCCAGATAAGTGTTTGCCCACGCCAGGTTAATCATTGTGTCAGTACTTTTATCTGCATGGCTTCCTTCACCGGTGTGAATCTTCATCAATTTTGTTTATCCAATAACTTGATGATGTTTTTATAAATCTGCATTTTTTCTCCATCATTCAACGCACATGTATGATGGTGACCAATTGCAGTAGTTGCTGGTGTGTTATCTTGGTGTCTGTTTTACTTCATAATGCCCTTGCATAGCAACCTCAACCTTCAGTGTGCTTCATGGTGCCGCATGATTTGTGCATTTTCTTGTAATTCATCTATCACATTGAGGGGCATGCCTGACGCAACAAACTGTTTAACAGTTTTTTTGTTGTCCCAGCACGTGGACTTTAATTTTCATGCAATTGTCTGATGTTTGCACAAATCAACCCGACTAAACACCTGAATGCAGGTACAGCTGGTGCGCTGCTTCAGTGTTTGGCATCTCCATGTATTGAATATGTTTATCATCTAACACTTGCTCTGTGCTGTACTATGACTAAACATTTTTGTGTTATTGGGTAGTACCCTTGTGGTTGGACCATGAGTCTGACACAAAATAAATATTACATTAAATTAGTAGAAACCAGTGCAACAATTCTAGTTTTCAATGATAACAGCAATACATTTTAATTATCATTCAGTAATTGATACCCAAGGAGTAAATTTTCTCTTGGTTAAGAACCTGAGTTTAATGTATGCTGCATTTTGTGTATTATATCTGATGAAATGTGTTGCCATAGCTTTAGTTCACAAAACAGTTTTTACAGATCTGTTCAGTCCATTGTTTTACTAGCTGCAAGCCATGTTGGTACTTTGTTTTGTAATGACAGTACAATAGTGCAAAGCAAACTTTGCAAAAATGTGTTCTATGTATGTAGGGCCAAAACTTAAAAGGAATGCTTGATGCTCATGACTCTTTCTAATTTGATTAAGTCTATCACCAATTTGAAACTCAAAGGTTATTTAGTTTGATGAGGAGAGATTATTAGTTTGATGAGGAGAGAAACAGCATCAAACTTTTCAAAACAGTGTATTTTAATTTATGAAGATGTATTCAGAGTTGAAAAAATTACAATTTAATTCAGGTTTCGTCTTTTGAAGTAATTTGCTTCATTTCAAATCATTCCGTTTTTTGAGATTGTTTTAAATGAAAACCGAGATCACAACTTTACTTGAGTCATTTACATGAAATGGTATTGTGCAATTAAGCATTTAATCTAATTGAAGGTTGATGTTAACTTGGACTACTGATGCACAAAGTTTTCGGTGCAGATCTGATATGAAACATTAAATGTGTGGTTTGATACTATGTGTCACTATTTGAACACTGATCCTTAAATCCTTCTTCCTGAAACAAGAATTTAGTTACTTTCTTTTTTCAGTATCGTAGTATAGAACCTTGACGATTGAAAGACACAGTTAAAATATTTTGATGGAGTGACTGTTTTTTTGAAGCAGCCAGTGGAAATTAAATTGCCAAGCTGTAAAACCCATTCATCTATCAGCAACTCCTTGGAACTTAATCCATCAGTGCAGCATTTATGGATCATCTGCCACCACATTACAATGTTCCACGGCTGGAAATTGTTGAGCAGCCAAAACAGCGTGGAATGAGATTTCGTTATGAATGTGAAGGTCGCTCGGCTGGAAGCATTCCAGGAGAAAATACATCAGGAGACAGAAAAACGTGGCCATCATGTCAGGTTTGTTTTTCTGAATATTTTAAGTTGGTAAACTATAGATCAGAGTTAGGTTTATTCAAGGAATGGTTTGTGTAGTTGAATACAAGAACTTTGTTTTGCTATAGGTTATTTAAGAGGAATTCATTTTATTGAAAGGCATATATTGTTCTTCGGGTCGGCAACCTATGACGCGCGTGCCACACTTGGCACGCCAAGCGATTTCTACTGGCACGCAGAAGTTCCATGTTTTACATATCACTTTTGTTATGATTCACACAGAAGGTATATTGACCTTGACTTTGTATAAAAGTACGTATGTTGTTGGCACACTTAATGATTTGAAACCTTTAAGTCGGCACACAGTTAGCAAAAGGTTGCCAATCCCTGCTGTAAACCAGGCGCAAAGGATTTAGCATAAGCACAATGGTTTCGGAAAACTATGGTGAATCAAAGTCAAAACCAAACTGATACTTTGGCGTCTCACCGCTTTTCAAGATTCTCGATTTATTTGCAGCAACTTGACGTAATGTGAAGCTTTTATATTCAGTATTAAGCAGTGGATCTTCTCTACCTGGCGTGAGTGATCTGTAGTACACTAATATAGTGAAGCAGGATAAGAAGTTATGTAGTGTTAGGCTTAGAAGTAATTGATATTATAAAAATTGGAAATTTTATTAAGTTAACACCTTTTACACCACCCACATAGCTTGTATTGTCATGGTCATGCTGTTACAACCTGCTGTGAATGCATGTTCAGTTGCTTGATCCAAAACTAAATATTGCAGAGTTCTTTCTCGATTGAGTTCATGTTTTCAGGAAAGATGCATTGAAGTACATAGATTTGTGTAAATTTTTGTAGCAAAATACCAAGTACAAAAAAGTTACGTTTCACACAACATAAAGTGTTGTAGCATAGGCGTGATAAAGTTGTTTGATGCAACAATAACTAACATGGAGTGTTCTTCCTTGATTGACATCAAATTTTCAGGACTAATGCATGTAGGTATTTTGAAGAACATTTGTGTAAATTTTCATTGCAAAACAACGTGTAATGAAAGAGTTTCTGTGTTTTATGCAACATTTGATTGCACCTTGCTGTTTTGAAAAAAGTGTTGTAGCCGGCATGCAGCAAAATGTTGTTCGATCCAAAACTAAACAACTCAAAAGAGTTTATGCTCGAATTACCTAAAAGTTTCAGGGCGAATGTATGTGGGTATAAGGAACATTCATGTAAATTTTCGTTGCAAAAAGACTGGGTACAAAAAGTTACTGTTTTATGCAACAACTGATTACACCTTGCTGTTTGGAAAAAGTGTTGTAGCTGGCGCATAGCAGAGGGCATTAAATGAAAAATTATATAATTTGTAGAGTTCTTGCTCAATTGACCTCAAATTTTCCAGGCTAATGCTTGTAGGTATGAAAAACGTTTGTGTACATATTTGTTGCACAAAAACAAGTACAAAAAAGTTTTTCATGTTTTATGCAACAACTGATTGCACCTTGTAGCCTACAGATGCACACCATGCATAAGTATGATGACAATCGCACACCAGTGCAGAAGGTGTTAAGAAAATTTACAAAACTTCATACCACAAAGTTAGTAAATGTATTTTGAAACACAGATAATTTAAATAGAATGAAAAAATGCTAAACAATTTTTTGACCTTTTGCATGTTATATATTCTCAGAGGCATTTCAAGAGTTGTCATCTGTTTTATGAAATATGTCTGTTAAGATAGATCTGCAATATATTATACGAATGATTGATTTTGTGGGCTGGTTCTTTTTTAAGCCATCTGCCCAAGCTTTTAACAAATGTATTTCTAAGCACATTAATTCACTGTGTAGAACAGGGGTAGCCAACAAGTCGACCGCCCCAAGTGTCAGTTGGTTGATTGTGCCTGATTTTGCATTGAATTTACAAGATACCTGAAAAGAACACTTTTCAATAAATATTCCAGAAAGTACACAAAAATTATCCATCAACTGGTTGGTCACTTAGATTCTTTGGTGCCTCTTGCAATGGCTGACCACAGGCTAGCGCAACAGATGCTGTGAAGGTGTTGTAATATGTTGTCCTATTATTGCATGACAACCATGATTTAGGTGTAATAGACACTTTTCTTCCATATGTGCATCATTTACTAAGGCAGGGTTGGTTTCTCGACCTGTGGGGCACGGAAGAATCTTTGATAGGCCACGGCCTTGTATTATTTAAATTGACTACACTTTGCAAGATGGCTCTCGAAAACAGGGGCTCTGGTTGCCATGAAAACGAAATCTAGGAGGCTTAATGTGGAAGATAACTTGATCTGTTCATTATCATGTATTGAGCATCTAATTATCTTTGCCTTCTAACAAAAAACAGGCTCAGCCTTCGCATTGATTGTAGCGCATGTTGTGTTACTACATTTTTTTTTTCTGTGCATGTGCAACAGTTGCCGCATAGAAGTTATACAGTTGGTGGACCATGGACCCTCTGTTGCAGAGGCAAATTTTCATTTTTGGGACCCTAGGCTATCTTAAATTGGGTTCCTTCTGGAAGGCAGTGGAGGCCATAGTCACATTTTCAGACTCCGACTCCTGTTCCAAAATTTTTGAACCTGGATCTATCTGGGCCCGGGTGCGAAATATTTTCAAATTTGAGATTCCAACTGCTGTTCAAACTCTGGCTACCATCCATGCAATCGAAATTCAGCAATGTTTTCACTTAGGAAATGACATATATGAAAAAACAAGACAGACTCATGCTGGTGCTGAAAATGAAAAGTTACTCTGAATCCAGGTCCAGTTTTTCACAAATTTTGGACTCTGGTTCCGGGTCCGAAAGAAAAACGTAAAATCCTGCCAGAGTCCACTCCGACACTACAGATCCGTGGCCATGTCTGGTGTACACCATTCTGGCACACTAAAAACAGGCTTATTGGTTTTGTCTTTTCTATAACAGTTCGTGGTTCATCTGCTTTGACAGTGGCTTTCTTTTGCTTGCAAGAATCACTCTCATATGTACGTTTCAAGACATTTCACAATACAATCTTTGACATTCTCAAGTTAATGCAAGTAAGTCTACTGTAGATCCACCGTTATCCTGATTACGTTGAAAAAAAGGAAACAACTTGCACATGAAACTCACTTTGCTAACTAAGCTAATAAGCTCAAGCTACAAATTGGCCTTAATAATACATCAACATATGTGTCTAGTTCAATGATAGTTATCTTTTTTTATGCATTGAGCTGTAGAATGGAATGGCCCAAGATTACTACAAAACAATTGAAGTAAAGAACATCCCAGCTTAACATGTGCAGTATTACAAACAGTTGACATTTTGCTCCACTAAATATCTGCAGTCTTACCTACAGTGCAGGCTAGTCTTGTCTTTACCCCGTTTCTCACCCATTAACAGCAATAAGAGAGAGATCCGGGCTGAACGAAAGTGCCTCACTGGCCTCGTGTAATCTGAAAATAGGATTCAGGCATTTTGTTCCATACATTATATGTAACAATGACCAATTCTCAACGCCATAAAAAGAGTGCTGATCATCATTCACTTCAATCCTTTGTGCCCATTCTTCTATAGAGATATTTGTTAACGTGCATTTAACTAAAACAAAAATACAAATATAATTGCTTACAAAAATCATGGAAATTGTCCTTACTCCCAAAATTATGGGGCCCCCCAAAATTGAGAGCCCTAGGCTGAAGCCTTTTTAGCCTAATGGTAAATACACACCTGCTCTGTTGTTTGTTAACTAGGCCATATGCTTGAAAAGGTTGAGAACCCATGTACTAAGGCGATGGTACACTATATTTGCATGTGCGATATTAAACTTTGGCATTTTGTACTTGTGAAGTTAGCAAGAAATTTTCTAGTCGATTGCGGTCGAAGACAAGTTGGCTACCCCTGGTGTACAAAGTTAAGTTTGGTGTGTTTTGATAGACCAGCATTCAACTACATTTTTACTGTATTGCACATCCATGCAGTATAATTAACTGTTTCGCGGCCGGTAGGTTACAAGGATTTTACACCAAAAAAAACAGATTGTACATGGCTTTGCGCCAGCATAACTCTGGCGCTGAAAGCGGTAGAGAGCTGTTCAAAGGCTCAAAAGACTCGACAAGTCTTCTAGTCTGCACTCGAAAAATTGTTTGGTTGGGTGGTATGGATTTTTTTGTGAATGATATCATAAGTGGAGGACTTTTAGGCCACCTTGGTGCACTTCACCTGGCTCTGAGCCCAAACTGTTAGATGGTAGTATTTCGCTGAAGTTTCTACTGGAAACTAAGCTACACTCCAAGTCTTTTGATACTTTGGATGACCTGCTAAGGTTTGAAGTTCAAAAGTTACATCTGAAGTAATAAAAATATTTGATCTATTAGTTAATTAGATAATTAATTAATTTGTTTATTTTAAATCATAACTTTTGAACCAGAAACGCTAGAGAGTCGATCAAAGGCTCAAAAACTCAGACTCGAGCCTCGTTTCCAATAAAAACTTCAGCGAAATACTTTGGCCTAGCAGTTGAGCCTTAGGCCAGGTAGCATGAGCCAAAATGGACCAAAAACTACTTCACTTATGACGTCACTCACAAAAATTCCACGACCCCCAGCCAAAAAAATTTTTTTCGAGTGCAGACTAGAAGACTTGCCGAATCTTTTGAGGGTTTGAACAGCACTCTAGCGCAATCAGCAGAGGAGCTAGGGCATTGGTAAGGCAACCAAAAACTGCTGGTTTTAGGTCAATTTCCAGGTATGATATATTTGTAGACCGGCCGTCAATGTCTTACAAACCTGTTAACAGATGCTTCCAGCAAGTTTAACCACTCAGCTCCATGTTAGATTTTTTTGGAATATTTTGTTGGATATGCTACAACAAGCCAATTGCTGAGTAAACCTTTGTATTATGATTGCTATGAAACAGAGCTCTTTCACAAAGTTTTGTGTTAAAAATTGACTTTTTTGTATAAACCGTTGAAATGCTATTTGCCAGTTGATCATAATAAATCAACTCTACTGCTCAGGATTTTTAATCAATACAAGGAAATTTATTAAACGTTTGCATATGTTTACTGATACAACACATTCTTTTAAATTGTTGGCCATGTTAGGATTCCATGTTGGCTGTTGCTAAGCATTTCTTTGCGCAAATGCATCATTGTTACATGTCTTAGTCTGACAGATGAGAAAAAGTTCTTCGTTCATAACTTTGGAAGCAAGAACATAGTGTCTGTTAGATAATGTTGAATAGATAGTTGATTATCTACAAAGTACTAATGATTTCGAAGGATGTTGAAAATGACTGATTGTGTATAATTTGCTTTTAAAGGTAAAGTTGATAGTTGTCTCTGCAGAAGTATGTGCCTGTGTGCTGTGCAGCAGTAGTACAGTTTAAATCCATTTTTGTTCCCGTTAAACTGAAGTGGCCGGACTTACCTCCTTTCTGCAATGAATTCTACATCTTGCTCGATTAAGGGATTTGTTTAAATGTATTTTTTAAATATCTTGGTGTGGCAGGTGTGTGTGTGAATAGTATTGATGCATTGTGCATGACAACTCAGTTTCCCTACATACTGAGTGATAATTATAGTTTCATGACTCTTTACTAGAGGCAAGTAAATTAAGCATATTTTTACATACTTGGGTAATACTAATATGAGAGTATTTTATGTAGGCTATGGTCTGGTCAGCATTTAAGGGTTTTTTTGCCATGTTTTTTTACCCTTTGTTTGGAAAAACAAAATTATAATTTTAGTTATGTGGCATTGTAAGATCAACATTACACCCTAATATTACTGTTAACACCTTTGGCACTGAAATATTTGAGCTTTCATGCCATCACTTCAGTGCCGGCACATGAAAATCATTGTGACCGACGTTCGTACTTATGTTACAATCGTGAAAACAGGCTTGTGCCAAGCAATTGGTGCATGGCAAACAGGCAGACAGCAATGGTCTTAATAAGTGAGCAGAGTTGCATTCCTTTCTAAGTATGAAGAAAATAGCTCATCAAGTTTAATGTATGTTCAAAAATAAAACATCATTTTCACCACATTGTACTGCATTGGCTATTTTTTGTGATAATAATATCACATTGGATAAAAAGCACTGGTATATCACTATAAAAATTGTGGAAAACTTTTGATTTTAACTAAACATAAATGGTAAAGCTAAGTACCCATTAGTGAATGACTGTGACAGTTACAATAATATTCCTAATTTAGTCATGTGATGCAGCAGCATGTATACACTGTACACTCAATGTCATGGTGGGTGCCATTTTGAAAAAGTGTAGAAATTAATCAAGATGTGGAACAATTAGTTTAATGAAATAGATCGCAAAGTTACAATTTGTAAGCTAAGCATATAGATACAGAGCAGATGTCAAATGTCATTTAATACGGAGCGTTTTCTGCTATTGCAAGATTGTGTGATCAAAACAACTTGACAATACTGTCGTAGCCACCACATGGTGGAACAGTGACAACATCTGAATCTTTTTTACATTTGCCATAAATATTTTACGGACTACACATAAAAACACTGATAAACCAGATGAATGAGTGGTTATTTAGTTTTTTCTGTGTGTCAACCTTTCACACTAACACTCTGCATGGATTTCAGCTATTTGGATTATTATTTTTCTTCTATTGATTACAATCAGAGCAAGAAATGTCACATCACTTTGCACACCTTTGATAGCAGGTGGAATAATAATTTTTTCTGACAAAGTTATTGATGCATAGCCAATTGCCTTATGTTTTCAAAACAGTAATTTCTCCACAATTTCGGGTTAAGGCTGCCCCAATTTGCTATGTATGTTGGCGCTTAACACTTGTGCTCGCTGGTGAATAAATTTACAAGTGTCTAGAGATATTTTTAAACTAGTGTTGAAAGCTCTGGATATCCTCATTTACACCTGTAACAGACAAATGATACTCTTGACTTTGGCTCATTCAAGTATGTGGTGGTGCTCATTCAAGTATGTGGCCACCACCATCTGTTCATCTTTGGCATATGGATCTTCTGCTGCTTGACATGAATTGTCATCTCAGCAACTGCTTTCCTGATCGAAAAATTCAAACTATATAGCCTTAGTCAAGCCACTGTTTGTTTTTATTATTTTCTTCCAACTGTTTTGCTTACATGTCTTTCTTCCACAGAATCTTCTTTTGCATTTATCCTTGCTTGTTTTTTTGAATGCAACATGCTGAACCAGATTTCAACATTGTTACCTTCTCACGAATGGCCTATAGCAGTATGTTGATGTGATAAAGTTGTAATGTAACTGCCTGTAAGAACATAGGTTTCTGACTTAGCTTTTTTAACCTTACTTCTAACAATTGCACTATGAAAAAGTCACAGCAACAAATATGTTTTTACTTGCACAGTGGAAGTGAAACCTGAATAACCGGTACCCAAGCATTGCACAGTACTATTTTTGGATTACAGATATCAATAGCAAACAGATGCAAAAAAATGTAGATTCGTTATTTAAAATACAATGCCACTGCCACCGCTACCTGTTCAAGCTTAAACACTGGCTTTATTTAGGTTTTGCTGCTTACTTGATCCTCTTGCAAGCTTAGTGACTACTTTCATTGCATGAACTTCTAGCTCTCCTAGCATCACAAAAGAATATTTCTTAAAACCTTTCAAAGAATTTTGCTGTAACTTAAAAGAAACACCAACAACCTTTTAACTGGTCCCCACAGAAGAAACTGCTCAGTTGCCATGAAGAAACAAACTGCAAAGCATGGAAAAGCGACCATGAATTGGCATTACATTGTCTTCTGACATGGTAGGCCTTAATCCCATTTTGTAATGTAAGTGGAAATACACTGGTGTAAAATGTGACTCCTGTCATCATGATTCAAAACTCATCCAACTCATTCTGCCAGCCTTTTTCAGATTTACTAATTTGTGCTGCAGAAATTTTCTTGCTTGATTGTTTTTGCTGGTTTATCTAGCTGCTTGTCTACCTGTTGTCATGCAAACATCTAGCTAGATGTTACAAAGTATCAGGGCAATCAGTTGTTATACCACTATTAGTGCGGTGAGATGTGTGGCATAGGTGCTATCCCATTTCTGATGCCGTGACATTCGCAAAAGAGCAAATACAGCTGGTAAGGATGTAAATGTTTGCATCAAATAGAAAAAGCAAAATTGCTCGAGTTTTGTTGATGACTATATTCTAACAATCAGGCACTGATTCAATTTTTGCAATATAGTGTTTGTAAAAGGAAAGGAACAATGCTCTTGCAATCATTAGGTAACTTCTAGAGATCGGCCGATATTTGGGTTTTACCGATATATCGGTATCGGCCATGACGGCCGATATTATTGGCCTCAATAGGAGTCAACAAAACGCTGTTACATTCCTCACGCATCCATACAACTTGCACAAGAGAGCACAACGAAGCAAGTCGAGACAGTTATCTTACAACAACGCTATCAGGTGCGGTTTCATAAACAAACAAACAAGATTAACCATGGAGCGTGCATCAGCCGTCACAACCGAAACAAAAGCATCATCGGGAAGTTTTGCAATGCTCGAAGCCACCACGTGCAGGTGTTGTGTACGAATAAACTCCCGTTGTACTTCCGGAAGTTTTCACAGCACGAAAAGTTTGACTGGTACTTAGGTGCAGAAGTCCAAGCGATGCCTGGTTTAGCCCAGATTTATTTGAGAAAGGTTGCATGAAAAATGAATTGCATTATGTTAAGCAACATTTATGGCGTTATAAATATGATTACAAATGCAATTGTTACTCGTTAGTGATGACAACTGTCGCTATGAAGCAGTTGCACATAACATCTTAAAACGATTTTGCTTTTCTTAACAAGATGTATTAAGGCTGATTTCCACTGGGGCACGGCTCGGCACAGTCGTGCACATTTTTTTGTTTGTTCTATTGTAATTTTGGATTCGTGCTGAAGCGTGCTCATACTCGCATGTGCTGTGTCGTGCCACTTTTAGATGGCCGTGCGAGGGAAAATGAGATAGCTCTGAAGACATTTTCGTGCCGGTGTGTGCGCATGACTTCTCACGTGACCTTGTGTTGCCTGCTTCAGAAAAGGCGACGTCCAGGTCTCGCTCTTGTTATGTAGAATGGGTTCACGCAGTTTTTGAGTAGAGGCTGGTAGAAAATTCTGAGTGAGTTGCCCAGAGGACACTAGCTGCTAAAATATCGTTAGATTGTTCTCAAGC
>JGI24158J21664_10003826_pt1 | contig 19117 bp, 9 predicted proteins | sample Ectturendosymbi3_FD_21664 | JGI IMG/M metagenome (IMG submission 21664)
AACAGAGTCATTAAATGTCTGACTTTATAACTTTTGTAATAATTATTTATGCTTTGAAGTGTCTAATTATTTTTTGAAGTGTAACAGTGTAATAACGAAATGTTTAATTTTCTGACCAAGCAATTCATAATTTCTAAATTTTTTTTAGTGGGGTTACATGACAAACGCAAACGTACGAGGGGTTCCGCGTTGACAAAAATGTTGAAGAGCACTGATCTAGCTAGAGAAAGATTAATACTACTTGATGGGGACGATACATGTTTTACCAGGCCATTTATTTTCTGAAACATTTAATCAAAAGTATGCTCCATGAATTTCACAGCAAGAAGATATACTACAGGGAATTTCAATGCAATTAAAAGCTTTTGTAACAGTTAGGATCAGCCATCTTTAATTGGGAACACTGATCAATGTTTCCATTTTTTCAATGTTACTTCATCAAATTCATTTTCTCCCTGTGAGGGATGTGGAGCCGGAGCCGGAGCCCAATCAATTTTGGATGGCTGGGGCCGGAGACGGACACACAAATTTTCAGATGGTGGTGCCGGAGTCTGAAATTTGAGTCCCGTTCAACAGACATAGTTTTTTGGGCAAGCCAATTGTACCAATAACACAATGCGTTTTTGTTTATAATGGACCGGATCGTTCTGGAACCCGGTCTGGAGCCACAAACGTTTAGAGGTTGGAGCCGGAACCAAAAGATTTAGATGCCCGGAGCTGGTGCCGGAGCATCTAAAATTTGAGTTCCGGCTCCACAGCCCTGCCTTCTATTCTGTCGTGATACTTTTTCAGCGCTTGATATTACATTAGCGACGATAAATAAATATAAATTCGGCTACTGCTGCAAAATGAGGCTGCTCAACACAGTAGGCTAGTGTGTAGTTGCATGGCGCGTTGAAGTCTGAGTCAATATTTACAGTAGAGGCACAAGAACTAGCTTTGGCGCACTGCAGTGGTTAACAAAATTTTTAGATAAAAGATATCATGAAAAAAAAACTAGTAATAAAATACAACGGGAAATTAAGATTACAGTTTTGGTTGCAGAACGATCAAAACAAAAGCTTTCTTCATAATCCATTGCAATAGAAAACAAAAAGGCTGCAGGAGAGTAATAAACAGACCAATTTCCTGCCAGCACCTTCGTAACTGGGTGGATACCCCGCAGCAATGTCCAGAGTTACCGCGTGCTTTTGGCGGGGAAATCTAATCACCAGGATATAGACGCAGAGCTAGGCATTCCCAACCAGTAGGCTAAAGTGGAAAACATGCTACTCGTTTTACTTCCTGTATACTAATTGATTGCCAACATATCAAAGAATTCCAATAACAGTTTAGGCTACATACCATTATACCATTCCTGGGCGGCCTACTGCGCTCGCGTCGTTGAAGGAAGTTTCACTTTAGTGGAAGCATTTTTTATAGTTTGAAAGAAGCTAAGACGGGCATTTAACAATTAAACTTTATCAACAAGTCTATGACGCAAGAACACTTGCGAAACATCAGAGACAAGCGTAACCAGAATGAGTTTTGATTCAGCTGGTTACTAAGTCCGGAAGACTACTGTTGACCCATAAAATCTTCAAAATCCTTTGCAGTTACACTTAATATTAGTCATAATGAGCAGTTGTCACTAGCATGTAGACAAGTTACGCGTGTGATGGCTCCTCCGTTCCTGTTGGAATGTATGAGCATTTTATTGATTTTAGCGAGGTGAGGGAAAGTACGGGAAAGAGTCTGCTTCATGTTCTTCGGGAGAAATTAGAAAAACTGCGTTTAAATTTACACGATATCAGTGGTCAAAGCTATGACAAAGGCGCCATCATGAACGGAAACATGTCAGGTGTTCAGGCTTGTCTTCTAGAAATGAACCCAAAAGCATTATTTTCACCCTGCATTTATCACAGATAAATTTGTTTCTGGGAGACATTGCAAAGATGTCTCCAGAGAGAATGACATTATTTGGTTTCCTTCAAAAACTGCATGTCTTGTTTTTACTTCACCTCAGAGATGGGCAATTTTTACGAAGAACTGTGAAACCCGATGAGAATGTCACATGGACAGTGTCAAAGCTGTGAGACACCGAATTGTTCAATTTTATGCTGCTCTGGTGGATATTATTGAAGAAAAAGCGATCCTAAAGCTCGCACGCTATATCACTATGCAGCGATCTTCAAAGCTTNACGTTCATTTGTTTTTNAGTATTTCGGTATGGCATCCTCTTTCAGGTGAATCAGGTCAGTCAGTAACTTCAAGCAAAGGCAGTTGAACCTTTTTCTGCAATCAAAAGCCTTCTTCTGCGATCAAATCGGCTCTTGGTTGCACATGCAAATAAGATAGCCCATGAAATGGACACCGAACCTGTCTTTAAAGAAAACAGCGTTCGTAGCAAGAAATGAACATCTAAATATTAAGCTCAAGACGAGCCGGTTCAAAGTCCACACGAAAACTCAAGAATTCGATGTTTCAATCTTGTCTTGGATAGAGCACTTTCATCAACAGAACAAAGATTTCACCAGTTGAAGTCACACGATTGTTTGTTTGGATTCTTATTCTGTTTGCACAACTACACGAAACCAGAAACAACAGTGCATAAAAACAACTTGGAGAAATGTTCTCAGATACTGACGGATTTATGTCAGCAGAAGAAATGGATGCTCTGAAAAAAACAAGGACAAGTTTTGGTTTATCTGGCAATCAGTTCGTTTCAACCACTTTCTAAACTTCATTATAAGTCATTCATAGTTTTCATGAAGCACTTCCATAGTTTCATTCGCAGCAATTAATTTTATGGTCGAAAAGAGATTGGCGAATGAAAATTAATATCTTTTCTCAAGAGTTGGTTGATGGGAATCGGGTACAGTTCCCACAAGAAATGAAAACGAACTCCTCACGCGAAAGAAACAACTGCTGGTCGATTTGAGGCACAAATATTTCCAAGGATCATGACGCGATCGACTTACCCGTTATCGCGGCCTCAGCCAGTAATGTCTTGCTTCAAAATGGCGTCTTACTTCACTTTTTTAAGCATTTTCTCCGGTTTTAGGCCGCACGCCCTCAAGCGGTCACTATCTCAAAAGCAGCTATTCGCCAAAAGGTGTCGTTGTCTTTCATCCTGCCTTGTTTCATTTCATAATTTGCAGCGTCACGAGCGTTCACCCAAAAAAACTTTCTGCAAACTAGATCGTAGTTTTTCCAGTTCCATCTTTCTCCGACGTTACCACGATTTTAACTTATCAAATTCGGAGCTTTCAATTTTGCTGTTGTGGAGTTCTCATCTAATGCTGCTGAAAAAATGAGCATTACTGAAATGATTTACACAATGCGTTTCAGCAAGATGTGGACAACTGGAAATATCCATTTTCGAATTTTCCAAGCTACACCTTGTCATTGAACATCAACAAATTCACAATTTTAGCGCCAAACCTCAGCTACGCTGTGCCACTCTTCTCCAAGACACAGAATTTTGGAGTGTTTAGTCTTTAGTGCCTAACAGGAAAACAATACGAATTGTAAAATTATTAGCAAAAAGCTACATCATCCTGTGCTACTGCGCTAACGCAGAAATGGTTGCGTGGAAACAAATTTTGTTTGACACCTTTGATTAATTATACGCAAAACTTGACAGGATTCAGCAGTCTGCCGTACCTTTCGGTTTCCGCTTCGGCGTTCTGCTTCGCAAAATGCTTCTCCTTTTTCTTCTTTGCTTTCCTGGAAAAAAACTGTCTTCAGTTTCGGTTCTTCTTGCGTGCGACGTTGAACGACACGCTTGAGTGAGCACCAGGAATTCAGCGCTGAGCTGTCCGATGTCAGGATCTGAAAGAGTCAGAGCCATGATAAAAACCAGCAGATTATTAAGAACTCGTTGAAACTTGTTGTTTCATTGTTCGGACGATGATAGCTTAGAAGGATGGAATGGCGCACAAGATATTTGTTTATTCAAAATCATTCAATAAGAAAAGGTTCAACAGCGTGACAGTAATCAATTTATCAGAACAGCTGGATCGCTTCCCTAAACGTTTGTGTGGCTGAACGCGTAAGCTGCTAGAAATAAACATCCAAAGATCGGTAGTTTCCTATCGACGATAGGACAACCAAAGTTATCTTGGCAAAACTGTTCCCCTATTCCTCACAAGCATACATCCACCTTTTTCGTGCAAACTGATTTGATTTTTTCAACCATTTGATTGTAATTTGAAGACTAAAAGAACTCGTGAATTTAATTCATGAAAAAACTCACTTGACTGGTTGGCTTCACTGCATTGGATAAGACGAAGTTGCAACCNTTCCCGCAACAGTGTTAACTGGACTGCAAATGCTGGTCGCAGTTCATGACGCGCCTCGCAGTAAACCGCGGAATGACCTGTCACGTGAACGATAACCGCGATGGACTGCGGGAAAGTGGTTAATGGCGGTGCAGAGGTTCAGTTTACTGCAGCATTATCTCAAGAATGTGTTTATGATCCCTCGAAGGAATGCAGCGTTATCAAGGTTATGGACGAACTCAAGAATTTGATATTTATCACAATAAAGCAATTCATGTACGGCATTTTCTGCAGCCATTTCCAAACTCTATATACCTTTTAATTGAAGTAATTCAACAGTGTATTTTCATTGAGGTAACTTGTACGTGAGCGCTGTATCAGCAATTTAGATCAACACATTAGTACATTGCAATTTCATCCGGTCCGTTCCACACACACCTGCGCACATCCAGAGTCGTCAGTGGCGAAAGTTGTTGTCATTCGAAAGCGGATCCTTCTTTTCCCTGATAATTTTTTTACCGCACTGCTGTCAGCGCAACATATATTGTCTTGTGAGAAAGAAGGACGATTGCACAAAGCACGTTCGACAGCAACTCAACAAATATTGCAGCCAAGACGAGCCCAAGAACAGGAATTTTGCCATCGCAGTCTTGCTTGGACGCGCTGTATCGACCAACAAACTATTTCTTTTCAAACAGCATTACCCCCCCCCCGTCTTGTGTACCGATTAATGCGAAGAGCTACTAGTTTGACACACACTTTTGAAATAAAATTTTGCTCAATTTACCTTCAATTACTTTAGTATTGATATTCGTTAATGTGAAGACATTGATCATGCTGATGTTATTTGTAGAGCAGGCCCACGGGCGACCTACATGGTCCTTGCGGATGACCTGGTGCCGGCCCGCACCGCGTTGTTGACCCCTGCTCTAGATGATCCTTGGTTGTATTGATGAAGCGTCAGAAAACTTGCGCGCTTTCTAGGAGTTATATCTGCCATTCAGTAACAATTTGTAAAGCTTCATACCACATACAAACACTCACATCCGAGGACAGAACTCAAATTTCCGGCTCCAGCTCCAGGCATCTAATTTTTTGGCAAGGGCTCCAACCTTTAAAAGTTTTTGGCTCCGGTTCCAGAACGTTTGGTCCATTAAAAAATAAAAACCATTGTTTTATTTGAACAACTCGCTTGCACAACAAATTATGTCTTTTGAACTGGAACCGAACTTTCCGGCTCCACCATCTGAATTTCTTTGCTCCGGCGATCTAAAATTACTTGGGCACCGGCTCCACAGCCCTGCTCATAGCTGACTGATTCATCTTGCCTTATTTGGTATATTTTAATCATTTTGCCTATTATGACGTCACATAGTGTGGTACTATATCTCAACGCAGTTTAGAACACTTGGTGTTACAGGATACCCATAAAAAACAAATATTTGAGGAGCATCAGCTGTCAAAAGTTCCACAAAATATAAAAAGTGTTAAAAATGCGAGTGAGCCAATTAATTTGTACACACCTGTATGTCGTACGTTAATACATGTGACACTGACGAAATAAGCGATNCATTTGCATCAGCAAANGTAAGAAAACTTTGTCTTTGAAGTAATAATTACAAGTAATGCATTACATTGCAATGTTTCTTTTATTTTTTGTTACCTTTTCAGGTTATTATATCCAACGAAATGCTTTAGGATTTTGCAATTTTATATTTGTCTAGTAGTTTTGCATAAAATCAATTGCCTTCAGTTTTTCAAATTCATTCTTTTGTCTGTTCTTGCTTATTTATTTGCAAGTCTTCCCTCAGCCAATCCTTTATGGCGGGGATCAGTCCCAGATAAGGCTTTTAGGTGCCCGGAGGCACAATTTTTCGAGGGCCCCCATCTTTTCAATAAAAACCAATGTCGCATGGTGTCCCCATAGTACTTGTGTTCATCACGCGAAATTACACACTCTGCAACATCAGATGAAAAGGGTAGATATGCAATGCGAAAACGAAAACGTTTTTCCTATCATAAACTCAAGAATACGAAAACGTTCTCAGCAGACATGGCATCTTTTCGTTACCTCCATTTTCTTGCTCTACGCTGAGTTTCCTTTCAGCCACTCCACTTTTGCATTGCCGCTGCATTGGGCCTGAACGTATGATATCTTTAATCTCAGGTCCGACGGAGGAGGCACACTATTTTACATAAAAATCCCTACATCTGTGGTGGTGCCGCATAAAATCGGAGCGCCATAATAAGTGTTAAAAATAGAATAAAAAAATTTGCAAAATAAACTGAAATGATTCATTATACGCAGCTTAAACTTTTACGAAAATCCCTAAAATTGCTCCCAAAAGGTCAAAAGTTCCAATCTTAGATGAAAAACCTTAAAAGTAAGAGCACTGTACCCTGCTCTTTTCCTCTATGTCGTGAATAAAGTGCCATACCATTTTTCTATGATGTCACAAGCGCCTGTAATGTGTTTTGCCTGTTCCACGCACAGTCTGCAGGGGTGGCCAACTCTCAGCTCGCGACCCACATGTGGCTCTTTGCCCGGTTTCATGCGGCTGTTACGTAATTACCAGAAGTCCTACTAAATAACATGCAAAACAATAAATGCCTTGTTAATTTCTCTCATTGTCATGTTGATGTGTGATATTACAATAAAAAGGTGTGTGTTTGAGTGAGGAAGAGATGGGGTGATGTTCATGTGCCCAAGTGTATTATGGGGCTATTTGCGGTAGCACAACTTGAGAAATGTGGCTGTTGGTGTCTGACTGGCTGGCCATCCCTGGTATATTGCATTGAACACTGGGCGAAAATCATAGTGCGTAGGCAGACTGTAAATGCATTAAATGGCAGCTTTCATGTTGGCCCGCGCCTCATAGCTAATATGGCACTGGCGGGGATTCTCAGCCTTTTTAAGCATGTGGCCAATTAGTGGGCCATGGCCTACAGGTTGAGAAACCCTGCTTTATGGCGTTCTAAAATTCAAAACTCTGAGTTCATGCTCCAGAACCCCTACAGCTTGCCCCACTTGTGATTGTGACCAGAAGTGACGAGGGGTACAAGCATGTACGTTGCATTCGGAGATCATCACAAGCTCTGGCTAACCCCTCCTTCAGAAAACAAGGTGGAATTCTGCGCACTTTTATGCTGCGTTATCAGAAGAATTTTGTGCCCATAAAATTATGTCATTGAAATTCATGCAGATGATCAGAGAACATTTTACTTGGTTTTCGAAGTTCTTTTCACTGGTTGCTACAATTCGAATTTATTACCGCTATTAAAAATGTCACAATCCAACAGTTGAGGAGGGAATCCAAGTCACAATTGTGACTCGGGCTCATCACGCAACTTGTGCTGACTTGATGCAACCGTTCGAGGCTTGCATCACTGAAGGCCCGTAACCAGCTTAGGACACCAGGTGGTGCGAAGAGTTTTCTGTGAGGGACCCGAATTTTTTGAGCAATGTCTAATAGTTTCAAACTATTTCCATCACATTTTTCCAGGGGGGAGAAGAAGTTTGCAGGGGGTGCCAAGCCTCACCCCTGGTTACGGGCCTGCTGAAATTTTCATTTATTCTCAATCTGGCTTGCAGTGTCTCATCCCTTAGAGCCCGAGCTGCCCTCTGGGCTTAAGTATTTTTTCAAATTTAAATCATATCACATTGAATGTTTTTGATGCAATGGATTTGCATAGAACATTGGTCATACATTCCAATCCAATGGACTGTTCCCATTCGAGAATAATTTCGAATGAACGATAAATTGTCCAGTAACTCGGGCTAATATGAATGAGCCTAGTACGAAGAGAACCAACTGGCGTTATCATTGCCCTGTGACGTGAGTTGCCTAACAATGGACGAGTTCACATGAGAACTCATACACTGCATCGTAACTAACGTCACAGAGCAACGACAGTCGCGTCACTAGAAGTTTGAGTCAGGGGAGCAAAACGTGGCTGAAGTGGGCCCACTAGCCAACAATAAGAAAACAATTACAGTGAATCCGGATGTCGTGGTTGTCTATACTAGGTAAAAAGTAACGAAAACACCCCAATTAACGCAAAGAACAACTTACTGAAAGCCAGAAGATACTAAATATCCAAATGTCAGGTTAAACGGCCCTGTTTTCACATTTAGCTTGCCAGGGGGCGGCTTGCTCCCCTTGCCAGGGGGCGGCTTGCTCCCCTGCCTTCCCGTCAGTTACGTCACTGGCTCTTTCTGTAACCCGTTAGCGACATTTTTGGGTTTTGTGCATGACTTAAATTTTGCCGTTCATTCGAAACTGCGAGTTTTCGGTTCAAACGCATCAAAAGAAAACATCTGAGTTGTGGAAGCCACTAATCATTACGCTCTCGTTTGCAATCGGAGCATTACCATGCAGATACAGTTTGCCAGTTAGCGATCACGTTGTAACTAGGATTGCTGTTGTCCGCTGATCTATGCGTTTGATTCTGGTGTTAATAACCGCAATTGTGATCTTGTCGAAGTGAGGTCTCTGTTGCAACTTGTGAACAGATTTGCTGATGGTTGCTGAGCCTTGCGGCGACTCAGTGCTACTACGACGCAAGTCCTCAGGACCAGTGATGAAAGCTCGGAAAACTAACCAATTGCCTGAATACAGTCTGTGTATACTATTGTCGCATGCACACTGTTGCTGCACGGATCACTCTTAAGAAAGTAATCATCATTGCTTCGTTGCGCTATTGTCTAATTTTATCTAAACACCACTTTTTTTCGATACCATCAAAGCACTGGTTCACATGACATATTTACAACGGGTTTTGGGGAGCAATGCACCAGAAGGATTGACGTTTCGTTGCGAAATCGCAGATGCAATAAATTCCGTTGTGTCAGCATGCAGCTGTTAGTATACGTTTCCGGGAAATGATTAACTGAAGCTTCCATACCATTCTTCGAAGTTTGCAACAACTCGTTCTGATGTACCAAGCACATTGCAAATATCAAGTTGCTTTTACAACCAGAGTCAATTTTACATTTCTGACATGTTTTTCATTAGTACGCCCTTTTGCGACGTCTAGCGGACGTACGTCTTGTAGCTGTCGGTGCATCGCATGGCGGTAACAACAAAATGAGAATACAGGACAATCGATACTGCTGTGACGATGAGAAAAGCGACAAGCAGAGCAGTAGAAGAGTAAATAGAAGGTTTGCTTCTCACAGCGCCAAGTTTCATCGACTCGATCAAAGTGCCAGGAAAAGACGTGCGCGAAATTTCAGACGAATTTGCTGCTTGCAGCGCTTCCAGTAAGGTTGAAGCTTCCAGGAACTGTGGTCGGCTTGTTGTTGTCCTCGCTCGCTGTTGGCCGGAGTTTGAAATGCAGAAATCATTGAGAGGCATGTATTTCGCTGTAACTTTCAACCTGTGCGGAAACACATTGGCGACTTGTTATTTTCCAGCTGTTTACCGAATACATAGGAGTCAGCGCAGAGGAAGGCACCTGTCATCCTCCCAGTAGAGGAAGATCTGAGTTCGCTGCAGACGCACTGCTGCGTCAAACGCCCTTACATTATTACATTATTTTACGGAATAGTTATCAGGAAAACAATACTTTATGTTTTGGGTGATCTCCCCGGCAGCCACGTTATGCGTTTAATCTCTGGCTGGTCAGTGTAGAAGATAAAACATAGAACTGCTTGTTTTTTTCAGTCTTGACTCGAATCCAACCTACCAGCAGCTTTGATGGAGCAGGATCAACCCACTGGCCCAGTTGGCCAAAAATCTGGTTGTTTGTTTGTTAAACAACTATACCTTTCTTACAATTAATAAGCGGCTTTTACCAACCTTCTTCAACGTGAGCAGGACCGCCACTTATACGTGGTAAGTCACAGCTTCTCCAACAAGCGTTGCGGAAAACACAAGTTGAAAGAGGTTATATTCATCTGACCGCATTTTAACGCCGAGTGTTATGAGGTTTATTTTTTCGACAATCGAAGGAACTTTTGTTTCGTGAATGCAGCAACTCAGCGGTCGAAACTTCACTATTTTTGACAATATTAGCGGCACTTATATTTTCAAATTAGCAGCACGTTTTTTAGAAAACTAAGTCAATATTTCAACAAATTCTTTTGTTCATTTCAAGAAGATCAGCAATTTCATCAGCGCTTTCATCAAAGTTTATTTTTGTGCTTAGTTTCAATATCTACAGCAGTTGCAGGTGTGGCCTGAGAAAGATCGACGCCAAAAAAGCAATAGAAATTTTGAAATCAAACGTGTCAAAGGTTACAAAAGTTTTGTAAAACAGGAAAATTTAGTCATTTTCTAGACGGTGCCATGCCAAGATGCAACACTTTCCGCACATTGTTGTGTTGAAAGGAGCCTCGAAAAGAAAAACAGCTCTCTTCTCTTTCCAAACCGAGATACTATAAGCTACCAACAACTAAAAAGTTACCGCCTGTCGACCCATCGGTTTTGTTTCTCATGACCTGAAACCTCACAAACACTGTCCTTGTTCATGGCAAATATCCTGTGAAAAGCTGATATAAGGGGAGGTTTTGCGGAATTGCAGCGCCAGTTCAGGGAATAAAGGGTCTCTAGGGGGGTTGACTATAGTCGCACCAACTTCCCCCTGGGCCTGTCAATGATTAACAACATACCTAAAGCTTACCATGCGATGTTTGTGAGTAACGTAGTGGATGTCGCTGCAACTGCGCTTTGTTATGAAAGAACCTAGAATCTTTTTCTTTCCAGCAGTGTTGCAAAAGTCCTTCAGTCATTTTGTAGAAAGACAGGTTTTACAGAAAGATATTTGTGTGACGTAATGTTGGTGATTTTTGAGATGTATGGGACTGGAAAAATTGACTGACGTCTTCCAGTTTTTGTTCAAATAACGAGTATCAATCTTTATTTGGTATGGCATTTATCCAAAGAGATACTTTCACGGCAACAAACTAAGCATTGAAAATATCTGTGTTATCTGCTGGTTATCCATCATCCGCTGCTTGTGTAGATAAAACCATCAAATACTAAATCTTTGGCGACCTGCCTCGACCTTGGGTGACGTGGTGTTCGTCGAGAGTGTTTCGTCATAGAGATGAAAAGGTCTTTGGGAGGATGTGAACTTTTGTCGATATAAAAATTGTGTGAAGCCATTTTACGAGTCCAGCATGTTTCTTTTACGAATAAAGCTGTTCTCAACCCCGTTCACTTCCATAGTTAGTCGACCTTTGTGACTAATTTCGTGAAACTGCGAGTAGTTTACTGCTGATAAGTTTTGCAAATGAAAGATTTACGAATCTCCTGTCGCTATTGTTATCCTTGTCTTTATCCAACATCCTCACCTGATTTGTGAATATTTCCTCCTGGGGTACGACGAAACCACAGGATTGGCTGACAAAGCAAAGTCTCCTGCAGTCAGTTCACTGCCATTCCTCGGCGGGAAACCGCAACATTTTTTGAAGTTGTTCTTCAAAATCAAACACGATGTGTTTCAATATAGTTCATACCGATAGTAGAGAAATTAAGACCAGAAGTTACATAACTTCAAATCGTGAGACTAACTCTGTTGTCTTCTTGACTTGACACTAAAACATTTCTTCATATAAGTATGGCAACGATGTGTAGGATGAAAATTGGTTTGTGAGTTACCGAAGAGTGCTTATTCAATTGCGGAGAGCTTGAAAAGGCTTTTTGAAAACATTTTCCTACAGGTGAAAGAGAAATCCAAAAGTGAAAAACAAACAAAAGAAGCACACTGGTATTTAATTTAGAAATACATACCTCGAGTGTTCAGTAAAACAGTCAGTCTAATTTTTTGAAAGGACCGATTCGACCAGTATATAAACACCGCGCAGCATTCTATTTTCGTAACGAAATATTTCACTACAACATATTGCCTGCAGTGTCTGATTGGAGAGATATCTTTTTTTTAATTATCAAGAATAGTTAGCGTTCCCAAATATTCTAATAGGCCGACCTTACTAATATGGCTAAGATTTTTGTTCTTATTGACCTTAACAATGTATCTCACCGAAGTACAAAATTTGTCACATTGTTTGCAGATTTCTTCTGAGAGGTAACCATGATTCTATTTCAGTAACAGATTAGGATGTTTACTTAATTAAAATATTCATGGACCGTTAAATATCACAATGGCCGTGAAGAAACTAGACATACAATGATCTTCATTTCCGTTCTACCTGTCTCGAGGATATACCGATGTGTTTTCTAATATGCCAAACTTGACGAAAGTAGAACAGGTTTTTCACAGGATTTGAGCATCACCGCAAACGGTTTGGGTAATTAGAAGCCTTGATGCTTAGGCAATTTCACCGATTGGCATAAAGAGACACATTTGACTAAACCATTTACTTCTTGCCTTACGGTATACAGTGCACATTTTAAAACTGTTGGCGGTTTAGTTGTTTCCTAAACATTTCCGAAGCCATCTGTTCTCTTGATGTTTTGCATGTTAGTCGATTGTTTCGACTCTTGTTGTTATGAAAACAAAATCTAGAAGCAAGCTTAATGTGGAAGATGACTTGGTGTGTTCATTATCATGTATTGAGCCTCGAATATCTATAATTTCTAACAACGAACAGGCCCAGCCTTCGCATTGATTGTAGCGCACGTTGTGCTATTATAAGCTGTTTCTAGTTATTTTTATGTTTGCTCTGTGGATGTGCAACAGTTATCGCGTTGGACACGTTGTGCAATCGGTGGGCCACGGACCCTCTGTTTATTTTTGAGCCATTTGTTTGCAAGGTTTGAAAACACCTGACTGCAGTTACAGTACATGCCGATACTGCTGTCATAGCAATATACTGTAAATGAATCATCTCAACCTTGTACGTAGAACTTTGAGCTATAAAATGTTGGAAAATTTTGAAAATATTAACCAATATTCGTAGCAAGTTTGCAAAAGAATTCATTTATGTCATTCTTCTAGTGTCTGTACCCAACCACCTGAATGTTGGCATAATAATGCTTCTGAACTACTGGCGAGAACAAACTATTATGCGTAATCGCAATTTCGCAACTCACCAAACAAAATCTATCGACGCTGTCCAATATCCAAGTGAAAAATCCGTTTCTAACTTCTGTCAACCACCGCATGATGTCGGTGTTGAGCAAAAGTTCAACTGAATGGCTTTGAGCCATGTCATCGACTAAAAATATAAAAGAACGGTGGATTCACGGTTTGTTTTTTTATAAGCATTTATTTAATTACAATTACAGTCAAGCCTGAGATTTGATCGTTTTCATCAAATCATAGCCTCATGATCTTTCAACCTTGATAGAAGAACTTTCCAGATATCTAATGTCTCTGAAAGGCTTGTGCTGTCGACAATCTGACGTAAAAATGTGATCAAAAATTAACATCATCGCAAAGCGTCAGTCTCAAAACAAATAACACAGGCCAACCAAAACCTTTTTGCTCAAAATTCTCTGAATAATGGACCGCTTGCAGGGGATGCCTGTGTCACTGAACCAAAAACGCACTTCTTTTCGCTGAATTGACTCTAGTTTTTGAAATATCGAATATCTCATATTTGCAAGGTCCATCCAAATGGACCCACCAAAATGTTAACTCCTTCAACCCTGTTACCCTAGTGCTGTACGAAATAAAGTAATGATTGATTAACTACTATCATTGATACCACAACTGCTCGAACTGCATTGTGTGCTAATAGTAGCAGCACAATGCAAATGCATGCGTAGGCTTTAGTAGTAGGCTTTCATTCAATACATTGGGAGTTGGGACCAATAGGCTGGCCTGAAGTTAATTGTAAACAGATTGTAAGGTGGTAGGGGCACTGACGTTGTGGCCTTATGTTACGCATGGAAAGAGTTGTAGCATTAGCCACATTTTAGCGATATAATATACAGTAAAGAGCTTGAAAACATGCCCATTAGTATTTACGTTTGTGTTAAAAAGATTGCTGAGTTGGTTAGTAGGCTGGTCGCTGGTACATATGACTTTTTATTATAAATTTTTGTCAATGTTTGCTTTAATCGATTGGGAACTGTGTTTAAGGCAGATAGTGTTAAAAAAAAATTTTCGAGTTCAAAACGTGCATATTGTCATAACGTTCCACATGTATTCTGTTACATTTGTGGTGAGTATATGTGAAAAGATATCGCTTCAATGTAAGTGATTATATCCAAAAAAGCACACCAAGCTTATTTTGCCATGAAACTGGAGANTAACGACTTCGAGATCCAGCTTTGTCGAAATAAGCAGATCAAATCTTGGCTTATCGTCTCAGAGAAGACGGGTTTGTTAATTCCAAGAGCAATATGACATTTAATCGTCACAGAGATGAAGCACGTCGCTTTAGTGAATTCGCTTTAGTTGCTTTAGTGAAGAAGATCTTTGGTATGTTTTTCAACAAAACGGATGGTCTTCTGACCACAATGGTTGTACACCAGTACAAGCCGGATGAGTGGCATCGGTTCATGGACAGCTGTAGGCGACGTTTGAAGTTTGTACTGCTGCATAATGGCATGAAGTTCGCCTGTGTCCCAAGTAATCTTGAAACAACAACACTTTACAGTGAAGATCGTCCTTCAGCGCAAACTATGCAACGAAAAACACAAATGGATGGTATGTGCAGACTGAAAAATTGTCAACGTTTTGCTAGGGAAACGAGGTGGTTATGCCAAATAGCCGTACTTCCTTTGCCTGTGGGATATAACACTGGCAAAGGAAGTATTAGCCCGTTCTTTAAGAGCTTATTGTGGGGGAGAAAAGCATCATAAACGACCCATTAGNTGACCTAGACAGCATCATCCTCCCATCACTGCAGATAAAACTGGGATTGATGGAGCAATTCGTCAAAACTTTAGATAAGAGCGGTGTCCGGTGCCCAACGAGAACGAGCCGGAATTTGTGAAAGACCATAAAGTCGCAAATTGTTTAAAAGATCAAGCCGTCGTCTTCCATATGACTGCAGGTGAGTCTGACGTCTGGAGTTCGTATTTTTAGTGGTTAAGAAGTTCTTGAGTAAAATTAAGGCAGACGACTATAACGATTTTGTGGAAACAATGCTCAACAAACTCTCAAGCTCTTGGAGCCAGAATGAGCATAAAAGTTCACTATTCATTATATGTTTGAAACAAATTTTCTTGGGCACAGGGCAATTTGGGGGGCACAAAAACATTTGAGGGTCACTGCCCCCGATTGTCCTCCCGTGGCTGGGAGCCTGGGCATAACTCATGGCGTTTTAATAGCTTGTGTACCTCTTTCAAAGTTGACGTTGCAGATGCATGCGGATGATGTCTAATATCCTTCCGTTGCACCGTTACCATGCCGTTAACTTCAACAAATATTGCGTTTTGAAAATTGATATAAATCGAAAAAACTCGTTTTCGGACTCAGCGAGCCAGATTTATCTCAAGCACGCTCTCATGTTCTGAGCAAACGTTTGTGTTGGCCAGATGAAACCATATAGATTTGCACAATCAATATGACATTTTCTTCAACACAGAAAAACACAAACGTACAATAAATGATTTGTGAAACACAACACTAATACTAAAGATGAACGTTCACTAACTGAAGAAAACACCAAAAAATTCATACAGTGAGACCTTTCAAACAATTATAATATGTAATAAATTCGAATAGCTTGGTGAAAAGACAAAGTTTATCAACTATGCACTCATTTCATGATTTGCTATTCCTTTACTACACACACCGTCACAAGTCTTCTCGGCGCATAACAGAAACTCTTCGTTTGATCCCGAGCAGTAGGGTCCGTTTCCACTTGGTGCAGGGCTGTCGCATCTGCGTCGTTTTATCCTGTGTCCATAATCGCACTGCACAGGACAAGCGGTGTAGTCTGTCCATGGGCCCCAAACGCCCTTGTTTTCCGTGCAAGCAAGACCGTCCTTATCCGGAAGATAGTGCTCTGTAAAACAAGTGGAGGTATTAATTATTATCTTGATAAACTGTGTATGTACTCAGTCTCAACGATAATTTCGGAGAACAGTTTTGTAATTCCTACCAGTTCCAAACAATAAATCGTGAGGTTTGTCGTGACAGATTGCATACCTCAGTTAAAGCCTGAAAGCAGCAGTCTTCCATTTTCATGTCAAGTATTGGTTTCAGCGGCAGTTACGTTCAGCCAAACATTGGTTTCTATGAAGTAGTTTAAGAAAAAGCATTGAAACTGTTGCCATATGATATTTTTCTTAGGATCTGCCCTCACCGGTCTGTGAGAGCAAAAGGTTTACAATCGTCATAATCTAAACTTTATACTTTCAGAGCAACACCAACGTGGGACTGGGCAGCGCCTGTCCCCCAAGAATATTTGTGGGTATCTCCCAAGAAACATTTTCCGGTGTTATGTTGTTGAAATACTTTCCTGTTTCTTCTTGTAATAGCACTGCTCAAACGCTAAACGTAGATGCGTTGTAACCAGTGGAGCATTTGTTGCCATGCGTTGGTTGTTGCGTCCACCACGACCTCTCACAATGCTCAAAAGCTTTCCAGCCGTAGCTGGTGATGTTAAAGAACGATTTTACTTGAATCATCATTTCCGAAAGGGGTGGGAAGCTTGCGGCCCGCATCAACTTTGATATAGTCCGCACCAGAACTTTCGTTACACAATTTAGAGCACATCATCGCGTCAAAACAAAGCTCCGTGATAAGCGGGTACTTAGATAGTACGTCAAGAGAAGTCACTCTTCCTCATAGGTACTTCAAGGCAGAATTTTTAGGATGAAATTAATAACTGCTGGACCCTTAGTCGTGATTGTGTCTGCCAAAGTTATATAAGAGAACGTTTCCTAAGATGGACCAATATAGGTTCAGGTCTATTTTTCTGAGTAAGTGTGTGGAATCTTTCTCTGTTTTTCCTTAAATTTATTTTCAAGAATAAATTTATTTTTCCGCCCGCCAGTGATAATGCACAAATCATGCGGTCCGTAATAGTAAATAGGTTCCCCAACCCTGTAGTAAAGCGTCGGTCCGAAATAATCTTGCCGCAGCTTAGAAATTAATACAAACGGTCGAAGTGACGATATAGTCGAGCTTTCTTGAAATTAACTGCATAGTTTTGATAGTGTGATATATTCATGCCTTAATGCATTCATCAATCATGGGCATAAACATTGAATAAAACAATTTGGTGCGGTGTGGGGTGAGGAAGAGAAACTTTGACTCTCCATTCTTTTCTGTCCATTCTCGTTGTTGATGTGACTGTTGAATTGCTGCGCTTTTTGATCAGTTTTAAAATGTTTTGTAAGAGACGTTTTCAGTAATCATAACAGGAAAGGCAGTTTTTTGCGCAACATAACCAGCCCCTACGTTTGTTTACATCACTTCACCACTGTTTACAACAGGGTTGAGGAGCTTCTTTGCTATGACTGGCCGCATGAATTGTGCATTATCGCTGACGGGACGAAAAATCAATTAATTATATCCTAAAATTCTACTTTATCTAACTATGAGGAAAAGCGACTTCTTTTAGCGTACTATCTAAGAACCTGCTTATCGTGGAGCTTCGTTTTGACGCGATGTTGTGCTCTTGAATGCGGAACGAAAATTCTGATATGGGCCATATCAAATGTCCACGCGGCCCGCAGGTCCCCCCCCTGCTTTACTACTTGAAAGAGTCGACTTTCGAGCATATGTCAGCAGACGTTTTTCAATGCGTTCGCTTTAGTGAAGCTTTCAAGAATAAAAGCTTTGTGAAAAGGGCGATGCCATTTAAAAGCCAAGATGTTTTCTTCGAAAAATATACTTGAAAACCTCTCGTGCATTCGGGCATTGACGAATGTCAACAGCGACTTGCAAAAATATCTTTATTCGCCGCGTGTATCACCACTGAGGCTGACAGCAGTTAACATGAGGAGGAAAACATTAGGGAACTGTTCAATTTTCTTGTTAAACTTGAGTAGAGCAGTCGTGCTAGCCAGCAGCTTGTCATTAACAAACCCTGCACACTTTCTTTTAAAAAATTATTTTAAATTTTCGAGTTCGAACGTTGGGTTGATGCAAGCAACGGAAAGGTTCACTTGCTTCAACTTGCCTATTTCTATAATTTTGGGGCATTATCAGTGTTTATTTACAAAGCAATGAAAGAGTTTTACGGATTGCCCACTTTGGTAAAATCAACATTTACTCAAAACTGTAGCATAACACAGTCAATACAAGCAAAGTTGTTCTGTATATAGCATTGTCCAACATATACCTGCAACGCAGTCACAATTGAAGGAACCTGGTTGGTTAACACAAACGCTGTTCGCTCCGCATGGTTGGTTTCGTCTGCATTCATCAATGTCGACGCAGGTCGTGGAAGATTTCTGTGGCAAGTAAAATCCTTGCAGACATAAACACTGCGCATCGTTCGTATCGTCAGATTTGCTTAATCTGCAACTGCAAAATATCGCAATTTTCAATGAGGGAAAGAGCTGCTGCCACCAGGAATACTTCTTGTCAATTCATCATTCAAAATGAACTGATTTAAAACAAGGCGGTTTTGAAAAACTACGTGACTGGTTGCAAGTACACAATCGACCTATAGAAATACGTAAAGCTAAATGTCATGGTCTGAAACGTAGCATCACTTTAATAGCTCATAACGTTCACACATACCCATGCTGGCACCGAAGACAATGGTCGCGAATTGCAAAATCCGCTTCGATCTTGGCTTTAAGTTCAAATGTTTGCGAACATGTGGTGTCGTTTCCTTTTATTTCTTCATAGTATCCTTCCGGGCAAATGCAAAAATAACCAGGAGAGTGATTGGTACAAGTAGACACACCTGGAATGATGTTAATTAAAAATTGATGCCTTGTTAATACAGTAGAACTCGTCTAATTCGTCAATTCGCTTAATTCGTCACTTTTTCGTCGGTCCCGGCAGAATCCCTATCTTTTGTGTACATTTCT